>Ga0335072_10000333_pt1 | contig 99547 bp, 91 predicted proteins | sample Lox_Sample_21_FD_206725 | JGI IMG/M metagenome (GOLD analysis project Ga0335072, IMG submission 206725) | Soil microbial communities from Loxahatchee National Wildlife Refuge, Florida, United States - Lox_Sample_2.1 | ecosystem: Environmental > Terrestrial > Soil > Wetlands | place: USA...
AACGAGGTTCGCGAGTCGTTCCACGGCTTCTACCCCGACGTGCTGCTCCGACACCTCGTCTTCCACGACCTCTCCCCCACGTACTTCCGGGACACCGTCGTGCCGACCGCCTGGTCGGCGCTGCCGGGCCCGCTGCTCGGCCGGGCGCCCGGCCCGGACGGCTCGGGGGACGGCCCCGTCCGCGCGCTTGCGAACGCCCTCGACGCGAGCGGCCCGGAGAACGTCGTCATCGTCGACTCGCTCACCGACCTCCTCGTGCGTGACGGCGTCGAACCGAACGACGTCCTGACGCTCCTCAAGGGGCTGCGCCGGCGGGCGAAGGAGTGGAACGGGATCGTCTACCTGCTCCTCTCCGAAGGGGTCGCGCCGACGCCGATCGAGCAGGCCGTGATCGACTCGGTCGACGGGGTGCTGCACTTCCGCTGGTCGGCGAGCCCGAACCACTCGCACCGCAACCGCGCGATGCTCATCGAGAAGTTCATGCCGGTGCTCTCCCGGCTCGCGTCGGAGCACCACGGGACGTTCGTGATCCGGATCAACCACGCGAGCGGGCTGGTGACGACGCAGTATGAACGCGTCTGACGCAACCCCCCGCAAGGTGTCGACCGGCGTCGCCGGCCTGGACGAGATGCTCGGCGGCGGCTTCCCCGCCGGCCACGTCGTCCTCGTCACCGGCCTCCCCGGCACCGGCAAGACGTGCCTCGGGCTGCAGTTCCTGCTCGCGGGCGCGCAGCAGGGCGAGCGAGGCGTCTTCCTCTCGCTCGAAGAGGACGTCGCCCCGCTGCTCGAGACGGCCCGTCAGTTCCACTGGCCGGTCGACGCGGCGACGTCGAAGGGGACGCTCCAGATCGTCCGCCTCGACCCCCGCGAGACGCGCCAGAGCCTCCACCGCGTCCAGGGCGAGCTCGGCAAGGAGCTCACGACCCTCGGCGCGAAGCGGATCGTCCTCGACTCGGTCTCCCTGCTCAACATGCTGAGCGACGACGAGCCCGGGCGTCGCGCGACGCTCTTCGCGCTCGCCGGCGCCTGCAAGGAGGCCGGCGCGACGACCGTCCTCACCGCGGAGGCGGACCCGCGGCATCCCGAGACGAGCCGCGACGGGCTGTCGGAGTACGTCGCCGACGGCGTCGTCGTCCTCGGCTACTCGACGGCCGCCGACGGCCACCGCGTCGGGCTCGCGCTGCGGGTCCTCAAGATGCGGCGGACCGCCCACGCCCGGACGGTGCAGCCGTACGTCATCGGCCCGTCCGGCCTCGTGGTCGATGCGAAGGCGGTCGACTTCTCGACCGCCTGAGCGCGCGACCCCCCCCCCGCGGGCGGGGCGCACGGACCGACGGAAGGACGATGGCACCGAACGCGAGGTCGAGCCGCCCGCTGTGGCCGGACGACGGGCCCGCGGGCCCGTCGGAGGCGGCCCCGCGGTGGGTCGTCTACGTCGACCTCGACGCCTACTACGTCGCCTGCGAGCTGCGCGACCGCCCTGACCTCGTCGGACTCCCGGTGATCGTCGGTCCGCCGCCGGCCGCCGGCCCCTCGCGGGGGGTCGTGCTCTCCGCGAGCTACGAGGCGCGCGCGTTCGGGGTCCACAGCGCGCTCCCGGTGCGGACCGCGGCGGCGCTCTGCCCGTCGGCGGTCTGGATCCCCCCGGACTTCCCGAAGTACGAGCGCGTGAGCCGCGAGGTCCGGGCGCTGCTCGCCCGCCACGCGCCCGAGGTCGTCCCGTTCAGCATCGACGAGGCGGCGCTCGTCGTCGACGCCCCGTCCGCCGAGGCGGCCCGGGAGGTCGCGGCGCGGGTCCAGCGGGAGCTGCGGGAGTCGCTCGGGCTCCCCGCGTCGTTCGGGGTGGCGACGACGCGGCTCGTCGCGAAGATTGCCACCGACAAGGCGAAACCCGGCGGCATCGTCGTCGTCCCCCCCGACGACGTCGCCCGGTTCGTGGCACCGCTGCCCGTACGCGCGGTCCCCGGGGTCGGTCCGAAGACCGAGGAGCGGCTCGTCGCGCTCGGGTACCGCACGGTCGGCGACTTCGCCGGTAAGCGGCCGGCCGACGTCGTCCGTTCGCTCGGGGAGCTCGGCCGGGAGCTGATCCGGCTCGCGGACGGGACGCCCGAGGAAGGACCTACGGTCGCGAGCGGACCGCGCTCGCGTTCGACCGACCGGACGTTCACCGCCGACGTCGCGAGCTGGCCGGAACTCGAGGCGACGATCCGGGCCCTCGCGGCCGACCTCGCCACGTCGCTCGAGCAGGAGGAAATCCGGTACGGATCGGTCGGGGTCGCCTTCCGCTGGGCGGACTTCGCCCGCTCGCAGCGGGTCCGCGCCCTCGCCGCCGCGCAGGAGGGGGCGGCCGCGCTCGCGGAGCGGGCGGTCCATCTCGGTCGGGAGCTGTGGGACGCCGAGCGGGCCGGTCGGGCCCGGTCGGTCCGCACCGTCTCGGTCCGGGTCGAGCGGCTGCGCGACCGCCGTCAACGCCAGGTGCTGCTCGACGACTTCTCCTCCGGCGGCCGCCCGGGCCTTAATACCCGGTCGGGCTCGGACGAGCGGAGCCGCGACCGATGAGCGCCCCTCCGTCGCTCGGCCGTCCGCTCTCCGGCGCAGAAGCGGCGCTGCTCCGCCCCGACCCCCGGCTCGGGATCCCGTTGCCCGCGTACGGCGGCCGGTCGCTGCCCAACGTCGCGGCGACGGTCGCTCGAGCGGTGGGCGGGGACGACGCCGGGCCGGTGCCGTTCGCCGCGTCGCTGGCCCCGGACCTCGACCCGCTCGAGGGCCGACGACCGGAAGGGCCGATCGTCGTCCTGCTCGCGGACGGCCTTGGCTGGTTCTCGTTCGACCGCTGGACACGCGCGGCGCGGGCTCCGTCGGCGGCCCGCTGGGGACGCCTCGCCCGGCCGATCACGACGGTCTTCCCGACGACCACGGTACCGGCGCTCGTCAGCCTGTCGAGCGGCACGGCCCCGTCCCAGAACGGGGTCGTCGGCTACCGGCAGTTCCTCCCCGGGTTCGGCGTCGTCGCGGACCTGCTCAAGATGTCGCCGGTCGGCGTGCCGCAGCCCGAGACCCTCGTCGGGCCCGACTGGAGCCCGGCGCTCGTCTCAGGGGCCCCGTCGATCTTCCGTCGGGGGGCGCACGGCGTCGCCGTCTCCCGCGAGAAGTTCCAGGGCTCGGGGCTCACGCGGCTGCTGTACGACGGGGCCGAGTACGTGCCGTACGCGACCGCCTCCGACCTCGCCCACCTTTTGGTCGATCGGATCGGGGCGGAGCACCCGCCGCCGGTGATCTACACGTACTGGGACGAGCTCGACACCGTCCAGCACTGGCGGGGCCCGGTCGACCGGCTGTTCGGCTTCGAGGCGGAGCGGCTCGCCCACCTCCTCGAGTTCGTCGCCCGGGAGGTCGACCCGGCGCGGGCCCGCCGCACGACCGTCCTCGTGACCGCCGACCACGGACAGGTCCCGCTCGATCCGGCCCGCCAGCTCCGGGTCGACCTCACCCCGGAGATCGCCCGCGAGATGTCCCGACCGCTCGCGGGGGATCGCCGGGCGGGCTACTTCTCGGCGCTCCCCGGTCGCGAGGGGGCGCTGCACGACGCGCTCCGCGCCGCCCTCCCCGAGGGGAGTCGGCTCCTTCGGATGGGCGAGGCGCTCGACGCCGGGCTGTTCGGGCCGCCCCCGTACCATCCGGAGCTCCGCGCGCGGCTCGGCGAGCTCCTCGCGCTCGTCCCCGAGCCGACAGGGCTCGTCGCGCTCCCTCCCGGCGCGCGCCCCTCGGCCCGCGGCGAGTTCCTCGGGGGACACGGCGGCCTCTCCGCCGAGGAGCTGCTCGTGCCGCTCGTCCGCGGCGGGCTCGCCGACTTCGGGGACGGCGGGGCGTGAGCGCCGACGCGACCGGGGGGAACCGTTAATGAGCCGCCCGAGGTGAAATTCCCGTGGTGGAACTGCGCGAGCCGATCGTCTCCCTGCTCGGTCACGTCGACCACGGGAAGACGACGCTCCTCGATCGGATCACGGGGAGCGTCCGGGCGTCGAAGGAGGCGGGCGGCATCACCCAGCATATCGGCGCGATCGAGGTCCCCGGCCCGGCGGTCCGACGGCTCTGCGAGGGGATCCTGCGCCTCGACCAGATGGTCGTCCCCGGTCTGCTGTTCGTCGATACCCCCGGCCACCGCTCGTTCGAGACGATGCGACGCCGCGGCGGCGCGCTCGCCGACCTCGCGATCCTGGTCGTCGACGCGCGCGAGGGGGTGATGCCGCAGACGCGGGAGTCGATCCATATCCTGCGCCGCGAGAAGACCCCGTTCGCGGTCGCGCTCACGAAGATCGATCTCCTGCCCGGGTGGCGCCGGCCGACGGCCCCCGGCCGGCTCGAGGAGCTGATCGCCCGCTCGACCGCCGACTTCGCGCCGGCGCTCGACCAGCGGGTCTACGCCGTCGCGGAGGAGATCGTCGGGCTCGGCTTCAGCGCCGACCGCTACGACCGGGTGAGCGACTTCACGCGGAACGTCGGGATCGTCCCGGTCTCCGCGAAGTCCGGGGCGGGGATCGCCGAGCTGATCGCCCTGCTGATCGGCCTCTCGCAGCGGTTCCTCCAGGACGAGCTCGCGCTCGTCGCCGAGGGCGGCGAGGCGACGATCCTCGAGCGGGGCGACCAGAAGGGCGTCGGGCCGGTCGGGAACATCATCGTCTACCGGGGCGGCCTCAAGGTCGGCGACGAGATCGTCGTCACCGGCCGCAACGGGCCGCTCTCCACGAAGGTGCGGGGGCTGTACCGCCCCCGCCCGCCGAAGCCCGGGCGCGCCCCGTCCCAGATCCGGCTCGAGTCGCTCGGCGAGGTCCGGGCGGCCGCCGGCGTCTACCTCGCGGCGCCGCAGATCGAGGAGGCGATGCCGGGCGGGCTCCTCAAGGTCGTCCGCTCGCCGGCCGAGGCGGAGGAGGTCCGCGCCGAGCTCGCGCGCGAGGCGACCCCGGTCGCCGAGCTCGCCGAGAGCGGCGTCGCGATCACCGCCGACACCCTCGGCGGCGTGGAGGCGCTCGCGTTCGAGTGCCGGGAGCGGGGGATCCCGATCCACGAGGCGGGGGTCGGTCCGGTCGGCCGGCCGACCGTGATGCGCGTCTCCGACGTCAAGGAGCCGGTCCATCGGGCCGTGCTGGCGTTCAACGTGCCGGTGCTGCCGGACGCCGTCCCGCCGGGCGATCCGGACGCGGTGCGGATCTTCCGCGCCGACGTGATGTACCGGGCGATCGAGGAGTACCTCGCCTGGCGCACCGAGCGGCAGCGCCAGCTCGACGCCGCGCGGCGGCTCGGAACGGTCCACCCGGGGAAGATCGAGGTGCTCTCGGGGTTCGTCTTCCGCATGTCGAAGCCGGCGATCGTCGGGATCCGGGTCGTCGGCGGAACGATCCGCCCGGGGGTCCGGCTGATGCACCCGGACGGCACCGAGGTCGGGCTCCTGAAGAGCCTGCAGCGCGAGAGCGAGTCGATCCCCCAGGCGGAGGAGGGCGAGGAGGTCGCCGCGTCGATCGACGGAGCGGTCGTGGGGCGCAACGTCGCGGAGGGCGACGCGCTGCTCGTCGTCATCCCCGAGGCGTCGGCGCGCGCCCTCAAGGGCCAAACGCTCTCGCCGCGAGAGCAGGAGATCCTGGACGAGGTCGTCCGGCTCCGGCGGACGGTCCACCCGTTCTGGGGCGGATGACGTCCGGCGAGCCGGGCTAGCCCGACCGCCCGTCGTCCCACGAAGGGTCGGGCAGGTCGTCCGGGTCGTCGTCGTCACCCGGCGTCGTCGACTCGGAGCGGTAGACGCTGGCCGGTAGGAACAGCCCGAGGTAGGTCGCCACCCCGCCCATCCCGATCAGGATCGCGCCGCCGCCGAGCCCGAAGGCGAGCGGCACCGTCGGGAGCCGGTGGCCGGGGTTCGAGACCGATTCGACGAACTGGCCGGTGAAGTTCATCGACGCGGAGCCAGAGTCGTCGACGAGGATGCAGTAGCCGGTCGCGGCGACCCCGATGGCGGTCCAGTTGCCGCTCGTGGTGCCGGACCAGTTCGCGAGCACGCCCTCGAGGCACCAGCCGGTCCCGGAGGCACACGGACCCGCCGCGTACCAGTAGACCTCCGCCGCCCTCGAAGCGTTCCAGGTAAATCGCACCGCGGCGGAGTGGGCCGCGTCGGCGGGGACGTCGTACGTCCGCCAGGTATCCGGCCCGACCTGCGAGTCCCAGGTGTGGGCCGTCATCGTCGGAGCCGACGCCGCGAACGGGAGCGTGACCGCGACGACGACGCCCGCGCCCACGATGGCCATGGCGGCCCCGACCGCCAGGAGTCCGGTCCTCACCGGAAGTACCGGAACGCGCCACTCCAAATAGCCTTCTGGTCGCGAAGTCGGGGGGCCGGCCGCGCCGGTGGGGCGGGTCTCGGGTGCCGCAGGGGGGTCCCGGTCGTTGGACGCACCTTCATATCCCCACTGCGCCAAGGGTGGTACGTGGCCGAGACCGGGTCTCCGGCCCCTAGCTCCGGGCCGCCCAGCACGCCGCCCTGCCCGATGTGTGGAAGCACGTACCGGATCGTCGACCCCGCGCTCGCCGAGACCCACTGCTCGGAGTGCGGACTCGTCTTCGACGACGGCGGGGTGATTGAGAGCCCCCCGCCCCCGATCGCGAGCACCGCGACCGAAGGGAGCGGCCGGGGGATCGGCCCGTTCGTCCGCCCCGGCGCCCCGAAGCGCGCCCTCGGGAGCACCCTCTCGCTCTCGCGGGACGGGCAGGGCCGCCGCCTCGGGTGGCGTCGGCGCTACGAGTTCCAGCACCTGAAGCGGGTCATGCAGCGCCAGACCGCCCGAGCGATGGACGGGCCGCTCGACCGGTCCCCCGCCCGGGCCGAGATCGTCCAGGCGGTCCACCAGCTCGGCGCCCCCGACATCGTCGGCACCGAGGCCGAGCGGATCTTCGCCGAGGCGAAGCGCGCCGGGATCTTCCGCGGCCGCGCCCTCCCCGCGTGCGTCGGGGCGGCCGTCTACGCCGCCTGCCGCCGCTACACGATCCCCCGGACGCTCGGGGAGGTCACCACCGCGGTCGGCGGCCGACGGTCCGAGGTCGGCCGGACGTTCAAGATGGTCCAGCGGAGCGGCGTCGTCGCCGTCCCCGGGGTCGGCTCGAAGGCGTTCCTGACGCGGTACGCGCAGGAGCTCGCGCTCTCCCCGCGGGTCCGGTCGACCGTCGAGTCGATGCTCGACTCTGCGCGCGACGACGCCGAGCTCTCGGGGCTCAGCCCCCACGGGCTCGTCGCCGCGCTGATCTACCTGGCCGCCGAGCGGAACGGCGAGCACCGCTCCCGCGCGCAGGTCGCCCGGGTGAGCGCCGTCACCGAGGTGACGCTCCGGTCGACGTGCCGCCTGGTCGAGAAGGTCTGGTCGGGGGCGCCGGGGTCGGCCGACGCGAAGACGACTACTTCGTGAGGTAGTAGCCGGCCGCCTTTTCGCGGACCTTGCGGCGGGCCCACCCCGCGGTCTGGAGCTCCTGGAGGGCGTTCATCACCATCGTCTTCGGGAGCTTCACCGTCTGCGTGATCCGCTCGGCGGTCCCCATCTTCTCCTCCGAGAGCCACGCGAGATCCTTCATCGCCTTGTAGACCTTCACCGCGTTCGCCGACACCTCGTCCTCGATCGCCATCGCCGACCCCGGGGCCGTCCACCCGGGGGGGCGGATAATGGCTTCCCCGGCCGTGCGTCGAACCCCTTAACTAACCGCCCGGCCGCTCGGAGGTCGTGCACGCGCCGCGCGCGGCGGCCGCCGACGGCCCGCCCTCGCCGTCCGCCCGGGCGACCGTCGTCTGGGACCCCGCGTTCCGCCGGTACGACTTCGGGGCGGACCACCCGTTCTCGGAGGCGAGCCGGGACCTCGGCGCTCGCCTGCTCGAGCAGTCGTTCGCCCCGTCCGATCCGGTCGCGCCCCGGTGGGTTCGATCGGTCGAACCCGCGTCCGCGAGCGTCCTCGGCCGGTTCCACGAGGAGCGGTACCTCGACCGAGTGCGTCGGGTCGGGGAGAGCGAAGAGCGGGTCTACCTCGACCAGGGCGACACCCCGGGGTTCCTCGGCTGCTTCGAGGCCGCCGCCCGGCTCGCGGCGGGTGCGGTCCGGGCCGCCGAGCTCGCGTGGGACGACGGCCGCCCGGCGTTCCACCCGGCCGGAGGGCTCCATCACGCCCGACCGGACCGCGCGAGCGGTTTCTGCATCTTCAACGACCTCGCCGTCGCGATCGCGCCGCTCCTCGCGAACCGCCGGCGGGTCGCCTACCTCGACATCGACGCCCACCATGGGGACGGGGTGATGTACGGGTTCTACCGCTCCGGCCGTCTGCTCGACATCGACTTCCACCAGGACGGGCGCACGCTCTTCCCCGGCTCCGGATTCCCGAGCGAGGCCGGCGGCGGCGACGGCGCTGGCCTGAAGGTGAACGTCCCGCTCCCCCCGGGGGCCGGCGACGCGGCGCTCCTGCCGCTGTTCCGCCGGCTCGTGCCGCCCCTCCTCGACCGGTTCCGTCCGGAGATGATCGTGCTGCAGCACGGCGTCGATGGGCACGCGGGCGATCCGCTCGCGCAGCTCCAGTACACCCCGCGGGCGTACGCCGAGATCGACCGGTCGATCGTCGACTACGCGCGGGAGCGATGCGGCGGGCGCCTCCTCGTGACCGGCGGCGGCGGCTACCGCGCCGAGTCGGTCGCGCGGGTGCTCGCCCGCGCCGGTCGGATCCTTGCGGGGGCGTCCGTCCCGGCGGGCGATGAGGAGCTCCCGGCCGCGTGGCGGGGGGAGTTCTTCGAGGAGACGGGGTACGCCGCACCGGAACGGTGGGAGGAGGCGGAGACGCTGCTCCCGTCGACGTGGAGGGACGCGGACGAGGAGGCGCTCGTCGAGGAGCTCGAGGGACGCACCGGGCTCCGCTTCCCGCGCGTCGTCCCCGAACGCTCGAGCGGAGCCGACCGGCGTTAAGACCCGAGAGGACCGTCCGGCGCGCGACGTGAAAGAGTCCCCCGACCGGGTGCCGATCGACGACGCGCTGCTCGCGGGGTTCCGGTACGCCTGCCGGCCGGACTGCGGGCTCTGCTGCTACGCCGAGCCCCGGCTCGGGCCGTCCGAGGCGTCGGCGCTGCTCCAGATCCTCCCGTCCGCCCCGATCGTGAGCGATGGGCGCGACGAGCACCTCGGCTCCCGCCCGAACGGCGGGGCGTGCGCGCTCCTCCGAGAGAACCGGTGCGAAGGACACGCGGCCCGCCCCTCGGTCTGCCGGGAGTTCCCGCTGACCGCGCACGTCGGCTCGAGAGTGCAGGCGACGGTCGTGCTCACGTGCCCCGGTGTGGACGTCGGGGCCCTTCGCGAATACCGAGGGCCGTCCGACGCCGCGCGGGCCGAGGGGTTCGAGGGGGAGCTCGCCGCGCTCCGGGGCCGGGTCGACCGGTCGGCGACCCGGGAACTGTTGGCGAGCCAACGACGACACCGCCGGATCGCGCGGGTGCTCGCTCGCGAGGGGCGGTGGCAGGCGGACGAAGAGGTGCGTCGGACGCTCGCGCCTCGACTCCCCGACCTCCGCGCGGAGGAGTTCCCCCCCGAAGACCCGCCCCGGGCCGAGGACGGGCTCGAACGCCTCCCCCTCGTCTACGACGGTCGCCCCGGTCCGCTCGCGTTCGCCCGGGCGCTCGGCGGCTGGGAGCTCCTCGAACTGCGGCCGAGCGGGGGGATCGCGAAGACCCTCGGCGTCTACCCGCCGCCCGAGCGGCCGCCCCGGCTCACCGAGGACGGACGGCGGACGCTCGCGGGGTACTTGCGCTACTGGCTCGAGCGGGACCAGCTGTTCGGCGCCGTCCACCTCGCGATGCTCGAGGGGAGCGGAGGGACGGTCGCCGAGTGGGTCGACTCCGAGCTCGCCGCGATCGCGGCCCTCACGGCGGCGCGCGCGGACGTTCTCGCCCGCGCCCGAGCCGGGACCGACGGACCGCTGACCGACCGGGAGATCGTCGCCGGGATCCGGGCGCTCGACCTCGATCTGCTCGACCGGCCGACCTGGGGCGGGCGCCTGTGACCGCCCCCGGGCCGCGCCGGGGGCCACCCTCATAATCGGCGGGCCGTTCGGGCGGCATGGTCCTGCGCGCGAAGGACATCATGGAGACCGACCTCCTCACGCTCGACGAGGAGGTCGACGCGCTCACCTGCGCCCGCCGCATGCTCGCCGCCCGCAAGGGGTACGCCATCGCGACGCGCGGCGGCCCGTCCCGGATCTCGGGGATCGTGACCGAGTGGGACTACCTCGAGAAGATCGTCGCCCCGGGCGTCGATCCCGCGTCGGTGCGCCTCAAGCAGATCGCGTCGCCGGCGGTCCATGCCTGCGACCCCGAGCTGCCGATGGACGAGGTCGCGAGCCGGATGGCGGACCTCGGGGTCCGCCGGATGATCGTGCGCTCGGGCGACCAGGTCGTCGGCGTGATCTCCTCCCGGCTGCTCATCTCGCGGTTCCGCCAGTACATCGACCGGATCACGACCGACATCGCCCGGGCCCAACCCCCGGGCCCCCCGCTCGGGTGAACCGACGCGCGACCGCCCACCGAGCAGCGGAGACCATGGGAACGAGGCGCATCCGGCCGACCGTCCGAGGTCGGCGTCCAAGGGCGGGGTGACCGGCGTTGGAGTACAAGTGGCGGGTCCTCTCCAACACCACCATCGCGACCCTGATGGCGTCGATCGACACGAACATCGTGCTCATCGCGCTCCCCACGATCGGCAAGGAGCTGCCGGCGACGACCCCGACGCTCCTCCTCTGGATCCTGCTCGGCTACTCGCTGCTGACCGCCGTGGTCCTGCTCAACTTCGGCCGGCTCTCCGACATGTTCGGTCGGGTGCGCCTCTACGTCCTCGGCTTCGCGGTCTTCACCGTCGGCTCCGCGCTCTGCGGCTTCTCCCAGACGGGGATCGAGCTCGTCAGCTTCCGCCTGGTGCAGGCGATCGGAGCGGGATTCCTCTTCTCCAACTCGGCGGCGATCATCACCGACGCCTTCCCCCCGAACGAGCGGGGGCGCGCGCTCGGCATCAACCAGGTCTCGATCGTCGGCGGCGCGGTCTCGGGCCTCGTGCTCGGCGGGATCATCACGTCGACGATCGGATGGCGGTGGATCTTCTTCGTGAACGTCCCGATCGGGATCATCGCGACGCTCCGCGCGCACGCGGACCTCCGGGAGCTCGCCAAACCCGAGAGCGCGCCGCGGATCGACTGGGCCGGCAACCTCGTCTTCGCGGTCGGCCTCACGACGATCCTGCTCGCCATCACGCTCGGGGCGCTCGGCCAGCTCCCGGGGACGCTCGCGATCCCGCTCGGACTGTTCGGCGTCGCGATGCTCGTCGTCTTCGTCGTCCTCGAGTGGCGCGAGCGGTCCCCGATGCTCGACCTCTCGCTGTTCCGAAATCGGCAGTTCGCCTCGTCGGCGATCGCGACCCTCCTGAACGCGCTCGCCCGGGGGGCCTTCACGTTCATCCTCGTCTTCTATCTGCAGGGCCCGCCGCGGTTCCTGACCCCGTTCGAGGCCGGCCTCTTCCTGATCCCGACCTCGGCGTCCCTCGCGGTGGTCGGCCCCCTGAGCGGGTGGCTCTCCGATCGCTTCGGACCCCGGCCGTTCCTCGTCGCCGGCCTCGTCGTCTCCGCCTCGGGGTTCCTGTGGCTCACCACCATCGGGCCCGACGAGTCGATCGTCGGCCTCGCGCTCCCGTTGATCCTGGTCGGGTCGGGGATGGGGCTGTTCGCCTCCCCGAACCGGGCCGCGATGATGACCGCCGTCCCTCCGAACCGACGCGGGGTCGCGTCGGGGATCGGCACGACGTTCGTGAACACGGGCGCGACGATCAGCCTCGGCCTCACGCTCGTGATCATCAGCTCGACGCTCTCTCGCCCCGAGATCGATGCGATCTTCCTCGGGACCGCGCACGCGGGGACGAGCGCCGCCGCGGTCGGCGCGGGGTTCCTCTCGGCGATCCACCTCATCTTCGCGGTCTCGGCCGCCCTGATCCTGATCGCCCTCGTGCCGTCGGTCGTCCGCGGCAGGACCCCGCCAGCGCCGGCGCGACCGTCCGAGAGCATCGAGTAACGGCGCCGGGCTAGAGCCCCGGCCGGCGGCGCGGGACCGGTCGAGACGGCGTTATTATCGCCGCCGAACTGGGGGGGACGTGCGGGACGGCCCCTCGGCTCGTTGGGCGAACCGCGGAGCGGCGGTGGCGCTCGCGGCGACGTTCGTCGTCGGCGCGCTCCTGGTGCTGCCGGCTCCCGCGGGGCTCGGCGCCTTCGCGCCCGGCCCGTCCCGGTCGAACGAACCGGCGGGCGGGGTCGTCGCCCCCGCGCTCGTCGTGCCGACCGTTCCGGGGAGCCTCACGGCGACGCTGGCGGTCGGCTTCGGACCGGATTTTTTCACGTTCGACCCGTCGAACGGCGACATCTACGTCTCCGACGATCTCTCCTACAACGTCACGGTCGTCCACGGGACCTCGACGGTCGCGACGGTTCCGACGCGCGACTTCCCGGGGCGCTCCGCCTACGACCCCGCGAACGGGTTCGTCTACGTCGCGGACGAAGGGGCCGCCGCGGTCACCGTCATCAACGGGACCTCGGTCGCGTCGACCGTCCCGGTCGGCCCGGGCCCGTACTCGGCGACGTACGACTCCGCGGACGCCTTCGTCTACGTCACCGACTCCTCCTCGGGGCACGTGTCGATCCTGAACGGAACGTCCGTCCTCGCGACCGTCAAGGTCGGCTCCAACCCGCTCGGCGGCGTCTACGACCCGGGCGACGGGGACGTCTACGTCGCGGACGAGTCGACCGCGAGCGTCAGCGTCCTCAACGGGACGTCCGTCGTAGCGAACCTGAGCGTCGGCCGGGGACCGGTCGCGCTCGCGTACGACCCCGCGACGCAGTGGGTCTACTGCTCGGACGCGACGGTCGGCGAGGTCACGGCGATCAACGGCACGACCGTCCAGGGGTCGGCGACCGTCGGCGCGGAACCGCAGATCCCGACGTACGACGCCGTGAACGGCCTTGTCTACGTCCCGAACTCGGGCGCCGGCACGGTCACCGCCCTGCGCGGCCTCACGATCACGGGCACCGTGCGCGTGGGCAGCGACCCCCTCAGCGCCTCCTACGATCCGGCGAACGGGTACGTCTACGTCCCCAACTCCGCCTCCTCGAACGTCACGGTGATCGGAGGGGTCGCGCGCGTTGGGACGCTCGCCACGGGGACCGAGCCCCAGGCGGTCCTCGGCGACCCGACGACCGGGCTCGTGTACGTGGCGGACGAGGGGAGCAACAACCTGACGATCTTCGGTGGCGCCGCGGCGCTCCGGTCGGTCCCGGTCGGGAGCGGCCCCACGGCGCCGACGTTCGACCCGGCGAACGGCTGGGTGTACGTCGCGAACGCCGGCTCGGGAAACGTGAGCACGTTCAACGGCTCGACCCCCGGGCCGACCGCCGGGGTCGGCGGCGTCCCGGCGTGGACGCTGTACGACCCGGCCGACCAGGAAGTGTACGTCGGGAACGACGTGACCGCGGGCACGGTGACGGTCCTCTCCGGCGCGTCGATCGTGGCGACGGTGCCGGTCGGGTCGGACCCGGGCAACGCCACGTACGACCCCGCCACCGGCGCGGTCTACGTCGCGAACGGGGGGTCGTCGAACGTCTCGGTCCTCGTCGGCGGCGCGGTCTCCGCCACGGTCAGCCTTCCGGCGGCGCCCGGGGCGCTGACGTACGACCCGGCCGACGACTCGGTCTACGTCTCCGAACCCGGCGCGGCGAACGTCTCCGTCGTCGACGGGACGACGGTCCTCGCCACCGTGCCCGTCGGGAGCGACCCCGCCACCCCGGCGTACGACCCCGCGGACGGGGACGTCTACGTTCCGAACGCGGGTTCCGCGAACGTGACCGTGCTCAACGGGTCCACGATCGTGGCGACCGTCGGGGTCGGCGCCTCACCGTCGTCGGCGGCGTACGACGCGGCCGACGGGTCGGTGTACGTCTCCGACTACGGCGGAGCGGCGGTGAGCGTCGTCCTCGGAGTCCACCTTCGGGCCACCGTCGCGGTCGGGGCGGACCCGCTCGCGCCGACGTTCGTCGCCGCGTGGGGCGATCTCCTCGTTCCGGCCTCGGGAAGCTCCGCGGTCGACGTCCTTGGGAACGCCGAGCTGCTCGGGACGGTGGCGACCGCCGCCTCCCCGAGCGCCGTCGCCGTCGACCCTGCGACCGGCGTTCTCTTCGCCTCCGATCCCGGCGCAGGGGTCGTGACGGAGATCGGCGCGTCGGGCTACGCGCTTTCGTTCTCGGAGGTCGGGCTCCCGCTCGGGGAGAACTGGACGGTGACCGTCGGCGGGGTGCCGCATTTGCTCGCGGTGCCCGCGGTGACGTTCGTAGAGCCGTATGGGACGTACTCCTTCTCGGTCGCGGGACCGGTGCATGAGTCGGTGGTCGTCGCGGGGCGCTCCCCGGCGGTCCTCGACCACTCTGGTCGCTCGATCGGGGTGACGTTCGCACCGCAGGTGACCCGGTCGGTCACCTTCACCGAGTCGGGGCTCGTTGTCGGCACGAACTGGTGCCTGACGCTCAACGGCACCGAGTGCACCACGGGCGCCTCGATCGTCTTCGGGGGCCTCTTCCCCGGCCACTACCTGTACACCGTCGGACCGGTCTCTGGCTTCTGGCCGGTCGCTCCCGGGTCGGTGACCGTCGGGACCCTCGACCTGTCGAAGACCGTGCACTTCGTCCCCGTGACCTACGCGGTCTGGTTCCTCGTGCACGGGCTGCCCGCGGGGCACCGCTGGAGGGTGACGATCGACGGGCACACGCACGCGTCGACGAAGTGGTATCTGATCGTCTCGCTGCCGAACGGGAGCTACCCGTTCTCCCCGGCGCCGATCGCCGGCTGGACGACGCCGACGGCCGGCACCGTGACGATCTCGGGGGATGTCGTCTACGAGAACCTCACGTACGTGCGGGTGACGTACCCGGTGACGTTCACGGAGTCGGGCCTGCCGGCCGACACCTCCTGGTCGGTCCGCACCGGGGGCGTGCTCTACTCGTCCGTCACCTCCACGATCATCGTCGACGAGCCGAACGGGACCCACGCGTACCGGATTCCGAAGGTTGCCGGATACCGGTCCCACGCCACCCCGACCGCGGCGCACGTGGCCGGCGGCCCGGCCGCGGTGACGGTGACGTTCTCCCCCGCGCCCCCGCACGCGCTGCCGGCGCCCACCGCGCCCGCCACGGCCGTCCGCCGGAGCGTCGCCCGGACGAACCGCGGACTCTAGGTCGCCGGTCGACCGTGCGAGCCCCCGGCTCACTGCACCGGGCCGAAGTCGAGCGAGCGGAACGCGATCACCGCGAGGGTGAACGTCACCGCGGAAAGCCCGGCGAGGATCGCGGCGGCGATCACGTCGCCCGGGCCGAAGTGGTGGCGGAACGCGTCCCGGACCGTGTTCGCGGCGTAGGTGAGGGGGTTCGCGTAGACGATCGCCCGCAGCACGAACGGCGTCTTCGAGGTCACCGGGTAGTAGACGGTCGAGATGAAGACGAGGAAATACTGCAGCACCGACTGGATCGTGAAGTAGAGGTTCGCGGAGCGGATCCGGCAGCCGAGCGCGATCAGGAGTCCGCCGAAGAAGATCGCCCCCAGCCCGATCGTGCCGAGGATGTCGAGCAGCTCGAGCGGCGAGAGCAGCGGCAGCCCGACGAGCGGCAGGGCGACGACCGCCATGATTCCGACCCCGACGAGCGCGAAGGTGAGGGTCGTGAGCAGGAGCGCGGCGAGGTACTCGTACCGCCGGAACGGCCCCGAGAACAGCTGCTCGACCATCGACCAGCGCCGGTCGAGCCAGAAGATCCGGCCCGAGAGGACGGCGCCCGTGATCATCTGCGACGCGATCATCCCGGGGACGAGGAACGAGGTGTACGACCCCGAGGTGCCGAGGTTCCCGACGATCGGGGTGAACATCGTGCCTAGCACGACGATCAGGAACGCCGGCTGGCCGAACATCACGATGAGCGTGATGACGTCGAGGTTCGACTCGAAGTTCCGGACGAGCAGCCGCAGGACCGGCGGGAGCCTCACGAGGCGTCCTCCCGGTCGTCCTCAAGGCCGGCGCCGTCCGCGACGAGCCCCACGAACGCCTCTTCCAGGGTCGGCTCCCGGACCGCGATCCGGACGAGCCGCAGCCCGCGCGATGCGGTCCACGCCGCGAGCTCCGCGACGAGGCCCTCCGCGTCGGGCGCTCGGAACTCGACCCGGGCGGCGCTGCGGGCGACCTGGGTGAATTCGGGGTTGCGGCGGGCGAGCATCGCGTCCAGGTCCCGGTCCTCCTCGGGCGTCACGGGGCGGTCGAACTCCGCCTCGACGAATCGCGAGCCGCGATACTCGCGCTTCAGGTCGGCCGGCGCGCCGGTCGCGCGGAGGCGGCCCCCCTGGAGGATGCCGATCCGGTCGCACAGCTCGTCCGCTTCGTGCAGGATGTGCGTCGTGAAGACGATCGAGAGGCCGCGTTTCGCCCGCGCCGCGAGGTAGGCGAGGATCCGCTTGCGGGTGAGCGCGTCGAGCCCGACCGTCGGCTCGTCGAGGAACAGGAGGTCCATCTCGTGCATCAGCTCCCGGGCGACCTGGAAGCGCCGGCGCTCCCCGCCCGAGAGCGCCCACGGCTTGCGCCGACGAACATGGTTCAGCTCGAACAGCTCGAGCATCTCCTCCGCGCGGCTCTTCGCGACCTCGCGGGGGACGCTCCAAAGGAACGCGTAGAGGGTGAGGTTCCGCTCGACCGTCACGAAGTCGAGCGACTCCGACTGCAGCACGACGCCGATCCGCTCCCGCTCCGCGCGCCCGCAGTGGCGCAGGTCCCGGCCGAACAGCTCCCCCGTCCCCTCCGTGGGGGGGAGCAGGGTCGTCAGCAGTCGGACCGTGGTCGTCTTGCCGGCGCCGTTGCGGCCGAGCAGGCCGAACACCTCGCCCCGGTGGAGCTCGAGGTCGAGGTTCCGCACGGCGAACTCGCCCGGACGGTAGGCGAACCCGAGGCCGGTCGCCCGGGCGACGACGACGTCACTCACCCGATCGGGGATGTTCCTGCCGCGGTTCGCCCGGGCCCCCTCTCCGATCGGGAGGGCGGGGGTCGGCGGGCGAGAGGGCAGAGAGATCGCACGGAGCCCGGGTCCTGGTTCCGCGCGGCACCCGCCGCTGGCCCGACGATTGGCGGATGCGACATTCGTTTCACCTCGAAGACCCCCTGCGAACGCGCGCTAATCAGGCTTCGCCCTCGGCCGCGGGACGTCCGGTCCGGGCTCGGTCGCACCGGGGCCGACTCCCGGTCTCGCGCGTCGTTCCCCGGTGCGTCCGGTCCCCCGGTGCCGACCTGCGTCGGACCAGTAAGGAGACTTCGTATCGCCGGCCTAAGTACCGTGCCGAGCGTACGCGATCGTCCCCGAGGACCGCATGGACCCGCGACCGCGGCCGCGAACTCCGGCGCGGGCCTGGTACGAGAGCTCAGCCTTCCAGATCGGGGCCACCGCGCTCGTGGTCTCCGGGCTCTGGGCGGGACTGACCGTCGTTCCGGTCGAGCACCACCTGCTCGAGCACTTCTCGGTGTGGGGAACCGGGACCGACGGCTGCGGAACGACCACGAGCTTCTCCGTGCCCAGCCGCGGAACCTTCGACTTCGAGTGGCGGGCCAACACGAGCGCGAGCGGCTTTCTCAGTCTGTACGGTGCGGTGGCGACGATCTCCCAACTCTACGAGCCGTACTCCGCGGGGGGCGTCAACGGCACCGGCAACATCTCCGTCGTCCCGGGCGTGGAGTACTACTTCGAATACTGCGGAGAGTGGAACGAGACCGCCTCCGGTCAGGGCACGCTCAGCTTCTCTGCGCCGCTCGACTGGGGCTGGTAGCGGCGAACGAAGGTCGCAGATTCGCGATCCGATCGGGGACGCTCGCCGGACAACCCCGGGCGCGGCACCTGGCCCGGCAGAGGAAGACCTCCCTCGTTTTGCGGTGGTCGGCACCACCGGGGCGTTGCCCGCACGCTAGAGAAGGAAAGGGTTCAGTTCGCGCTGGCGCGCGAGGATCACTTCTTCTTCCGGTGGATCTCCTTGTGAAGGACGTCCACGACCTCATGGAGCTTGTCCACCTCGGCGTGAACCTTCTTGTGGATGTTGTCGACTTCCTTGTGCAGGGCGTCAAGCTCTCGATGCAACGCGTCGATCTCCTTGTGATCTCCGGGCATATCTAGTCCTCAGTTGCCGATGGCGCCGTAGGTCTTGAAATTAAGGGTTAACAGTTAGGTTGTCCGGCCTCTGCGCGCTCCGGCCGGATCTTGCGTCGAGAGTGACCTGGTACCTCTAGGGTCGATGACTCGACCCGACCGGACCGCAGCCCCGCGGGCTCCGCGAGGGACGTAGAGATTCGAGGCACTTCCCATCGAGCCGTGAAGCCCCCATGCCCGGCGAGTTTCGGGCGCGCCCGGTGGCGCTCCGTCAAGAAACTACGAATTAATTTGCCATTACCTAATAATTTGTGGTCTACTTATTAAGGGTCACATCGCTGCGATCGACACGATGCACAGAGTCGTCCTCGAATATCGGGCCACCCGCCAGGAGGTCATCGTCCGATGGACGGCGTAACGGTCGGCGAGGCGGGCCGGCCCTCCCCCGGCCTCCTCCACATTTGGTCGGGAAAGAATTCGATACGGACACGGTATCTCGCCTACTTTGGCCCGGCGATCCTCGCCTCGGTGGCGTACATCGACCCCGGGAACATCGCAACGGATCTCGATGCCGGGGCCGGCTTCGGGTACCTCCTCCTGTGGGCGATCATGCTCACGAATTGCATGGCGATCCTTCTTCAGTACCTTTCGGGCAAGATCGGCATCGCCACTGGGAAGTCGCTCGCCGAGCTGGTCCACGACAGCCTGCAGACGCGATGGAAAATCGTCACGTACTGGGTGGCGTGCGAGTGCTTTGCGCTCGTCACCGACCTGGCGGAGTTTCTCGGGGTGACCTTCGCCATCTTCCTCCTCTCCAACGGCGCCATCTCGCTCCTCGCCGCGGCCTGGATCGGGGCGTTCGACGTGGTGATCGTGTTCCTCCTGGCCGGCTCGAAGTTCCGGCGGATCGAGATCGCGGTCTGCACGATGGTCCTCGGAGTCGCGATGGGGTACGTCTACGAGATGTTCTTGGCGGGACCCTCGTGGGGCGCGGTCGCGCGCGGGGCGTTCCTCCCCGGCCTGTCGAACGCCACCGAGTTGCTCGTCGTCGTCGCGATCGTCGGGGCCACGGTCATGCCCCACACGCTGGTCCTCCAATCCTACCTGACCAAGAACAAGGTGGTCGGCATGGATCTGGCGCAGCGCCAGAAGCTGCTCCGGTACCATCGATGGGACACCATCGTCAATCTGGGATTCGCGGGAGCGATCCAGATCGGGATCCTCGTCATGGCGGCCGCGGCGTTCTTTGTGGTGACCGACGCCAACGGCGGCCTCACGCTCAACGACGCGTACTACACCCTGATCCCGCTCTTCGGGTTCGCCGCGGCGACGATCTTCGCGATCACGCTGCTGTTCTCGGGGCTCTCGGCCTCCACGGTCGGCGTGCTGGCGGGGCAGGCCCTGTTCGAAGGGTTGCTCGGCACGAAGGTGAACCCCTGGCTGCGGCGCATCGTGCTCCGGGTCATCAACGTCATCCCGGCGAGCGCCGCGATCCTGCTCGGGATGAACCCCATCCTTCTGCTGATCTACAGCCAGGTGGTCCTGAGCCTGCTCATCCCTCTCCCGCTCATCCCGCTGATCTGGTACACGAGCCGCAAGAAGTTCATGGGGAGCTTCTTCGTCAACCGGCCGTACACCACCGTCCTGGCCGTGCTCAGCGGCGCGACGATCCTGGTCCTGAACGTACTGCTGCTGCTCACCGCCGGAGGAGTGAACGTCCCGGTATGAGCGCGCTGCACTCCGGTGCGCGGCGTCGCCTTCGGGAAGAGCCCGCGGCCCGATCGAGAGACCGAGGTTCCCAGGGGGTACGGGGTCGACCGGGGGGTCCGAGGCGATGATGGAGCCCACCGAGACGCGCACGGCCTACCTGGGCGAGACCGTGATCGAACTCGAGGGGCCGGCCCCCAAGGTCGGAACGAGTCTGGTCGGCAAATTCGCGATTGCCCCGGCGCACTTTGCCCCCGCCCCGCTTCTCGACGCCGACCTGCGGCACGGTCCGGTGGTGGTCTCGACGCTGCCCAACATCGAAAAGCACGCGTGCATCTTCCAGATCGTCGACCTCGAAGAGGAGCTCGCGCGGTTCGACCCCCCGCCGCGGTTGGTCCACGTCTCGGCGGATTCGGCGCGCCACTGGAGGGAAGTCCAACAGTACCACCCCGAGCTGAGGGCTCCCGGGTACACGCTCGGGGAGACCGACGCGCCCAGTCGCGACGCCTTCAAGGCGGCGTTCGGCGTCGGAGTGCGGGGCCATCGCCGCATTGCGCACGGACTCTTTGCCCTCCGGGACGGGACCTTCTTGGCCGCCGAGATCCCGGAAGATCAGATGTCCCCCCCGCCCGTGAAGCAGTTTCTCCATCAGCTCTCCCACATCGAGCCGGCCGCCCGGACCCTCTGACTCCGCCACGACCATCTCGCTCCGTTGGGAGAACGGGTCGTGCTCCCGGTTGCCGGAGATCCGCCCGGACGGGACTCGACACGGCACTCCAATCGTTGGGCCGAGGGGTTCCCATCGGACCGATCTAAGAATCACCTCCTTGCCGATGCCCCCGAGTCCCACGACTCGCCCACTCGGCCGAGTCGGGCCGACAAGGTGGTCGCCCAGGTCGATTTCGTACCATAGCCCCGAGCGGATTCGAACCGCTGTCGCCGGCTCCAAAGGCCAGCATGCTTGGCCACTACACCACGGGGCTAGCGCGACGAGAGGAGCCGGCTACTAAAGTCCCCACGACCCCTGGGGAGTCGGGGCGCGGCACGCGCCCGACGGGCCGGCCCGTCAGTCGGAGACGAACTTCGGTACGGCGGCGCCCCGGGACGACGGCACCCAGGCGAGCAGCGGCAGCGGCGCCACGGCGAACGCCCCCGTCAGCCACCAGGCGTCGGTGTACCCGTACCGCGCCGCCACCAGCGCGAAGAGGACCGCGAACCCGCCGCCGACGAAGATCTGGATCGAGTTGAGGAGCGCCAGCGCGAGCGGGAACTCCGACCGCCCCAGATGCCGGAAGTAGGTCGGCAGCAGGTAGAGGACCGCGAAGACCGCCCCGTCCGCGAAGCCGAGCAGGACGAACGTGCCCCACGAGGCGGCGAGCGAGAGGAACGGGACGAGGACGACCAGCGCCCCGGCGACGATCCCCCAGACCGCCAGCGTCCACCGCAGCTCGCCCCGACGCTCGCCGAGCCATCCCCCGATCGGCCCCCCCGCGATCTCCGCGAAGATCATCGCGGTCGGGATGGCGGCGATCAGCACGATCCCCCACGCCGGGTGCGCGCGGGTCGCGTAGAGGGGGTACGACTGCGCGGCGACGTAGAACGCCGCCCACAACCCGCTCGTTCCGAGGGCGAGCGCCCAGAGCGGCCTCGACCGCAGGACCGGGACGCTCGCCCGCCAGAGGTCACGCGCGCCGCTCGGCGACCCTTCGTTCGGCACGCGGGGCAGGAGTACCGCGGCGATGCCGGCGCCGGCGGCGAGCAGGAGCCCGCCGATCGCGAGCGCTCCGGGCCACCCGATCAGGAGGCCGAGCGACGCGCCGGCGACGAGGCTGATCCCCGAGCCGAGGCTGAAGCCGGCGTTGAACAGGCCGATCACCGGGCCGCGGGTCCCCGGGGGAAAGTAGGAGGTGGCGAGCCCGAGCGCCGGCGCGAAGAAGAACGCCGCGCCCGCCCCGGCGCCGAACCTCGTCGCCGCGAGGACGACCCAGTTCGGGGACGCGGCGGAGGCGAGCGTGAAGACGGCCATCACGACGAGCGCCGCGATCGACGTCGCCCGGTTCCCCCAGCGCATCGCCGCAAGGCCCGCGGGCAGCTGGAAGATCGCCGCCCCGAGGAGGAACGCGGCCAGCACCAGCGCGAGCTCGGTCGCCCCGCTGCCCCAGTCGCTCCGCACGAGCGGGAGCACCGCGCCGATGTCGTACCAGTTGAACGCGTAGACGGTCCGGGCGAGGAACAGGGCGCCGAGCGCGACCCCGCGCGACCGCGGGGCGGGGGTCCTCACCGTTCGGTCCCGGGCAAGAGCCCGTGGGTCTCGAAGTACCGGAGCAGCCCCATCGCGGCGAGCTCGTACCCCGAGACGAGCGACTCCCGGTCGTGACCTTCGGCGGTGTCGAGCGACGCGTCGAACGTCCGGAGGGCCCGCGCGATGTGCTCGACGGACGGCTGCTCCCGGGCGGCGGCGAGCGCGACGTCCCGCCACTGCTCGACGATCGTCCGGTACCGCACGAGGTCGGCGGCCCCGTCCGGACTCGGCCCGAAGTGGCTGAACAGCACGAGGGCGGGGTCGGTGCGGCGCATCGCTTCGAGGCTCGAGAACAGCTGGTCGAGGTCGAGGTCCGGTGGCGGGACCGCGGGACGAACGTGCGGGGAGCGCTCCAGCCGCACCCCGGCGCCGTCCCCGGTGAAGACGCCGCGGATCCCCGTATCGAAGAAGGCGAGGTGATGCTTCGCATGGCCCGGGGTCGCGATCACCTGGAGCTCCCCGCCGCGCAGCGGGAGGCGCTCGCCGCCGCGGAGGGCGTGCATGCGGTGCGCCGGGACCGGGACGACGGCGCCCCACAGCGGGTCCATCGCGGCTCCCCAGGCGCGGCGCGCGCTGGCGACGAGCTTCGTCGGGTCGACCAGGTGGGGCACCCCGGCCTCATGGGCGTAGAAGTCGGCGGCCGGAAGCGCCTCGGCGAGCGCCCCCATGCCGCCCGCGTGGTCGAGGTGGATGTGGGTGACGAGCACCCGGCGGACCGCGGACGGCTCGACGCCCGCCCGCGCGATCCCCGCGAGCAGCGCCGACCGGCACGTCGTCGGCCCGGTCTCGATCAGCGTCCAGCCGTCGTCACCGGGGAGGAGGTACGCCGCGACGAGCCCCTCGGCGTCCCGGAAGTCGAGGTCGAGCAGCTGCCGGTCGCGCCCGAGATCGACGACCCGTGCCGACGCCATTCGCCCCTCGGCGCCCCTAGAGGAGCGGACTCTGGTAGATGTACAGGGCGAGCACGGTGAAGACCATCGCGGCGAGGGTGAGCGCGATCGCCCCGGCCCAGACCTTCGCGTCCCAGCGGTAGACCTTGCGTCCGTCCAAGAGGCCGTACGGGAACAGGTTGAACGTTCCGAACCAGGCGTTGATGAACGCGAGGACGAGCATCCAGAGGAACAGGACGGAACCGAGCAGGTACGCGACGGTCGCCGCCCCGTAGAAGACGGCCGCGAAGACGAGGTTCGTCATCGGCCCGGCGAGGCTCGTTCGCCCCCAGCTCTGCCGGTCCGCCTCCCCGATCCCCCCGACGACCGTCGCTCCCGGGGCGGCGAGGATGAACCCGAGGAACGAGGTGACGAGCGCCATCACGAGGCCGAGCGGGGCGGCGCGGAACTCCGCCCAGAACCCGCGGCGCTGGGCGGCGATCTTGTGGGCGAGCTCGTGGGCGACGAACCCGCTCAGCGCGGCGAGGGCGGCGATCACGACGAGAGTGGCGCTGATCCCCACGAACCCGGGGGGGGCGAAGCCGCTGCCGAGGTAGGTGTTCCCCGAGAAGACGAGCAGCAGGCAGACCGTCAGCACCGCGTACGACACCCCCAGGTGCAGGAGCTCGGTGCGCGAGGTGGTGATCCGCCGGGACGGGGACGGCGAGTTCCAGGAGTAGTTGAACGACCCCGACCAACTCATGCCGGCGCCTCCGAGGCCGACGGCGTCCACCGGTCGACCGGCATCGGGAACGGACCGCCCGTCGCCTCGATGAGCCGGGTGACGAGCTCGACGCCGTTCGCGAGGCGCGGCCCGGGCCGGCTAAAGTACGCCTCGTCCGCGAGGAACGTGCCCCGAGACGGCGCGAGGCGGGCGACCCCCCGGGCGACCGCCGGATCGTCCAGCTCCTGGCGGGTCCGGGCGACGGGAAAGCTGCACGGGCTCAGGATCACGAGATCCGGGCGCATCGCGTCGATCTCCTCCCACGTCGTCCGGAGCCCCACCGAACCCGGTTCTGGGCCGAGCGGGACCCCTCCGGCCGCCCGCACGATATCGGGAGTCCAAAGTCCGGCGAGGATCGGCGGGTCGAGCCACTCGACCACCACGACGCGGACCGGCGAACGGGCCGGGCTCGACGCCACCCGGTCGCGGAGCCGGTCAGCGAGCTGCTGGCCGGCGGCCGAGTCCCCGAGCGCCGCCCCAACCTCTTCGACCGATCGCCAGACGTCCTCGAGGCGGCGGGGAGAGAGCGACACGACCCGGGGTCGCACCCCGGCGACGGCGCACGCCTCCTCCACTTCCCGGTCGGTCACCGAGCAGACCCCGCACAGGTCCTGGGTCAGCAGGAGCTCCGGGCGGAGCGCTCGCAGCCGCGGGATGTCGAGCGTGTAGAGGCTCTCCCCCGCCGCGCGAACGGATCGTACCCGGGCGTCGATCTCGCCCGACGGTCGGTCCGCGTCCCACCGCTTCGGCTGCATGACGACGGGGAGCGACCGCGCCTCGGCCGGATGGTCGCACTCCGCGCTGCGGCCGACGAGCTCGGCGCCGTGGCCGAGGGCAAAGACGATCTCCGTGGCGCTCGGCAGGACCGATACGACACGCATCCGCCGGACCTGTCCGCCGGAGTCGGGGCCGGGCTACTTACGTTTGCGGGGGGCCCGCGCCTTCTTCGGGGCCGGCGCCGCGGACTTCCCGCGACGCGGGGAACGCGGGGGCGCTCGGGTCGACGGCGCCGGTCGAGCGGACGGCGTCGGCGGCGTCCCCGGGCGGGTCGCCTTCGACGTGGCCGCCGCCTCCTCGGGCGTTGGCTTCGCCGGGGGAGGAAGTCCGAGGTGTTCGCAGAGGGCGACCTCCCGCTCGTACGGCAGGCCGAGGGCCCGCGCCTCCTTCCGCTCCTCCTCGCCGAGACGCGCTTCGCCGGTCTTCGAGAGCGATGCCGCGTGCAGGAACCGTAGCTGGGGGTCCTCCGGGGTGCGGGCGAGCATCGCCTCGATCTCGACTCGGGCGCTGCGCCAGTCGCCGAGGTCGACCAGCGCCGCGACGAGGTGTGCGCGCACCTCGGTCCGTGCTTCGTCCTCCGCGAGGAGGGCCCGATAGACCTCGACCTCGCGGGTCGGCTCCGCCTTCGCGCCGAGGACCGCCGCCTTCCCGAGGCGGGCGTCGACGTCGTCCGGGTGGGTCGCGAGCACCTCGTCGAACTGGCGATCGGCGTCGTCGGGCAGCCCCAGGGCGAGGAGCGCTCGCCCGAGACCGACCTTTGCGGGAACGAACTCCGGCTTCAGCGTGGCGGCCTGCCGGTAGAACCGCAGGGCGAGGGCCGGGACGCCCCACCCAAGCCAGGTGCGGGCCCGCTGCATCACGTCGTCCAGCTGCTGGGCGCTCGGCAACAGTCGCGGAGATTCGGGGGGGATCGCGCGGGGCTCTTCGCCGAGCAGCGTCCTGAGGCCGAGCTGACGAGCGAGCTCGGCGAACCGGGGGCCTTCGACGAGCGTCGCACCCGCGCGGGCGAGCTCCGCGGCGATCACGAGGGGGAGGTGGCCGGGGGTGAGCACGACGAGCCGGGCCGACCCCCCGGAACCGGTCCCGAGGAGGCGTCGGGCGGACTCGAGCGAGACCCGGGTCGGGTCTTCGAGGAACGCATAGACGAGCCCGTCGCTCGTCTGGACGACGACCCCGTCCGGCGTCGGCTTCACCGCGTCGAGCCGCTCGCCCATCGCCTCGACGACGCGGCCGGCCAACTGGACGAACGGGGCGCTCGCCATCGAGGGTGCCATCCGGGGCTCTCTTAAATACGGTGGCCGTCCAGCCGAAGCCGCCGTGGAGCTCCAGCAGCTGTACCGGTACCTCCCCCGGCTCGAGGATCGGCTCCGGGCATCGTACGCGGAGGCGAGCCGCGGCGCCCCCCCGACGATCCGGCCGTACCTCGACGTGAACCGCGACTTCACCCTCCGCGGCGGCAAGCGGTTCCGGGCGATCCTCGTCCTCGCGGGGTACTACGTGGCGACGGGGAAGGAGCCCCGCCCGGTCCTCGACGCCGCGGCGGCGCTCGAGCACTTCCAGAGTTGGATGCTGATCCACGACGACATCATCGACCACGCCGAGGAGCGTCGGGGCGGCGTCTCCGTCCACCGCGCCCTCGCGGCCGCGCACCGCCGCGAGGCGCTCGGCGGCTCCGCCGACGACTACGGCGTCGGGATCGGGATCACGCTCGGCGACGTCGAGGAGCCGTTCACGGTCGAGGCGATCCTCGCCGTCAAGGTCCCCGCGGCCGCCCGGCTCGCCGCGCTCGCCCAGTACGTCCGGATGACGCGGCTCACCGCCTACGGGCAGCTCCTCGACATCCGCAACGGGACGCTCGCCCCGAGCGCCGTGAGCGAGGCGGACGTGCTGGACGTCCACCGCCTCAAGTCGGCCGTGTACACCGTCGCGGCGCCGCTCGAGATCGGGGCGCTGCTCGGCGGGGCCCGGCCGGCGGCCCTCGGAGAGCTCGATTCGATCGCCCTCGACCTCGGGGTGGCGTTCCAGCTCCGCGACGACGTCCTGGGGGCAGGGTTCGACGCGGGTGACCTCGGCAAGAGCGCGAACGACCTGATCGAGGGGAAGCGGACGTTGCTCGTCGTGCGGGCCTGGCAGGGCGGCTCCGACGCCGACCGCGACTCGCTGCGCCGGGTGCTCGGCCGCGCGGAGGCGAGCGCGGCCGAGGTCGCGGCGGCTCGCGAGACGATCCGCTCGACCGGGAGCCTCGACTACTCCGAGCAGCGGATTGCGCAGCTCACGAACCGGGCGCTCGCCCGGCTCAAGAAGAGCCGGTCGATCCGCACGGAGGCGAAGCCGCTCGTCGAGGAGCTCGCCGCCGTGCTGACGCGGCGACGGAACTGAGCCGGGCCGGCTACGCCTCGGACTCGTCGGACGACTCGGGCGAGATCCCGGCCGCCTGGAGCTGCTGCGTGAGATCCTTCTGCATCTCCGTGTACCGCTCCTTCAAGTGGTTCTCCTGCCGCTCGATCGCCTTCAGGCGGACCTCGAGCGTCTCCTTCTCTTCCGTGAGGATCCCTTCGACCTCGGCGCGGCCCTTCGCCTTCACGAGGAGCCCGCCGATCGGCCGGTAGACGACCGACTCCTCGGGGACCGCCTTCAGCTCCTCGAGGGTGTGGGTCACCTCGCGGAGCTTGAGGTCGAGCTGCAGGCGCTGCTGCTGCGTCCCCCCGAGCTCCTGCTGCAGCCGCTGGAACTGCTTCAGGTCGTTCTGGAGCTTCGCCGGGAGCGCCACGGGCCGTGCCACCGGACCCGAGAGATAAGCGCTTCGGCTACGGGGGCGCGCCGGGGCCGCGCGCGGCGGCCACGGTGGCGAACGAGAGCTCGACCCAGCCGAGGTACGTGTTCAGCGCCGCCCGCATCGCCCCCGCGTCGGCCGCCGAGATCGCGAGGTCGACCGACCGATCGCTCGCGGCGGCGACCGACGCCGACGCCCGGGGGACCTCGCGGGCCGCCTCGGGGGCGAGCGCCGCCGCGAGCCACGCGGCGACCTCGGGACGAGCGGTCGTGACCGTGATCGTCGCCGTCCACGGCCGGGGGGAGGCGGTCATGCGGCGAGCCGGGCGTCGAGACCGGTCAGGATCCGGTCGGTCTTCGCGGTCGCCGCCCGGACGTACGCCGCCGGATCGAGGTACCGCTCGATCTCCTCGGGCGTGAGGAGCCGCCGCACCGTCGAGTCCGACTTCGCGCGCTCCATCAGCGGCGGCGGCTGCTCCGGACGCTCCGTGAGCCGGCGCAGCACCTCGTGCGCCTCCGCGCGGGCGAGCCCTTTCGCGGTGAGCGCGAGCATCAGCGGCTCGGTGAGCGCGCTGCCGCCGGCGAGAGCGACCGCGCGTTGCATGCGCTCCGCGTCGACGTGGAGCCCGCGGAAGATCTCGGCGAGCTTGCCGAGGATGTCGTCCGTCAGGAGGATCGCGTGCGGCACGGCGATCCGCTCGTTGGCCGAGTTGGCGAGGTCCCGCTCGTGCCACTGGACCATGTTCTCGAGCGCCGGGAGCGCGAGCGCCCGGACCATCCGCGCGAGGCTCGAAACGGTCTCGGAGGCGACCGGGTTGCGCTTCTGGGCCATCGTCGAACTGCCGACCTGCCGGCGCTCGTCGAACGGCTCGGCGACCTCGGCGAGCTCCGTGCGCTGCAGGTTGCGGACCTCGGTGGCGAGGCGCTCGACGGTCCCGGCGACGAGGGCGAGGAAGTTCGCGAGCTCGGCGAGCCGGTCCCGGCCGACGATCTGGGTCGGCGCCTCGTCCGCCGCGAGACCGAGGCGGCGCATCACGCCGTCCTCGACGGCGACCGCGTGCTCGCCGAAGCCGGCGCCGGTTCCGACGGCCCCGGCCATCTTGCCGACGCACAGGCGCGGTGCGATCTGGTCGAGGCGGTCGCGCTGCCGGACAACCTCGGCGGCCGCGACCGCCATCTTGTAGCCGAACGCGAACGGCACCCCGATCTGCCCGTGGGTCCGGGCGACCTCGGGCGTCGCGCGGTGGCGCCGGGCGAGGTCCGCGAGGACGCGAGCGAGCACGGTGAGGTCGGCGCGCAGGATCCCGAGCGCCTCGCGGTGCTCGAGCGCGAGCGCGGTCTCGGTAATGTCGGCGCTCGTCGCGCCGTAGTGCACCCACCGACCCGCCGGGCCGGCGGCCTCCGCGAGAGCGAGGGTCATCGCCATCACGTCGTGGCGCGTCGCGGCCTCGAGCTCGTCGACCCGTTCCAGCCGGACGTGCTCGAGCGTCGCCGCCTGGTCGATCGCCGCCGCGTCGGCCGCCGGAATGAGGCCGAGCTCGGCCTCCGTGGCGGCGAGGGCCGCCTCGACGCGGAGCGCACGGGCGAGCCGGGAGCCGCGAGAGAACAGTTCGCGCGTCTCCGCGCGGCCGTAGCGGAACTCGAGGGGGCAGAACAGCGACGAGGAATCGCTCGTCACGCCAAGGGACCCGACGCCGGCTATTTATCGATACTCCCACGCGACGGCCGCCCCCGTTCCGGGCGACCGTTCCGACGCCGTCCCGATGGCGTATTGACGCCCGAACGGCCCTACCCGGACCGATGGGCGAAGGGGTCCTCGTCGCCCTCGGAGGGAACGCCCTCCACCGGAGCGGGGGCGACAACTCCTGGCGCGAGGCGCGCCTTCGGATGCGGGAGACGGTCGGGAGCCTCACGGCAATCGCTCGGACCGGGGCCGAGCTCGTCCTCACTCACGGGAACGGGCCGCAGGTCGGGCTCTCGCTCCGCCAGAACGAACTGAGCGACCGGGAGGTCCCGCGGCGACCGCTGGACGTGCTGGACGCCGAAACCCAGGGCCAGATCGGCTACCTCATCCAGACAGAGCTCGGCGCCGCGCTTCGGAAGGCCCGGATCGACCGGTCGGTCCTCCCCGTGATCAGCCGCATGGAGGTACGACCCCGCGACCCCGCGTTCCACCGACCGACGAAGCCGATCGGGCGGTTCTACTCCGAATCCGAGGCCCGCCTCGCGCGCAAGCAGTTCGGCTGGACGATGGAGTTCGACGCCGCGCGTCACGGCTGGCGTCGCCTCGTCCCGTCGCCCCGTCCGATCCGGTGGCTCGAGGGGCCGGCGGTGCGGTCGCTGCTGGCGGCCGGGCTCGCGCAGCGTTGGATCCCGGTCGTATCGGGCGGCGGAGGCGTGCCGGTCGTCCGGCGCCCGGGCGGGACGTTCGAGGGCGTCGAAGCGGTGATCGACAAGGACCTCGGCGCGGCGCTCGTGGCGAAGGAGCTCGGGATCCCGACCCTCGCGATCGTCACCGACGTCGCGGGGGCGGCGGTCGCCTTCGGCCGACCGGGCGAGCGGTGGCTCGGCGAGGTCACCCGGGCGGAGCTCGAACGCCTCGCCGCGCGCGGGGAGTTCGCCGAGGGCAGCATGGGCCCGAAGGTCGAGGCGGGGATCGAATTCCTTCGGGCGGGTGGGCGTCGGTTCATCATCACCGACATCCCGTCGCTGCCGCGCGCGCTCAAGGGTGAGGCTGGAACGCGGGTCACGGCCTCGTGAGCCGCCGCAGCCATCGGTCGATCCCGGTGCCGTACTGCAGCGCGCGCTTCGGCCGGCCGGCGATCTCCGCCGGGAGTCCGCGTTCTCGCGCCCACGCCCGCCAGGCTTCCTTGGCGGCACCGTCGGGCATCCGCTCCGCGAGGGGGAGCGCGAGCGCCGCGGCGACGAACGTGGGGTCGAGATACGGCGCGTGGACTCGCCGCCCTTGGCGTGCGGCCAGCCGGGCGGTGAGCGGCCAGTCGACCGTTTGCAGCCGCTCGAGGTCGGAGGCGGCCCGCAGACCCGCCGCCTCGGGCGAGAGGGCCTGGAAGTGGGCGTAGCCGAGGAACAGCTCGTCGGCCCCCTGCCCGCACAGGACGTCGGGCGCGGCGGCGCTCCCGATCGCCACCGAGAGGGCGAGGAAGAGGCTCCGTTGGGCGACCGGGAGCGAACCGAACTCCGGCTCGCCCGCCCGCAGCGCTTCGTCGAGCTCGGCCGGAGCGACGACCGTCGCGGACCACGGAAGACCGATCCGCACCGCGGCATCGCGCGCGGCCGCCAGGTCCGCCGCTCCGTCGACCCCGATCGTGAGAAGGTCCGTCGACGGGCGGCGCCGGAGCTCCCAGGCGATGAGCCCCGAGTCGACCCCGCCGGAGAAGAGGATCGTGACCGGGCTCGAGCTCCGGTGCCACCGCGCGAGCGCCGCCTCCAGCGCCTCATCGAGCGACGGCCGACTCGTTGCCGGGCGTGCCGAGGTTTCCGGGGCGGAGTGGGAGCGCGTCATGCGGGGCGACCGAACCGTTATGCTCCGCTCTTCCTCGGAGCGTCATGGGGGTTGCGGGTCGGCCGGCGCCGGGCTCGACCCCGCTCCGGCGGGCGCTGTTCGTCGACCGGGACGGGACGCTCAACCCGGACCTGCACTACCTCAAGGACGCCGACCGGCTCGAGGTGTTCCTCGGGGTCGGCGAGGCGCTCCGGCTCGCCCACGAGCAGGGCCGGTTGGTCGTCTGTATCACGAACCAGTCCGGGGTCGAACGGGGGTTCTACACAGACGACGACGTCCGGCGGATCCATGAGCGGCTCAACGAGATCGTCGGCCGCTCGGGAGGCCACGTCGACGCGTTCTACTACTGTCCGCACGCGCCCGAGCGCGGGTGCGCCTGCCGCAAGCCGGGGACGGAACTGTTCGAGCGCGCCCAGCGGGAGTGGTCGATCGACCTTGCCGCGAGCGCGATGGTCGGCGACCGGGTGCTCGACACGGAGGCCGGCCGCAAGCTCGGCCTCCTGACCGCGCTCGTGCGCTGGCCGTGGCACGCGGCCGAGGTCGACGCCGAGTTCGCAGCGCACGGGATCCGACCGGACATCACGGCCCCGTCGTTCGCGGAGGCGGTGCGACAGGTGCTCGCCCGCGGATAGCGGCGCGCCCGCGAAGCCGTTAAGGCGCTCCTCCCCTGCCGCGTCGGACGCCCTTGGTGCTCGGACCCCTCGAGGCCGGAATCGGCCTCGCTGCCACACTCGCCCTGGCGGCCGCCGCCGTCGCCGGGCGGGCGCTGACGCCGGCCGCGGGGGCGGTCGCCGCGGTGTTCGGGGCGGTGATCGTCGTTCTCGCCGGATTCCCGTTCCTCATCCTCCTCGTGCTGTTCGTCGGGGCGAGCGCGCTCGCGACCCGGTTCCGGTTCGAGCAGAAGCGCCGGCAGAGCGTGCAGGAAGGGGTCGCGGGCGAGCGAGGGATCTCGAACGTGCTGGCCCACATCGTCGTCCCGACGGGGCTCGCGGTCGTGCTCCTCGCACGCCCGTCATCGCTCGCCACGGTCGCGATCCTCTTCGCCGCGGCGCTCGCCTTCGGGGCCGCGGACACGTTCGCGAGCGAGTTCGGCGTGCTCGCGGGCCACGCGCGCAGCATCCTCTCCCTGCGCCCGGTGCCGGCGGGGACGAACGGAGGCGTCTCCTCGGAAGGCGAGGTGTTTGCGCTCCTCGCCGCGGTCGTGACGGCGGTCTTCGGCCTCCTGTTGTTCGGTCTGTTCCGGACTCCGTTCGGGGGCGCGGCGGCGTTCGTCGGGGTCGTCGCCGGCGCGGGGTTCGCGGGCTGCCAGGTCGACTCGGTGATCGGGGAGCTCCTCGAGAACCGCGGCTACCTCGGGAAGGGCGGGACGAACTTCGCCGCGATGCTCGCGACCGTCGGCATCGCGATCGCGCTCGTCGTCGCCCTCGGGAGCGCCGCGTGACGCGCCGGACCGCGGGGGGCGGGAACGTCGTCCTGCTCTCGGGCGGCATGGACTCGTCGACCTGCCTCGCCCTCGCGGTCCGCGACGGCCGGCCGACCCACGCGCTCACCGTCGAGTACGGCCAGCGGCACGTACGCGAGCTGCGCGCCGCCCGGGCGATCGCCCGCCACTTCGGGGTCGAGCGCCACGCCGAGCTCCGGCTGCCCCTCGGCCCGCTGCTCGAGTCGAGCCTCACCCGGCCCGGCCGGCGGCTACCGTCAGGGGGCCCTCGCGCCGGCCGGATCCCGTCGACCTACGTGCCCGCTCGGAACACGATCCTGCTCTCGGTCGCGCTCGGCTACGCGGAGAGCCACGGCCTCGATAGCCTCTGGATCGGCGCGAACGCGATCGACTACTCGGGGTACCCCGACTGCCGCCCGGAGTTCCTGCGCGCGTTCGAGCGGCTCGCTCGGCTCGGAACGCGGGCCGGGCAGCAGCGCGGCCGGCCGTTCCGGGTGCGGGCGCCGCTGATCCGCCGATCCAAGGCCGAGATCGTGGCGCTCGGCGAGCGGCTGGGCGTCCCTTGGGAGCTGACGTGGAGCTGCTACGCGGGAGGCCGGCGACCGTGCGGGCGGTGCGACTCATGCCGGCTCCGAGCGCGCGGCTTCGCCGCCGTCGGGGTCCCCGACCCGGCGCTCGGTCCGAACCGTCCGACCTAGGCCGGCGCGGCCGCCGGGGCGACCGGAGGGACCGGCGAGGTGCAGAACGAGCACCGCTTCGCCGCGAGAGGGATCGTCGAGAGGCACTCGGGGCACGGCCGGGTCGTCGGCGGCGCCGCCGCGGCCTTCGTCGCCTTGCGCTCGGTGTACCGCTGGTACGGGAGCGCGATCGCGAAGAAGACGACGAGCGCGACCGTGACGAACGAGATCAGCGCGTTCAAGAACGCTCCCTGCTGGAACTCGCTGCCGCGCAGGTGGAAGACCCAGGCGTCGAAGTTGAAGTGGCCGGCGACCCCGATGAGCGGCGTGAAGATGTCGGCGACCAGCGCGGTGACGAGGGCCGAGAACGCCGCGCCCATCACGAAGGCGACGGCGAGCTGGACGAGGTTCCCTTGGCGGATGAACTTCCCGAAGTCGTCGCGGATCGAAGCCATGCAGCGCTCCCGGAGCGCCGACCGGGACGCGCTATAAGGACATTTCGCGCGCCGTGGGACCCTCCCGTCGATTCCCCGCTCCCGGGTCGTGGGGGCCGACCACGGCCGTCCGAGCCGGAGGAAGTGCCGGCTACCGGGTCGCACGGCGGGGCGACGCCGTCGACCGTCTCGGTGGGGAGGGGCTCGGGGCGGTGAGCCACCCCCTTCGCCGCAGGTGAGGTTCCGCCAGGAACAACCCGACGAGCGTACTCCCCCCGAGGAGTCGGCCCCGCTCGAGCCGGCGATAGACCGACTCCACGGAGAGCAGCACCGGTTGGAGGAGCTCCCCGGGATCCGGATGCTGCGACCCGCGTCGAAGTCCCTCGGCGAGGAAGAGGTGGCCGCAGAAGCTCCCCCAGTGCGGGTTCGGGTAGTAGCGGCCGAGCGGAACGAGCGTCCGCGCCCTCCATCCCGTCTCCTCCTCGAGCTCGCGACGGGCCGCGGAGTTCGGCGACTCGCCCGGCTCGATCCTTCCTCCCGGGAGTTCGAGAAGGCGGAGACCCGGCACCGGGTGCAGGTTCCGAACCAGCACGAGGTCGCCGTCCTCGGTGACCGCAACGACGCACGTGAAATCGGGCGAGCTCAGCACCGGAAAGCTATCGGAGCTCCCATCGGGGTGGGTCCATCGTTCCTCGACGACCCGGAAGCGGCCCAGACGGTACACCGGCCGGCGGACGATCCGCCTCGACCCGCCCACCGCTACCACCGCCATAGCCGGACGACCCCGACGAGCGACCGGCACCCGTCGAGGCGGCGGTCCAAGCCTGGCCGAGCGGCCATTCGTCACATCGTCTCGAGCCGCGGGACGCCGAGGAGGTCGAGCGCATTCCCGAGCGTCTGCCGCACCGCGGCGACGAGCGCCACGCGGCTCGTTCGCTCGACGCCCGACTTCAGCACGGGGACGGCGTGGTAGAACCGGTTGAACTGGTCGGCGAGGTCGTGGGCGTACCCCGCGATCCCCTGGACGTGCGTCGAGCGGGCCGCGTACTCGACCGCCCGGGGCAGCGAGGCGACTACGCGGACGAGCGCCTGCTCCTCGGGGTCGGAGAGCTTCTCCGCGTCGTACGCGTACGGCGGCGAGAGGTCCTCCGCCTTCCGCAGCAGGCTCGCCGCCCGGGCGTACGAGTACTGGACGAACGGTCCGCTGCGGCCCTCGAACGACAGGGCGTCCTCCCACCGGAAGACGACCGGCTTCTCGGGCGCGATCCGGACGATGTGGTACCGGATCGCCCCGGTGGCGACGGCCTCGGCGATCCGCTCGACCCCCGCGGGGTCGAGGTCGTCCCGCCGGGCGATCACCTCGCGGCGCGCCCGCTCGACCGCCTCGAGCAGCAGGGCGTCGAGCCAGACGGCCGAGCCGCCCCGGGTCGACATCCGCCCGCCCTCGGGGACGGTGATGTCCTGGTAGATCACGAACTCCGGTCGGCGCGCCTCGCCGATCTCGGCGAGCAGGGCGTCCAGCGTCCGGGCGTGGAGCTGGTGGTCCTGCCCGAGCACGTCGATCACCCGGGAGAACCGCGCGAACTTCGCGAGATGGTACGCGACGTCCCGGGTGACGTAGAGGCTCGTGCCGTTCCCCCGCCGGACGACGACGCGGGTCGACTCCTTCGGGAGCCCGTACCCCGCGGTGTCGATCGCGAGCGCGCCGTTCTGTTCCCGGACCGCGTGCGGAGCGGCGCCGAGCCGCTCGAGGACCCGCTCGACCGAGCCGTCGGCGATGAAGCTCGACTCCCAGACGAACTCGTCGAAGCCGATCCCGAGGCGCGCGAGCGAGGCGAGCATCCCGTCGAGGATCGACTGGGTCAGTTCCCGGTGGCGGGGCGGCGGATGACCGGTCTCGAGGGAGTGGACGATCTCGGCGACCTCGGCCTGCGCCTCGGGGTGCTCCTTCAGGTAGGCGCTCACCGCCGGATACGGGCGACCGCGGTGGGCGTCCGTCTTCTCGCCGGCGACCTCCTTCCCGTCGACCGCCTCGCGGATCGGGGCCGGCCATTCGTCCCGCGGCTTCGACCAGACCCACGTGATCATCGCCGCCTGGCGTCCCATGTCGTCCACGTAGTACTGCGTCGTCACGGGCACCCCGGAGGCGCGGAGCGTCCGGGCGAACGTGTCGCCGATGATCGCGTTGCGGACGCGCCCGATGTGGAATGGGCCGGTCGCGTTCGCGCTGGTGTGCTCGACGCAGGCGACCGGGCCCGCCGCGGGCCGGTGGCCGTACCGCGCCCCGAGCCGCGCGACGAGGTCTAGCGTCGACCGGACCAGGGCCGCGCCGTCGACCCGGACGTTGAGGTACGCTCCCGTTGCCGCGGCGGACCGGATCCCGGGCGTCGGAGGGAACCCCCGGGCGAGCGCGGCCGCGAGCTCCGGCGGCGGCCGTCGGACCGCCGCGGCCCACCGGTGGACCGGCAGCGCCACATCGCCTTCGGCCCCGGGGCTCAGGTTGAGCTGTGCGAGCACGGTCGCCGCATCGAGCGAAAGCCCGGTAGCGACGGCCGAACTAGCGACCGACGTCGCGATCGCGGCGAGGAACGGCGCCCACGGGTCCGTCGCCGTCGCGAGCTCCGCCGGATCGGACGCCATCGCCTACGCTCGCGGGAAGCGCTTTAGCGGGGGGCCCGTCTTAACCTTCTCGATGGCGGGGCTCGTCCTCGTGCGCTACGGCGAGCTCGCGCTCAAATCTCCCCCGGTGCGGCGCGAGTTCGAGTCGACGCTGCGGCGCAACCTGCTCGACCAGTTCGTCCGCGAGGGCGTCGCGGCGCGGCTCCGCTCCGACCGGGGGCACATGTACGTCGAGGCCGACGTGCCGGAGGCGGCGCTGCGGCTCGTTCGCCGGGTCTTCGGGGTCACGAGCGCGAGCGTCGTCTACGAGGTGCCGACCGACCGCGCCGCGATCCGCGACCGGCTGATCGAGCTCGCCGACCCGCGGCTCCCCGCCCGCACGACGTTCGCGGTCCGCGCCCGACGCACTGGGTCGCATCCGTTCACGAGCCAGGAGCTCGCCCGGGACCTCGGGGGCGACCTCCTCGAGCGGTTCGCCGACCGGGAGCTGAAGGTCGACCTCACGCACCCCGCGGTCGAACTGTTCGTCGAGGTGCGGGGCCCGAGGACCTACCTCTCCTTCGACCGCGCGGACGGCCCGGGCGGCCTCCCGCTCGGCGTCGCCGGCCGCCTGGTCGCGCTCGTCGACAGTCCGCGCGGGGCCCTCGGCGCGTACATGATGATGAAGCGCGGGTGCCGCGTGGCGATCGTCGCCCCCTCGGCGGGGCAGACGCTCGTCCGGGACGTCCTCCAACGGTTCGACCCCGCGGCCGTCGTCGAGGAGCCGTCGCCGGGAACGGACGGGAACTACGCCCCGGTCCTGGCCGCGCTCGCCGATCGCTCCCACGCCGACGGGATCGTCCTGCCGCTCGGGATCGACGAGTTCGCCCACGGACGCGCTCAGTGGGGAGACCGCGTGCTCTTCTCGCCGACCGTCGGCCTGACCGACGAGGAGGTCGAGACGCGATGGCGGCACGTCGCCACGCTCGCGGGGTAGGTCAGCGTCGCATCGATCCGGACGAGCCGCGACCGGACCCCGAGGAAGCGCCCCCGCCGGAGTCGCCGGCCGACGCTCCGCCGCCGGGGCGCCGGCCCGAGCCGATCGAGGAGATGCCCGGTGGATCGGCGTCCCTGCTGCTCGAGCGACAACGCCGGTGGATCCGGCAGCGCGACCGGCGCGACCGAGCCGACCGGCGGACCGCCGGCGCCGCGGAACCGCCGGCGACCGGCCCCGGGTAGATTTAAAAGGGCCGCCCGGGTGGGCCGCCCCGTCGGGGAGTCTTCGCATGCCGCTCTACACGGTCACCGGATCGTTCTACGCCCGTCGGGGCTACTGGCAGTCGTTCACGAAGCGGCACGAGGCGGACACCGAGGCGATTGCCCGGGAGTGGGCGCTCTCCGAGATCGGCGGCTGCCATCGCGTGAAGCGGCACGAGATCCGCGTCGACTCGGTCGAGCTCGCGAAATCGTCGTGATCCCGCTCGCTCGGACGAAGCTCCGGCCCGTCGAGGTCGGGTCGACCTCCCCGAGGACGGGGGTCGCGCGAGGAACCGTTAAGACGGCCCGTCCGTCCGGGGCTGCCATCAGGAGACTGCCGATGGCCGAATCTTCCGAGCGGATGCCGACGGAGCAGCAGGTCCAGGAGGACCTGATCCGCCTCGACGCCTACCGCTCGCAGTTGAACGGCCTCGTGCAGCAGCACCAGATCCTCATCGCCTCCCGACAGGACCACCTGCGCGCGCGCGAGAGCCTCGAGGGGATCGACCGGGCCTCCTCGAACGACGAGGTGCTCGTGCCGCTCGGGGGCGAGGCGTACGTTCGCGGTCGGATCCAGCGCGACGCCCCGGTGATCCTCGGGATCGGGTCGGGGGTCGCGACGGAGATGGACCGGGCCAAGGCGTCCGAGGTGATCGCCGAGCGGGTCACGCGGATCGAGCAGGCCGTGCGCGACATCGAAGGGCAGATGGGGGCGCTCGACGAGCGGATCCAGATGCTCTCGCGCCGTCTCGACGCCGTCTCCCGGGCCGCGAGGGCGCCGTCCGATGTGGGCCGCGATTAAGGCGCGGCTGCGTCGTTCGACGGAGCCCGAGCCGTCCCCACCCCCTTCCGCGTCGGCGCCCGCTCCGACCACTGCACCGCCCGCGTCACCGCCGGCCGGGGCACCCCGTCCGGCGCCGTCGTCCCGGCCGGCCGCGTCCCCTGGAGGGTCGCCTCCGCGAAAGGCCCCCGTCGCGGACGACGCCCTCTTCGCCGGCGGGATCATGGGCCGCCGCCTCAAGGAGGGGACGATCGACGACGTCCTCGACGACCTCGAGATCGTCCTGCTGCAGTCGGACGTGGCGCTCCCCGTCATCGAGCGGCTGCGGCGCGATCTCGTCCGCGAGCTCGAGGGCAAGAAGCTCAAGTTCGGCGTGGACGCCGAGGAGGCGATCCGCGTCTGCCTCGAGCGATCGATCCGGTCGATCCTCGGGCAGCGCCCGCTCGACCTCGCCGCGGCGATCCGCGCGCACCAGCCGAAGCCGTACATCATCCTCTTCGTCGGCGTGAACGGCACGGGAAAGACGACGACCGTCGCGAAGTTCGCGGGGTGGCTTCGGTCGCAGGGGTTCTCGAGCGCGATCGCCGCCGGCGACACGTTCCGGGCCGGGGCGATCGAGCAGCTCCTCGCCCACGGGGAGCGCCTCGGGGTCCGGGTCGTCCGGCAGCAGGAGGGCTCGGACCCGGCCGCGGTGGCGTTTGACGCCGTCGCGCACGCGAAGGCGAAGGGGGTCGACGTCGTCCTGATCGACACCGCGGGCCGCCAGCACACCAACGAGAACCTCGTCGAGGAGGCGAAGAAGATCCGTCGGGTCGCCGCCCCGACGCTCACGCTGTTCGTCGGGGACGCCCTGTCGGGGAACGACGTCGTCGAGCAGGCGCGCCTGTTCGACCAGGCGCTCGGGATCGACGGGCTCGTGCTGACGAAGCTCGACGCGGACGTGAAGGGCGGCGCGGCGCTCAGCACGGCGTTCGTCACGAAGAAGCCGATCCTGTTCGTCGGGGTCGGCCAGGGGTACGCCGACCTCCTGCCGTTCGAGCCCGAGTGGATGGTGCGGCGCCTCTTCGCCGAGGAGACCGCCGGGTGACCGCCCGGCTCGACGTCGTCCTCGTCCGGCCGAAAGAGGACGGCAACGTCGGCGCGGTCGCGCGGGCCGCGCGGAACTTCGGCGCCGAGCGGCTGGTGCTCGTCGCCCCGCGGGCTCGCCTCGGCGCCGAGGCGCGTCGCCGGGCGATGGGAGGACTCGGGCTGCTCACCGCGGCGACCCGGTGGCCGTCGCTCGCGGCGGCGGTCGACGGCGCCGACCTGGTCGTCGGGACGACCGATCTCTCCACGGGCCGGTCGACCGCCTACCTTCGTCGTTCGGTGAGCCCCGAGCGGCTCGGGGAGATCGCCCGGGTCCTCGAAGGGCGCCTCGCAGTCGTCTTTGGGCCGGAGGACAACGGGCTCTCCCGGGACGAGCTCGAGCGATGCGACCTGCTCGTTCACATCCCGGCTCGGCGCGAGTTCCCGACCCTCAACGTCTCGCACGCCGCGGCGGTGGTGCTGTACGCCGTCCACCGGGCCCGCGGCACCGCCGACCCCGAGACGACCCCCGCCCCCGAGGTCGTCGAGCTCAACGGCCGGGAGAAGGAGCTGTTCCTCGCGCGCCTGGCCGAGCTAATCGCCCGGACGCGGTACCCGTCCCACAAACGACGGGGTTTAATCCTCCTGTTTCGTCGCGTCCTCGGCCGGGCGACGCCCACGGAGGCGGAGTACCGGATGATGCTGGGGCTCCTGAGGAGCGTCGGCGCCACGTTGGACCGGGGAGTGACAGATGGCAAGCGAAGACGGTGATTGGCTGCGGGTGCGGGGCATCGGCCGAGAGCGGTTCGCGGGGTACCTCGTCGACTACCTCACGAGCCTCGGCTACACGGTCGAGCGGGAGGACGCCGGCGACTCGCCGGTGAGCCGGGTCCGCGGACGCCTCGCGAAGATGAACCCCGCGGTCCCCCCCGGGGCCGCGACGCTCGCGTTCCGGCTCTACCCGACGAGCGGCGGAGCGGCGGTCGTCTGGGAGAGCCCGAACGAGATCCCCGCGGCGGAGATGCCGCGGATGGACCGGCTCGTCCGGGAGATCACGAGCCACCTCGAGCGCGCGATCGCGACCGAGAGCCACGCCACCGCGAAGGTCGTCCGCCCGGGCGTGCCGCGTCTCCCCTGGGCCCCGCCCGCGACGGCGGGCGCCTAGCGAGCTTCGCCGCCGGCGGCGTATAACCCAAACCGAAACTATATCCTCCGCTCCGACCTCGTACGAATCCCCGGAGGGTCCTGCGATGGGGTTCGTTCGACGGATGCGCGGCGCCCGGGGCGGGGCGCTGCTCGATGCGATCGTCGGCCTCGGCGTCGTCCTCGTCGGGGCGTTCGCGCTGTACCATCTCGGCCTCACGTTCACCGAGATCGTCCACGGGGCCGGGGCGTTCTTCGGCGTCTAGGACCGACGCGGTCGCGCCGGCGTCCCGGCCGCCGCGCGCGCCGCGGCAGACTTATAAACGGGTCGATGGTCCCCCGCGCCGCTCCCGATGACGACCTCCGCCTACCGCTACATGTCGCGGTCGTTCCGCCGGACGATGGGCCCGGACGGCGCCGACGTCCGCCACGAGCGCCTCCTCACCTGGCGGCGCGAGCAGACGGTGACCCGCCTCGAGTACCCGACGCGCCTCGACCGCGCGCGCGCGGTGGGATACCGGGCGAAGGGCGGCTACTTCATCGTGCGCGTCCGGGTCCGCCGCGGCGGCCAGGGGAAGCGGGCGATCATCGCCGGGCGCCGCCCGAAGCACAAGGGGATTCTCCAGATGACGCTCGCGAAGAGCCTCCGCCGGATCGCGGAGGAGCGGGCGCAGAAGCACTACCCTAACCTCGAGGTCCTGAACTCGTACTGGGTCGGCGAGGACGGCCAGCAGAAGTTCTACGAGGTGATCCTGGTCGACCCGGTCCACCCCGAGATCGTTGCCGACCCGAAGATCGCGTGGATCGCCGCCCCGGCGCAGAAGGGGCGCGTCTACCGCGGGCTGACGAGCGCGGGGATCGAAGGGCGCGGGCTGCGGTGGAGCGGCAAGGGCGCCGAGCGGTTCCGTCCGTCGCGCGCGCGCAACCGCCGCCCGACCCGGCGGACGCAGTCGAAGGTTATTCCGTAGGCGGAGGGGCGGACGGCCCGTCCGGGCCGTCGACGACCCGGTCGAACGGCACGCCGTACCGCTCCGCGCTCCGTCGCGCCCACCCGTACAGGCCCTCGACGTGGGCGAGCTCCCCGCGCAGTAGGTGGGCGAGCCGCCGGCGGTACTCGAGGTCGAGCTCGACCCGTTCCGCGGAGAGGAACTCGCGCAGGCGACGGGCGAACGTCCCCCCAGCGACGTCCCAGTCGGTGAGCACGATCACCCGCCGGCTCCCCTCGACGAGCGACTGGGCGGTCGCGGCGATCGTCCGGCCCCGGTGCACGACCGCGATCTCGCCGGCCCATCCCATCCGGCGCAGCGAGCGCCGGTCCCGCTCCCCTTCGACGACGACCGTCGTGCCCGGCCGTCGCCCCTCGGCGAGGAGCGTCTGCCACAGGTCGACGAACTCCTCGAAAGCGACCGCCGGGTCTCGCTCCCGCTCCATCGGCTCCCCCTGCCGTGGCCCGCCGGCCGGGCGAGCAGGGTTCGGGGAGACCGCACACCTCGTATAGTCCTAGCGACCTCGGCGGCCTCCCGGCGATGCCCGACCAGTTCACGCTCCTGCTCGAATGGCGCCGCAGCGAGGCCGCGGGCCGCGGTCTCGCGAAGCTCCCCCCGGATTACTACGGCGGCACGAGCGCATACCTCGGGGAGCTGCGCCGGTCGTACGAGGCCGACCTGCGCGAGAACCCGTCCGGACGCAAGGGCGAGATCTCCCGCCAGACGTACCAGCGGGCGAGCCAGGTCGCCCGCGACATCCTCGAGGGCCGCGTCCAGAAGGTGCTGTCGCTCGCCTTCCAGGCGAGCATCGGCGGCGCGCGGGAGCTGCCGAACGCGCTCGCCGAGGAGCGAGCGATGTTCGATGCGCTGCTCGCGACGCTGCTCGGCTTCCGCCGGGCGTCCGCCCCGTACCTCGAGGCGGTCGGGCCGGTCCCGACCCCGGGCGCGACCGCGCCGAAGCCCGCGGAGCCGACCGGGAAGGCGCCGGCTCCCGCGCGGGCCCCCGCACCCCGAGGGACCGGCGCGACCCCGCTCGCCTACGTCCGGGTCATCGCCGACGGCCACACCGTCTCCGTCGGCGCCGACTCGATCGAGCTCCGCGCCGACGACCTCGTCGCGCTGCCGCCGGCGACCGCGAAGCTGCTCGTCGACACGAAGGTCGCCGAGCCGATCACCGTCGCGCGACCCGCGCGCTCATCCTGACGACCGGGCCCCACCGGACCCGGGGGTCGCGAGCTCGAGCGCGCGGAACCGTTCGAAGCCGAACAGGAGGTTCTTCGCCGCGAGGCGCAGCCGCACCTCCTCCTCGCTCGTCCGCGCGGCACGGAGTGCCTCCGCGAACCGCTCGGGGAAACCCCACGCGCCGAGCGCCTCCGCCTGCGACCGGAACGCGACCTCCTGCCAGCCCGCGGCCCGGGCGGCCGTGCGGAGCCGGTCGAAGTTGACGAACACGGAGAGGTCGGCCGACCCCGGCGCCGCGAGCGGGTCCGCGACGGGCCGGTGGTGGCGGATCGCCTCGAGGGTCCCGCGGGGGTGGCCGGCGAGCAGCTCCGGTTCCGACATCCCGTAGTCGATCACGAGGAAGAGCCCGAGCGTCAGGTGGTCCGCGACCTCCCGGACGAGGCCCTCGGCGGTGCTCGAGAACTCCAGCACGGTGCCGGGGTCGGGGTGCGACGGGAGGGACGGCGGGGGCACCGGATCGCGGAGCGGGCCCTCGGCGGCCGTCAGCCGGTCCCGGTCCGCGCGGACGCCGAGCTCGACCCACCGCTCCCCCGTGAAACGGAGTCGGCGGGCGGGGAGCGCGTCGAGCAGTTCGTTCGCGACGACCGCCCCGGCACCGGGTCCGTCGGTCGAGATTGACGGAGCGCGCCGGACCCGGATCCCCGCCGTCTCTCCCGACGGAGCGCTCCGATCGAGGGCCCGGCGCGCGAGCGGCTCCGACCGCTCGACGAGGACATACTCGTCCGCCGCGCCGGCGCCGATCGCCCGGAGGATCCCCTCCGCGAGCCGCCCGTCCCCCGGGCCGAGCTCGACGATCCGCCGGGGCCCGCCGGCGGGGAGGGCGTCGAGCGCGGCGCGCAGCCGGGTCGCGAGCGTGCGGGCGAACAGCGGATGGACGGCCGGCGCGGTGTAGAAGTCGCCGTCGGGGCCGAGGGGCGACGACGCCCGGGCGTAGAACCCGACGTCGGGGTCGTACAGCGCGAGCTCCATGAACCGGTCGAACGGCACGAAGCCGTCCGGGTCCGCCCGCCGGGCGAGCCGCTCGAGGAAGGTGGGCGAGGGGGGCTCGGCGGCGGCGGGGTCGTCGGCCGGCCCCATGCGCCCGCGCCCCCGCGCCGTCAGCCGATGTACCCGACGTCCTCGCGGGTCGGGGCCGGCGCCGACCCCGGGGTGTCGCCCGTGCGCTGCTCGACCTCGTGGATCTTCTGGGCGATGCGGTCGATCTCCCGCGCCTTCGCCTCGAGCGCGGTGAAGTCGATCTCGACGTGCAGCACTTTTCCGAGCACCTTCAGGACCGCCTCGGCGCTGTGCGGGTCGACGAAGTAGCCGCTCGTCTCGCCCATCAGGCAGACCCCCTCCATGCCGAACAGCCGGCCGAGGCCGAGGAAGAGGCCGCTCGCGCCGATCAGGCCGCCGCCGGGGTCGTTGCGGGAGAAGACGACGCCGAACTTCTTCATCGCCTCGACGCGCGCCGGGATCGTCGCCGCCCCGAGGACCCGCGGCGTCTCGACCGCGTGGCCCTGGGCGAACCCCGCGAGCGTGTAGACCTCTTTGACGCCGAGCCCCGCGCAGTAGTCGAGCACCCGTTCGGTGATCTCGTACTGGCCCTCGGGGCTGATCCCCTGGTAGTCGCCGCCGAGGACGAGCAGGTCGTGCGGGGCGCCGGCGGGCGCCTTCCAGTAGGCGAGCTCGTTCGACACGAGCCGGATCACCCCGGTCTCGCTCACGTAGACCTGGGGCGGGAAGAACTTCGAGTAGATCGTCGCGAGCGGCTTCGCCGGGAGCTGGTCGCGCAGGTAGTCCGCGGCGAGCTTGCCGACGTTGCCGACCCCCGGGAGCCCCTCGATGAGGATCGGGTCGCGGAGCGAGACCTTCTCGAGCGTTCGGATGACGACGTCGTCCACGGCGTTCCCTCGCCGGAAGGACCGAGAGCGGGGCGATAAAGGTTCGGTGGCGCGCGGGTAGGCCGCTATCCGCCGGGCGTCGGCGCTGCGACCCGCCAGCCGCGCTCCTCGAGCTGGGCCCGCCAGATGCGGGTGAGGTCCGGCCGGTTGCCGACCTTCTCGACGGAAAGCGTGTGACGGTGCCGGTCGCCGTGGGGCTCGGCCCGCAGCGTGACGACGAGGTCGGCCAGGTCCTCGAGCCGGGCGGTCGTCGGCCGCTCGTGGCCGGGCGAGTGCACGGTGATCAGCGCCTGGCCGCCGATCGTCTGGCAGCGGTGGCGGATCTGGCGCGCGACCGTGATCACGTCGCGCGGGTCGAGCACCTCGAAGAAGAAGTCGACCGAGTCGACGACCATCCGGAACGGAGCGTCGATCGTCGCGAGGTCGGCGAGCATCCGGTCCGTGAGGCTGAACGACGGCCGGGTGCGGCCGGACGAGGGCGCGCGGTGGAGGTCCTCGATCGAGAGCCCGCGCTCGCGGACCCGCGCCACCTCGAGCCCGCGGACGAGGACGCGCTCGTAGTACTCGTCGGCGAGGTTCACGATCTTGACGTCCGACGGGTCCCAGCCGAAGTCGTCGAACGCGCTCCGCACGTCGTCCGTCCGCTCGTAGGTCGTGTAGAACAGCACCGGCGCGGTGCCGATCCCGGCCTTCGCGAACTGCTTCGCGAGCAGCGGCGCGCCGGAACCCGACGTCCCGGCGAGCACCGCGAGCCAGCCGGGCCGCAGGGCGGGGGCGAGCGGCTGGTCGATCTCGGGGATGTCGAAGATCCGCTGCGCGTCCGACATGCTCACCGGCCCGCCCGCGCGACGTCGATCGTCTCGTCGACGACCAGGTTGAGCATCTGGTCGATCGTCGCCGCCTCCTCGTCCGTCGTCTCGAGGACGAGCGTGAGCACCTGGCGGCTCTTCAGATTGTTGAGCAGGATGTGGAAGAACTCGCTCAGGAGCTCGGGCGGATTGTGGATCGCGAGCGAGTTCACGCTGTCGATCACGACCGTCGTGCGCGCGTGCGGGTACCGACGGAGCAGGTACTCCGTCCGCAGCATGATCTCCTCGAGCGCGCGGGGGCTCTCGACGTACGTCGCGTTCGCGAGCGGGTTCGCGTAGTTCATCATCAGGTGGCTGATCGCGTCGACGAACGAGATCCGGTCCGGCGTCACGTCCAGCGCCTGCGCGAGCGACCAGACGAACGACGCGGGGTTCGTGACCGCGATGTAGACCGTGTGGTTGGCCGCTTCCGCCCCGACGTCCCGGAGCGTGGCGTTCAGCACCGCGAAGTAGTGGTCGGCGTACTCGCGCGGGTCGAGCTTGAGCGCGACCGCGCTCCCGAGCGGGAGGGCGCGCAGCCGGTCACCGATGTCGATCGGCGGCACGGACTAGCCGCCCCCGTCCGCGCCCCGGGCGCCCTTCAGGTGGGGCGCCATCAGGAGTCCGATCGGCGTGAGCTCGATCACGTACTGCGTCCGCGAGTGGGCGGTCCCACGCATCTTCACGATCTGCAGGACGCGAAGGATGTCGCCCATCCGGCGGTTGTTCCAGAGGAGGACGACCCCGTCGACGATCGCCTCCTCGACGCCGTGCGCCGAGTAGCGGCCCGCCTGGGGCCCGATCTCTGAGACGAGCAGCGACGTGCAGCCCGCGTCGCTCAGCTCGCCGCCGAGGCGGAGCAGGAAGTCGCGGATCTGCTCGTCGCGCCGGATCCGGTAGCAGAGCGAGGTGAGGCTGTCGAGGACGAGCCGCCGCACGCCGAGGGTGCGGACGAGGTTCGAGATCGTCCGGAGCAGGATGTCGATGTCCTCCGGGGCGAGCTCCTCGCGCTCGAGCCCGAGCTTCTCGTAGATCACGGGCAGGTCGACGAAGACGAGCGAGCCGTTCGCGACGAGCTCGGGGCGGAAGAAGTCGAACGTTGAGAGGTTCTGGATCAGCTTCCCCGACGACTCGGTGACCGAGATGAACAGCGACCGCTCCGACCGCTCGGCCCCGCGGACGAGGAACTCGAGGCAGAGGGTCGTCTTGCCGGTCCCGACGCTGCCGGCGACCAGGACCATGTTGCCGACGGGGATGCCGCCCTCCAGGATGTTGTCGAGGCCCTCGATCCCCGTGGTGCACCGGTCGAGGGTCGTGCGGGGGCTCGCCAGCTCGCGGCTCGCGGACGCCGGCGCGGCGGCCGAGGGAGGGTCCATCCGGGAAAATCAGGTCGGGCCGTGCCTAAGAGGGTTGTGGATTCGAGGAACCGTCCCCGGGGGCGGCGTGGCCGGCCTCGCCGACCGCGCGCAGCTGCGCCGGGTCGACCCACCAGACCGGGCCGTCGGCGTCCGAGTCGGCTCGGCGAATCGCTCCGGCTCGGCCTAGGCGCGCTCCGAGTCGTCGAAGCGATGCACCCCCGTCCGACGAGCGGGCGCGCAGCTCCACGAGCGGCACGGAGAACGCCCGAGGCTCCACCTCCGCCCGCCCCCGCAGCCAGCCCAGGAGCGCCTCCTCCGGGTCAGCCGGGTCAGGGCCGTCGGCGTCGGTCGGCGGCCCGACGTCCCCCGCCAAGGGCGACCCGGGCGCAGTGGTCGGTGGAGGGGCGCGGGGTGCACCGGCCCGGGGGATCCGCGCCGTTCGAACCCACGCAACCGAGCTTCCCTTCCCGATAAGCACGGCCGCCTCTCCTCGCGGAAGCGCGAGCAACCGTTCGGCGGGGACGCCCGGGGCGGCGCGGGCGAACTCCCGGGCCTCCTCGGGAAGACCTCGGAACGTCACGAAGTCCGCCACGTTCGTCCAGACCGACTCCCGCACGACCTCGGGGAGGGAGGCGATCGACTGGGTCGCGAGAACGGTGTGGACGTTCCGACGGCGCGCGAGGCGGAGCATCTCGCTGAGGCTCTCGTGGGCGAACCACTGGGCCTCGTCCAGCAGCACGAACCGCTTGTCCGCGGTCGGCGCGGCCAGGAGCTCCGACCAGACGAGCGCGAGGCAGACGGCGAGCAGGTACCGGGCCGTCGATTCTCCGACCTCGGCGGCGTCGCCGGAGACGATCACCACGTGGCGGGGCCGCACGAACTCCTCGGCGCCGATCGTCGGGGCGCGCGCGCAGAGCATCCGTGCGAGCGTCGGGTTCCGGACGACCTCGTGCAGCAGCCGACGTGCTCCGTCGGCGTCCTCCGGGCGTTCCCGGATCCTCTCGGCGAGCTCGCGGAGCGGCTCCTCGCCACCCGGCGGAGCGGTCCGGCGCGTGAGCCCGGAGGTTGTCAGCAGCGTGTGAGCGTCGGCGAGCGTCCCCTCGGGGAAGGCGGCGGCCGCCCGGAGGGCGCGGGCGAGCATCTCCTCGAGCCGGGGTCCCCAGAAGGAGGCGTCGGCGTACCGGCCCGACCGCACCCGGCGGAGCGCGTGCACGAGGTCCGCGAGCCGCCGTTCGGAGCGCACGGCGTCGATCCCTCCGTGGGCGCCGGCCCCTTCGAGCGCGTTGAGCGTCGGGGCGGTCGGGTCCCGGGCCGAGATGAACCGGAGGCGGTCCGGGCCGAGCCCGAGCTGGTCACGGACCTCGCGAGCGGTCTCCCCGAGCGGGTCGAGGAGCACGAGGCTGCCCGCGCGCGCCGCGCGGACGGCGACCCCGACGAGAAGCGAACTCTTTCCCATGCCCGTTTCGCCGAGGATCGCGAGATGGCGTCCCTGCGCCGGCTCTACCGGCGAGCGGACGACCGTCCCCGCGACGGTCCGGCCCAGGGGAAGTCCCTCTCCTTCCGCCCCGCCGTTAGGCGAGCCGAGCGGCCGCGCGTCCTTGGGAGGCAGCACCGCCGCGACCTCGGCGGTGGTCAGGAGAAAGCGGGGGGCGAACGCCCTCGCGATCGCTCCTCCCTGCAGGGTGATCCCGCCCCCGTCGAGGCCGATCCAGGCCGACTCGGCCCCGGCGTCCGCGCGTCGTCGCTCGGCCGGGGAGAACTCTACCGGAGTCCGAATCTCGACCTGCGCCGACCAGAGGGGGCCGCCGTCGGAGCCCGTGGGCACGAAGAGCGGCAGAGGGCGGGGAGCCGACCCGGCGCCCGGACCGTGAGCGCGAGACGCCGCAGGGAGGACGGTGGCCCCGGCGCGGCCGACCGGTCGAGCCGGCCGGCCGGCGGTCGGCCGGAGCCGACACGCGAGCTCAATCCCCGCCGGTAAGGTTGACAGCGCGAGCCGGGTCGTGCGGGCGACGCGCCCCGGCTCTCCCCCCGGCCCCGACATCTCGCCCGGGAGCAGTCGGCGCCGGGCGACCGAGAGCGAGCCGTGACCGGTCGCCACGGCCCGAGGGTCTCGCGTCCACTGGCCGGGATCATAGACCGGGGCGAGCGCCCGTTCGAACCATCGCACCGTCGTCGATCCCTCGGCCTCCAGCTCGGTCGGCGCCTCGGGCCCCGAGCGGAACCGAACGACGATCGTGGCGCCGATGCCGTGGCCGGCGCGCAGCGCATCGTCCAGCCGGGACCCCCAACGGGCGAGATCGTCCCGTCCCGCGGGGGGGTCGCCCCGCGGAGCGAACGTCCACCGCTGACGCACCGTCGGGGGCGACGGTCGGCCGGCTCCGAGCACGGCGGTCGCCTCGGACCCCGGGCGCAAGGCCCCGCGCCCCCGAGCGAACGTTGAACGGCGCTCGCGTCAGCCTCAAGTAGGCGGCCCTCCACCGGAGGAGGAGCGGGTCTTCGATGCCGTCGCTGGAGGAGCAGATCCTCGCCGTCGAGGAGGAGATCCGCAAGACGGCCTACAACAAGGCGACCCAGGGGCACATCGGCCGCCTGAAGGCGAAGCTCGCGGTGCTCCGTCTCGAGCGCGAAACGCGTTCGAAGGGGAAGGGCGGAGGGACCGGCTACTCGGTCCGCAAGAGCGGGCACGCGACCGTCGGGCTCGTCGGCTATCCGTCGGTCGGGAAGTCAACACTTCTCAATCGTCTCACCGCCGCCGAGAGCGAGACCGGCGCCTACGACTTCACCACCGTCTCGATCATCCCGGGGATGCTCCGGTGGGGCGGCGCGTCGATCCAGATCCTCGACATGCCCGGGCTCGTGCCGGGCGCGGCCGTCGGCCGCGGCCGCGGTCGGGAGGTCCTCTCGGTCGTCCGGTCCGTCGACCTGATCCTCTTCCTCATCGACCCCGAGCACCCGAACCTCCGCGCGCTCGTTCAGGAGCTCGAAGGGGCGGGCGTCCGGATCAACGCGCGTCCGCCCCGCGTCGTCATCCACCGGGTCGATCGGGGCGGCCTCACGATCTCGAGCACCGTCCGGCTGACCCATCTCGCCGGCGGGATGGCGACCCCGATCGCGCGGGAGTTCGGGCTGCACAACGGGACGATCGTCTTCCGCGAGGACGCGACGGCCGACGAGCTGATCGACGTGCTCGCCGGCAACCGGGTCTACCTCCCGGCGCTCCTCGCCGTCAACAAGTCGGAGTACCTCACCGCCGACGACCGAAGCCGTCTCGCCGGGGCGGTCCAGCCGTTCGTCCCGTCGTACATCAGCGCCCGGGACGGGGTCGGACTCACCGACCTCGTCGACCGGATCGGGCGCGCGCTCCGCTTCATCCGGATCTACGTGAAGCCGCCCGGCCGTCCGCCCGACCGGGACGAGCCGGTGATCCTGCGCCGCGGGGACACGGTCGCGGAGTTGCTCCGCCGTCTGCCCGGCGAGCTCGACCGGACGTTCAAGGCCGCGCAGGTGTGGGGGCCGAGCGCCCGGTTCCCCGGTCAGACGGTCGGCCGCGACCACGTGCTCGACGACGAGGACGTCGTCACCGTCGTCGTGGCCCGCGGCGCGTCCCGGGCGGCCGAGTGACCGGGCCCGGGAGCGAACCGACCCCCGCGGCCCACCGGCCGCCGACGAGGTAGTGTCCGCGGTGGAACGGGTCGAGCCGCACCGACGGCTCGAGGTCGACCTCGGTCGCGAGCGTCGACTCCGCTCCTTCGCGGTGGCGCATCGCGCTCTGCGCCCGCCCCATGCTCGCCGTCTTGAGCGCCATCACGAGCGCCGATCGCCCGTCGGCGAGGAGGAGGCGGGCGTTCCGGAGGACGATCGCGACCTGGTCGGGTTGCGCGATGTCCGCGTACACCCCGACGACCGGAGGGACGAGGTCCGCGTAGCCGTCCGGGGACCTCGCATCGGCGAGGATCGGCAGAAGATTCGGCCACCGCTCGCTCGCGGAGTACAGTCGGGCGAACGGTCGAAGGGACCGCTCGACGGCGTAGACCCGGCCCTCGGGTCCCACGAGGTCCGCGACGTGGGAGGCGGTCGTCCCGCTCGCGGCCCCGAGGTAGAGCCACCGCTCCCCGAGGCGCGGGATTGGTCCCGACCAACCGCCGGCGATCCCGGCCGCGAGCTTCGAGCGGGCCGGTTCGAACCGCCGGTAGGCGCGGCCGTCGCGTTCGAGCCAACCCTCCCCGTACACGGGGGGGAGGTCGCCGACGGTCTCGGTCCACAGCTCGACCCGCTCTTCGGAGCGTCGACGGACGAGCCGAGGGGACGACCGAACCGGTTCGAACCGGCGCGCCGCCCTCACGCTCGCCCCCGGCGCAGCTCGTCGATCCTCCGGTCGCGCCGCCGGACGAGGAGCGGGGCGATGTCGCGGCGGGTCGAGGCGTCCGCCCGGACCGCGATCGCGGCGAGCGCCCCGAGGCTCCGGGCGTACGCCGCCCGGCGATCGATCGGGACGTCGGGCATCCGCTCGGCGCGGTAGATCACCCCGAACCGCGGACCGCGGTCGGGCGCCGGCCGGCGCTTCGTGCCGAGGAGCTGGAGCCGAGCGGCCCGCATCCGGCCGAGCGGCTCGACGCCGCCGGCCGCCGCGACCAGCCGGGCGGCGACGCGGGGGCCGACGACCGCCGCGAGGTTCGGGACGACGGAGCGCGCGCTCTCCTCGACGCTCGCCAGCAACGAGCGATGATGCTCGGCGAGGCGCGCGCGGGTGTCGCTCCATCGCTCTCGGTACGCCGTGAGGGCCGCGTCGGGCACCGCGAGCATCGCCTCGGACGCCCGCTCCTCCCGCCCGACCGCGCGCTCGAGGCGCTCCTCCTCGCGGGCGAGGGTGATGAGGACCTCCGCGGGCGACCGGAGCGCCTGCTCGAGATCGCGACCGGCGATCTCGCGCAAGTACCGACGCTCCTCCGCGCCCCCCGGCGCGAGGATCGCTCGTCGTACCCGATGCCACTCCGCGTCGTCCGCGGGCCGAACCGGGCGACCCGTCCGCTGAGCGAGCGCTTCGCGGACCGTTCGGGGCGCGGCGGCGAGCTCGGTCCCCACGGGGAGCCGGGCGACCGACTCCACGAGTGGGGCCGGAACGTCCGCAGCCCGCAGCGAGACGGCGGGCCGCGGAGTCGCGGTCGTCGGGAATCGCCGCGGCTCCCCCCTGTCGGGGGGGAGGAGCAGCAGTTCTCGACCGAACGGTACGACGACGGCCGCGCTCACTCTGTTACGCTCCCCGCGGCGCAACGAAGGCGGGGATTTCCCGTCTTGCGTGGGCTCGCCGGACGGCCGGGGGAGTCGACCCCCTCGGCGTCGAGCGCGGGTCCACGCCCTCGCGGGGAGTCGGCCGGCACGTCGCCGCTCCCAGAGCCCGTCAGAACTCCGCGAGGGACTTCTGGAACCGGTGGCGCTCCTCGGGGACCTCGACCGGATACCGCCCGGTGAGGCACCCCAGGCAGAGGCTCTCCCCCTTGAGCCCGATCGACGCCACGAGCCCGTCGATCGAGAGGTACCGCACGGAGTCGGCGCCGATGATCCGGGCGATCTCCTCCTCGTCCCGTCCGTGCGCGACGAGCTCCTTGCGCTCCTTCATGTCGACGCCGAAGTAGCACGGTGCCTGGATCGGAGGGCAGCCGACGCGCACGTCGATCCGCGCCGCGCCCGCGGAGCGGACCATCTGCACGATCTCCCGGAGCGTGGTCCCCCGGACGATCGAGTCGTCCAGCAGGACCACGCGCTTGCCCTTCAGCAGCCCGGGGACCGGGTGGAGCTTCACGCGGACCTCGAACTCGCGACGCCGCTGGTCGGGGAGGATGAACGTCCGCTCGACGAACCGGTTCTTGATCAGCGCCTCCGCGTACGGGATCCCCGACCGCTCCGCGAAGCCGAGCGCCTGCGGCCGCGCCGAGTCCGGCACCGGTACCACGATGTCCGCCTCGACCGGGCTCTCCTCCGCGAGGCGCCGGCCGATCCGGTGTCGGACGTCGTAGACTGGCTGCCCTTCCGCGATCGAGTCGGGACGGGAGAAGTAGACCCACTCGAACATGCAGTGCGCCCGGTCGCCGTTCCCCGGGATGTGGGAGCTGCGCAGGAGCTGACCCTTCTCGAGGACGACGACCTCGCCCGGCGCCACCTCGCGGACCGCCTTGCCTCCCATCAGCTCGAGCGCGACCGACTCGCTCGCCACGGCGACGCCGCCCTCCACCGTGCCGAAGACGAGCGGCCGGATGCCGAGCGGGTCGCGGAATCCGTAGACCCGGCTCCCGACGAGGAGCACGACGGCGTACCCCCCGACGATCTCGGTGCAGGCCCGACGGATCGCCGCTTCGAGGTCGCGGGTCCGGCCGAACTCCAGCGCGATCATCTGGGCCATCGTCTCGGTGTCGGCGTTGCCGAGGAGGTCGACGCCCTGCGCCTGAAGCCTTCGCCGGATCCGCTCGAAGTTCACGATGTCGCCGTTGTGCGCGATCGCCGCGTCCTGGTCGTGGATCTTCACGACGATCGGCTGGGCGTTCTCCAGATCGCTCGAGCCGGTCGTCGAGTACCGGACGTGCCCGATCCCGGACGGACCGCGCAGCGTGTCGAGCATCTCCTGGGTGAAGATCTCGTGGACGAGGCCCATCCCCTTGCGGTGGAACAGAGTGCCGTGGCTCGTCGTCCCGATCCCGGCCGACTCCTGGCCGCGATGTTGCAGTGCCCGCAGGCCCCGGAAGAGGTACGGGGCGGCGCCCTTGCCCTGGAGCGACACCCCGACCACGCCACAGTGCTCTCGCGCGCCCATTCGGAACGAGGGAGCCCGCGGCGGCCCCTCGACCCACTCACCCGACCTCGGGTCTTAAACGGTTCGGGAGGCCGGGGATATCTCGTGGCCTCGAAGCGCTCCCGCGCGAGAGGCTTCGGTCGACTTCCGCCGGTCTTATTTTGGTCCGCGACTTCGGCGCGTGCCATGGTGGCGCACGGCAGTCGACTGGCGACCGTCCTGATCGGAGTGACCGTTCTCGCCTTGCTGATCCCCGGCACCTCGGTGGTCGGAGCGACCCACGCCCCGGCCGCCGCGGCCCCCGCGCTCGTCCCGTCGTCGAGCGCGACCCCGGCGTCCGCCCCCTCCGCCGCTTCGCTCGGCGCCTCGGTCGTCGCCCGGTTGCACGCCGACCACGCCCCGATGAGCGACGTCTTCCTCCCCAACTTCGGCGCCCGAACGTCGGTCACGAACGGCGTCGTCCAGCCGCTCTACTCGACCGCCCCCGCGCCGATGGGCCTCGGCGACATCGGCGTCGTCGACGAGCACGGCCAGAACGTCGGCTCGATCTCCTACACCCGGAGCGTCAAGGCGTCGGTGTCGTTCAACTCCCTCGACCCGCTCTACCTCGGCGCCGCCGGCCCGGACCAGTTCACGATCCAGGAGAACACCGTCCTCACCCACGTCGACGTGCTCGGCGACACGGCGACCGACTACTGGATCCAGAACGTGCCCGTCTACTACGCCGGCGAGGACCTCCTGGTCTTCGAGGACAACATCTGGAACTTCTCGAGCCCGTCGCTCAACTTCCCGTCGAACGGGATCTACGCGCACGGCCCGGCGAGCTTCTTCATCGGCAACGAGGTCTACATCGGCATCGGCCTCGTGTCGTACGACGTCGCCCCGCCGTTCACGATCACGATGTACAACAACGCGACGGTCTACCAGGACCGGCCGACGGTCTTCTTCAACTACACGCTCACGAAGGGCCACTCGTCGGTCTCGGGGTCGTACGACTTCGCGGAGTTCAACTCCACCGGGCTCGCGGCCCCGACCGGTCCCGCGCCCTCGCCGACGTACCAGATCAACGGGGAGTCCGTCAACCCGACCGGCTTCCTGCTCAACGACGCCGAGATCATGATCGGCGGACCGGGCGGCGGTTCGACGACGAACTTCCTCGGCATCTCGGGGTCGGTCGGGCTCTGGACGCTCCCCAACGGGTCGTCCCGGTACGCGGACGTCCCCTCGGCGTACGACTTCGGCACCGACACCGGCGAAACGTCGGCCGGCATCGCCGAGTATTCGAGCGGCGGCTCGAGCCCCGTCGCCGAGCTCGGCTCGGGTCCGTCGTTGCTCTATCCGCTCTGGGGCGTCGCCGGCTCGGTCCCGTCCGGCGGGGCGTCCGAGACGTTCGACGTCAGCCCGTCGAACGCCTTCGTGTTCATCGCCCCCGGCGGGACGTTCAACTCGAGCGCCGCGGCGTGGGCCCCGGTGCCGACCTCGGGCCGCGCGACGTACGTCCTCCCGCCGGGCGAGTACTCGGCGGAGTTCCTGCTCGCCGACCACGCTCCGGCCGCGGTGACGTATCGCGCGGGCGGCCCGGGTCCGTCGACGATGTCGATCTCGCTCCGGTCCGACTCGCGCCTCGGCGTCTACACGCCGCTCTGGGCGCTCGACAACGCCCAGCTCGCCGCGATCTCCTCGCAGGGGTCGGGCTCCGCGCGGGACCCGTACGTCCTCGACAACAACCAGCTGTCGCCGATCGACCCGTTGTTCGGGGAGTTCAACGACTACCTGTTCCCGGTGTTCCCCGGGATCTTCCTAGTCGGCACGACCGACTACGTCTCGGTCGAGCACGCCCCGACGTTCGAGTTCTCGTACGCCATCCAGCCCGAGGCGGCGACGGTCGCCGCGCTCGGCCTCCCGACGACGAACGACCTCGAGCAGAACTACTACGCGGTCGAGCACGTGTCGATCGTCGACGCGCGGAACGTGACCGGGTGGATCTTCGCCGACGACGCGGGCTTTACCGAGGCGAGCGTCGTCTTCTGGAACTCGTCGTACAACCTGGTCGCCGGCAACACGTTCGACGTCATGAGCCAGGCGCTGATCCTGTTCGGTGGCACCGGCAACACGATCTGGGGGAACGTCTTCACCCCGGTCTCCGCGGGTGCCCCCGACCCGGCGGCGATCGGCTACAACGACTCCCAGTTCGCGCTCGAGCTGTGGGAGTCGGGCGACCTCATCTACAACAACGAGTTCCTCACGCCGATCACCGCGGTGACCCCGACGGAGAACATCTACAACGGCGCGCTCGAGATCTCGTCGGACGTCTGGAACGTCACGATGCAGTCGTCCCGCAACGTGCGCGACGTGAACGGGTTCGACCTGTCGGGGAACATCCTCGGCCTGAACTACGAGGGCGGCAACTACTGGAACAACTACGGCACCCCGAGCGACCCGACGGGGGTGCTTCCGTACAACAACGGCGGCTACATCACCGTCGGCGGGGACTATCTGCCGCTCGTCCCCCCCAGCCACCACGGCCACTAGGCTCGCACGGTCCCCGGGCCGCGCAGCGATCGGGGAGCCCGGCCCTCCCCCGGGTCGGCGCGACAGCCGGCCGGCCCGGGGGACCGGACATTGGGCCCCGGGACCTCGAGGTCCCGGGGCGGGGGGGTGAGTCGGTTCAGCCGAAGAGGGCGGAGAGACCCTCGGCCGCCTCCTCCTCGGAGACGCCCTTCTCTTCCTTCTTCTCCTCTTCCTTCTTCTCAGCCTTGCCGCCCTTCGCGTCCGCGGCCGGCGCCGCCGCGGCGGGCGCCGCGAACGTCTCGGCCTTGGAGAGCAGTTCGGCGAGGTTCACGCCCTCGAGGGACGCGAGCAGCGCCTTCACCCTCGGTGCGTCCGGCGCAACTCCCGCCGCGCTCAGGACTCCCGAGAGCCCCTTCTCATCGATCGGCTTCTTGGCGGCGTTCAACAGCAGCGCACCGTAGACGTACTCCATCTCTCTCACTCCGTGGACTTCGGGGGAACCCTCAGTGACCTGTCAGGTGGCCGACGGCGGCGGCCTCGCGCATCGCCTGGGCGAACAGCGGTCCGACCGTCTCGGGCGTCGGGTAGCCCGCGGCGACCGCGACGGCGAGCGCGGCGCGGTGCGCCCGCGTCACGAGCCGCGGCACCGTCTCGGGCGCGACGACCCCGAGCTCGAGCGCGACCCCGAGCGCCCCGAGGTACGCGCGGCCGAAGTCGGCGCGCCGGGCGTCCAGGTCGACCGCGAGGACGTCGGGCGGATAGAACGTGTCGCCGTCGACGACGGCGCGGAGCGTGAGGCCGACCTCGAGGGGTCGGATGTCCATCCGGGTGAGCAGCCCCGCGACCTCGCGGGAGATCGTGGCGCCGGCCTTGACGATCGTCGTCTCCTTCTTGAGGACGACCTTCCCCTTCTCGATCGCCGCGGGGAAGCCGGCGTGCTGCAGTTCGCCGACGATCGGGCCCGGCTTGAAGCTCGTCGGCCCCCCCGGCACGACGATGTCGGCCGGCGCGACCTCGCCGCCGCGCGCGGGGGTCGGGGAGCGGGTGCGCGACAGCTCGTGGGCGAGCGAGAACGGGTTCCCTTCCGCGGCGAGGACGGCCGTCTGGTCCTCGACCTGCTCCAGGAGCGGCCGGAGGGACGGCCGCGTCGTGGACGCCCGCTCGATCGCGTGGCGGATGGAGCTGTTGGTCGCGACGACGATCGGATGGTCGCGGCCGCGCAGCTCGCGGCGCATCGACTGGAGGGCGGCGGCGGGGACCCCGCGCACGCCGACGACGGCGGTGATCTTCCGGGAGAGGAGCTGCTGGGCGAGGGCGTCGACGTGCGCGATCTTCTCGGGGGCCACCGACCCACGTCCCGGCATCGACCCTCCTACCAGAGCCGCACGGCGGGGCCCATCGTCGTCTTGACGTAGACCGACTCGATGTTCGTCCGGCCCCGCTCGAGCTTGCCGATGATGCGGGTGAGGACGACGTCGACGTTCTGGGCGATCTGCTCCGGCGGCATCGAGCGGGTGCCGACGGCCGCGTGGAACGTCCGCTTCCCCTTCGACCGAACCCGGATTGACCGCTTGAGCGCGTTGACGAGGTTCGTCGGATCGCTGCCCGGCGGCACCGGCCGCGGCATCTTGCCGCGCGGACCGAGGACGACCCCGAGCCGCTTGCCGATCGTCGGCATCAGCGGCGCCTCGGCGAGGAAGAAGTCGATCGAGCCGACCGCCTTCTTCGCGCCCTTCGCGAACTCGTCGAGCTCGGCCGACGTGACGACGAGGTCGGCGACGTTGCGCACCTTCTGGCAGAGCTCGGGCGATCCGATGACCGCGACGCGCACCGGCCGTCCCCGGCCGTTGGGGAGCGGGATCTCGTCCTCGACCCGGTTCTTGGGGACCGACAGGTCGAGGTCCTTGATGTTGACGGAGAGCTCGACCGTCTCGGTGAACTTGCGTTCCGGTGCCTTGCCGAGGGCTTCGGTAACGACTTCTACGGACGGTCGGTCGGCCATCGCTCCTCTCCGAGGTGAGAACGCGAGCGCCGCGAAAAGGCTTCCCTATATGAGCGTTCGCTTCGCGACCGCCGAGCGGGCGCGTCGGCCGGCCGCTCCGGGCGCGACGGCCGCGCCCGGCGCCCCAATACCTATATACGAAATCAACCTCGGCCGCCGCCGATGCACTATCCTAAGACCGTCTCGACGTACTGCCCGAAGTGCAAGTCGCACACCGACCACGAGGTCGAGAAGGGCAAGAAGCGGCCCGCTTCCGAGATGAAGTGGGGGCAGCGCCGGTTCCGCCGGGCGACGCGCGGCTACGGCGGCTTCCCGCGGCCGAAGCCCGAGGGGCGGGCGAAGGCGGTCCGACGCGTCTACCTCAAGTACCGATGCAAGAAGTGCAAGTACACCGTCCAGCCCGCGAGCTGGCGCGCGAGCCAGCTCGAGCTCGTGGAGCAGCACAAGTAGGAGGGGACCGATGCGAGGACCGTCCCCGTTCTGGGTCGTAAAGTGCCCCGACTGCTCGACCGAGCAGACGATCTTCAGCCGCCCGGCGACCGTCGTCAACTGCGGCGTCTGCGGCGCGAACCTCGCCACGCCGACCGGCGGCCAGGCGCACCTGCGGGCCGAGCGCGTGCGTTCGCTCGACGCCTAGGCGGTAGCGGCGGAACGGATGCCCCTGCGCGCGGAACTCCCCGAGGAGGGGGAGCTGGTCATCGGGACCGTCACCTCGATTCGGAACTTCGGCGCGTTCGTCACCCTCGACGAGTACGCGAAGAAGGAGGCGTTCATCCACCTCTCCGAGGTCGCCGCCGGGTGGGTCAAGTACATCCGCGACCACATCCGCGAGGGCCAGAAGATCGTCGCGCGGGTGCTGCGGGTCGACCCGTCGAAGAACCAGATCGACCTTTCGCTCAAACGGATCAACGACCACCAGCGCCGGGAGAAGGTCCAGGCGTGGAAGAACGAGCAGCGCGCGATGCGTCTCGTCGACCAGGTGGCGACGGCGCTCTCGAAGACCGCCGAGGAGACGCTCGACCTGGTCGGGCCCCCGCTCATCGAGCGGTACGGCTCGCTGTTCGCCGCGTTCGAGATCGCCTCCGCTGACCCGAAGCGGTTCCAGAAGGAGAACGATCGCTCGGCGTGGGCGACCGCGTTCCTGAAGGTCGCCCGCGACAACATCGAGCCGCCGCAGGTGACGATCCTCGGGACCCTCGAGATCTCCGACCGGTCGCCGGACGGCGTCGACCACGTCCGCGCCGCGCTCGCGGCCGCCGAGGCGGCCGACAAGGAGTCGGTCGAGGTCCAGTACGTCGGCGCGCCCCGGTACCGCATCCGCGTCCAGGCGCCGCAGTACAAGCAGGCCGAGGAGATGCTCAAGCGGGCGACCGAGGCGGCGCTGAAGTCGATCCGGGCCGCCGGCGGCGACGGGAGCTTCGCGCGCGCATGACGGAGTCGCTCCTGCACGTCTGCCGCGCCTGCGGCCGCTACACGTTCCGCACCACCTGCCCGGAGTGCGCCGCGCCGACCCGCACGCCGCACCCCGCGCGCTTCGACGCGAGCGACCGGTACGGGAAGTATCGTCGCCTGTTGACCGCGGCCGCCGGCGCCGGCGGCGCGCGGACGGAGTGAACGTCGATGGCGGCCGCGATCCACCGCATCAAGGTCGTCAACGACGTGAGCGACCTCGTGCCGATCCTCCGGGCGGTCGACTCCCCGGTGAAGCTGAAGCTCGTCCAGCGGCTCGGGGAGGAGTGGCTGACGCTCGAGGACGTCGAGCGGGAGTTCGGCAAGGACGGCGTGAAGGCGCTGTCGTTCTTCGAGAAGCTGCGCCTCATCGACACCCGCTGGGTGGCGCGGGAGGGGCGGCGGCAGCCCGACAAGAGCTACCACTTCTACTACTCGACGATCAACATCAACACGACGAGCCCGCTCGTCGAGATCTCCGAGGTCCTCTCGATCGCCACGATGGGCTCGAAGGAGTACGCGAAGCTCGAGCAGCGGATCTACGAGGCGGCGGGGCCGGACGGCCGCTTCTTCTCCGACATCGCGGAGGAGCTCGGGATGAGCCCGACCCGGCTGAAGGGGCTCGTGAAGCGGTCGGAGAAGCTGGAGTACCGTGGCCACCGGATCGAGCGGTTCCAGGCGGACGTCGACGCGTAGTCGGCGCCCCGCCCCGTCGGTGCTCCGGGTCGGCCACCGGCCCGGTCGCGACCCCCGGCTCACGACGCACCTCGCGCTGACGGCGCGCGCGTTCGGCGCGGCGCGGATGTACCTACATCCCCCCGACCCCGACCTCGCGGACCGGCTCGCGCACGTCGTCCAGGGGTGGGGCGGGTCGTTCGAGATCGTGGCGGCGCCCGACTGGCGCAAGGTCGTCCGCGGTCACCCCGGGCCGGTCGTGCACCTCACGATGTACGGGCTCCCGCTCGAGCGGGCGCTCCCGCGGTTGCGGCGGAGCGGGCCGGTGCTGTTCGTCGTCGGCGGCGCCAAGGTCCCCCCGGACCTCTACCGGCTCGCCTCGCAGAACGTCGCCGTCGGGCACCAGCCGCACAGCGAGGTCGCGGCGCTCGCCGTCGCCCTCGCTCGCCTCAACGGCGTCCCCGGCCCGGACCGCCTCGCGGGAGCGAAGCGCCGGATCGTTCCGACCGCCCGGGGCAAGCGCGTCCGTTCGGTCGGAAAGGACGGGCGATGGAGCCGTTGACCCCGATCCCCGGGCGGTCGCTGCCCGTCTCGGCGTTCGCCCCCGGGAAGTGCATCGTCTTCGGAGAGCACGCGGTCGTGCGGGGCGCCCCGGAGCTCCTCTTCGCGCTCGACCTTACCACCCAGACGCTCGTCCGGGCGTCGCCGAACGGCCGGACGACCCTCAACGCCGACGCGGAGGCGGCCCGACAGCACGCGTACTTCCGCGAGGCGCTCGCGCGATCGTGGCCGGGCGGACCGGCGGTGGAGGTGCGGACGGTCTCGCGGATCCCTCGATCGGCCGGCCTCGGCTCGTCGGCGGCGTTCGCGGCCGCCGCCGCGGCCGCCTTCGCTGCGGCGAGCGGCGGGATCGATCGGCCCGGTCTCGCCCAGCGGGCGTTCGACATCGAACGGGCGGCCCAGGGGGTCGGGAGCCCGGGCGACACGTCGGCGAGCGTCGGCGGCGGCTACGTCGCGATCAACGGCGGCGCGGGGGCGCCGCTCTGGTCCGTCTCGGACGGGGAGCAGCGCTGGGAGATCCGGAGGGTCGAGGACCCCGGCTGGGTCTGGGTCGTCGCGCACAGCGGCGTCGCTCGGGCGACCGGACCGGCCGTCCGGTCGGTCGGCGAGCGGTTCGCGGCCCCGGGCGGCGCGGAACTGTTGGAGCAGTTCGCGGCGGTCGGCCGCGACGGCATCGACGCCATCGGCCGCGGCGACCGGCGACGCACCGCCGAGCTGATGCGGCGGAATCAGGAGCTGCTCGTCTCGGTCGGAGTTTCGCACCCACGGCTCGAAGCGCTGCTCGCCGCCGCGGCCCCGGCTGCCGAGGCCGCGAAGATCACCGGGGCGGGGGGCGGCGGGTCGATCGTCGTCCTGCCAGTCCCAGGCCAGGAGATGGACCTGGTCCGCCGGCTCGCCCGGGCCGGGGGCCTCCCGTTCGTGGTCCGACCGTCGGGTGCCGGGGCCGGCCTCGTGGAACCGACCGCGCCCGGGTGACCCCGCCCGTCACTTGCGCGCGACGATCCGGACCACCGCGTTCGGTTCCATCGGGTGGTCGGCCGCGAGCGCCCGGTGGGTGCGGCCGTCGATCGCCCGAACGAACTTCTCCCCGAGGTCCGTGTGGACCCGGTACGCGAGCGACCGGGCGGGCAGGCCGGCCGGCACGAGCAGGGCGTCGGGGAGGACCCGCCCCCGCCCGTCGGTCCAGCGCGTCTCGTCCTCGACCGGGTAGACGACGATCTGGTGGAGGTTCGTGAAGACGGTCGACTCGAGCGCCTCCTGGACCCCGGTCGTCCCCCACGCGCCGAGCACCCGCTGGATCTCGCCGAGCGCCGCGTTCTGCGCGCCGCTCAACCGGGCGGGATCGCGCACGGTGAACTTCGGGTCGCCCGGCCGGTAGTCGACGAGCCCCGCGCGGGCGGCCTTGCGCAGCGTCAGCTCCGCGTCGGCCGCGGTCGGCACCACGGGTACGGGCCGGATCTCCTCCGTCAGCGAAAGCGCCTGCGCCCGGGTCGCTCGGTCGGCCTTGTTCGCCGCGACGAGGCGGGGCTTCGAGGAGCGGAGGAGTTCGCGGGCGAGCCCGAGCCGCTGCTCGTTCGTCCAGTGCGACGGGTGGTCGCGATCCACCGGCGCGTTCCGGAGCGCCGTCATGATGGAAGCGGTCGGGATCGAGAGCCCCGCCAGGCGTTCGGTCAGGAACTCCTCGACCTTCTTTCCCTCGAGCTCGACGCTGCGCGCGTGCCGCACGAACTCCCGCCCCAGCACGTCGGCGATCCAGGCGACCAACTCCTCCTCGAGCCAGTCGACCTCCCGCGCCGGGTCGTGGGTCCCGGGGGCGACGATCTGCCCCTCGGCATCGGTCGCACCGCTCAGGTCGACAACCTGGACGAACCCGTCCGCCTGCCGAAGATCGTCGAGGAACTTGTGGCCGAGCCCCTTGCCTTCGTGGGCGCCGGGCACGAGGCCCGGAACGTCGACGAGCGATACCGGTACCCAGCGGGTCCCGTCCGAGCAGCGCGCGTTCCCCGGGGTGCACGGCGTCCCCTTCTCCGCGTGCGGGCACGGCGCCCGCACGGCCGAGATGCCCCGGTTCGGAGCGATCGTCGTGAACGGATACGGGGCCATCGGCACGTCGAGCAGCGTCAGCGCGTTGAAGAACGTCGACTTGCCGACGTTCGGCTTTCCGACGACCCCGACCTCCATGGACCCGGGTCCTGGCTACGCCGAATAATCCGGCGGGCTCTCGCTCACTCCGAGCGCGTGGTTCGTCGCGAGGGACAGCGCGAACAGCAGGTCGCTCAGCCGATTCGCCCAGGCGAGGAGGTCGGTCGAGACGGGCTCGTCCCGGTGGAGGGCGAGCAGCTCGCGCTCGGCCCGGCGAGAGACGGTGCGGCAGACGTGCAGCGCGGCGGCCGCGGCCGAGCCGCCCGGAACGACGAAGCTCCGGGTCGGGGGATGCGCCGCATCGAACCGGTCGATGTCCCGCTCGAGGCGCTCGGTATGCGACGCGGCGATCCGGTGCTTCGGTCCGGGGCCCCCGGGGGACGCGGCGAGCTCCGCCTGCGCGACGAACAGCTCGTTCTGGAGCCGTCGGACGACGGCCCGGATCTCTCCGAGCGACTGCGGTAGGAGCGCCCCGGCGAGCCCGAGGCAGGCGTCGAGCTCGTCGTACGTTCCGTAGGCGCGGATTCGGGCCGAGTCCTTGTCTAGACGAACACCACCGGCGAGACCGGTCGTGCCTCGGTCGCCCGTGCGGGTGTAGAGACGCGGGATCCTCTCGCCTCCGGTCGCCACGGCAACTGATCCAGCGGCGAACTCAGCCCGTGGACGGGGCAGTACGAGATGTGGAGCACCTCATTATGCTTCGCGTCCTGACGGCACAGTCGGCAAATGAAGCCGCTTCGCTCGCTCCAGGCGATCCCCATCGCTCCTACGGTTGCTGCCATCCCTTGTCCCGGGGGTTAACGCCGGAGGAACCCCCGCCCCTCCCGGTCCGCTCGACGACGTCCCTCCCGCCGCTCGCTCGCCGCGCGCGCGTGGTCTCGCAGCGCGGGCAGACGTTCGGCGTGGGTACGGGCCAGCTCCACGATCCCCGCGTGGACGACGAGCGCGAGCGCGCCGTCGAAATTCGGGGCATACCCGTCCTCGACCAGTTCCTCGAGCTCGTTCCGCAACGTCGCGGGGAGCTCGGCGCCCGCGCGCTTCTCAGCGGCGGCGTCGCGCACGAGGGCACGGACCGCGTCGGAGCGGGTCGCGAACTCGTGCGTTCGGCGGAACTGGTCGAGGAGGGCGTCCTCCTCGGAGGTGAGGCGCACCCCGAGGAATCGGGTCGCGGGAGCGTCGGCCCGAGCGTTCCGCACGGCGTTCAACATGATTTAACAAGTACTTATTACCTCTGTCATTTCGTTTAACGTCCAGGGGACAGGCACTCCGCACGCGGAGCGACTCCGCGAGCGGGTCGGCGGGGCGGGGGAACCAAACGGAACTCTCATGAAGGGCGAGCTCCCGTCCCGGGCATGCACCGTCCGCCGAGGTTCGGTCTCGGGACCGCCGTCGCGGTGGTCGCCGTCCTCCTGCTTTCGGGCCTCGCCGCCGCTACGACTCCTGCGCCCCGGGCTCCGAATCTGCCCGCGGGGTTCCTGCCCACCGTCCGGGAGACGGTCGGTCCGTCGCCGGGTCACGTCGTCCGGACCCTCGACCTCGGCAATCTTACGGCGCTCCCGGGCAACGCCACGACGTTCAACGCGATGTACCCGGACTCGATCGCGGTCGACCCGACGACCGGCGACCTGTTCGTCTGCAGCGACTTTTCTTCCACGGTCTCCGTGGTCGACCCGGCCACGGGCCACGTGCTCGCCTGGATCCCGGTGCCCGGCGGGCCTTGGGGGATCGTGTACGACCCGACGAACCATCTCATGTACACCGCCAACGCGTTCGCCGACAGCGTCTCGGTGATCGACCCGGCGCACGACCGCGATCTGAGGAACATCTCGGTCGGGGACGCTCCGCGCACCATCGCCTACGACCCGGTCACCGAGGAGCTGTACACGGCGAACCAGGGGGAGAACAATCTCACCGTGATCAACGCCACGAGCAACACGACGACGGGGTCGTTCGCGGTCGGATCGCAACCGTACGGCGTGACCTACGACGCGGCCAGCAAGACCCTCTGGGTCTCGAACACCGAGAGCAACACCACGACCGTCCTGAATCCCAGCACCGGCGCGACGCTGGAGACGCTCCCGGTCGGCACGTTCCCGACCGTCGTGGCGATCGACACCCACGACGGCATCGCGTACGTTGTCAACGAGGGCGCGGACAACGTGACGGCGATCGACACAACGACCTACGCGCGCGTCGCCCAGTCGCTCCCGGTCGGGGTCGAGCCGTGGAGCGCCGCCTACGACCCCACCAACGGGCTCGTCTACGTCTCGAACTTCGGCTCGAACAATCTCACGCTCCTCCAGGGCAGCACCGGGGCCGAGGTCGGTGCGATCGAGGTCGGAGTCGAGCCGTTCGGAGAGACGTGGGACGCGACCGACGGGGACCTCTACGTGGCGAACGAAGGCTCGTTGAACGTCACCGCCATCGACCCGACGACGGCGAAGACAACGGGCGGATTCGCCCTCGGGAGCAACCCCCAGCAGGTCGTCGTCGACCCGATCACCGGGGACCTCGTGGTCGTCAACGAGGCGAGCTCGGAGCTCGAGACGATCAACCCGACGACCGGGGCGCTGGTGGGGTCGACCCCCTGCCCCAACGATACGACGGGTCTTCTGGTCGACCCCGCGGTCGGTCGGCTCTATGCGTTCGCTCCGAGCCAGAACGAGACGCTCGTCTTCGCGGCGGGGTCGGACGCCCTCCTGACGACGATCCCGGTGCTGGCCCATCCGTACTCGGGCGCGCTCGACCCGGAGAACGGCGAACTGTACGTCCTGGCGCAGACCTACAACGTCACTCCGATCGACACCACGACCGACTCCGTGGGGATCCCGACCGTGATGGGCGCGCTGCCGGATAGCGCGGTGTTCGACCCGGCCGACGGCCTGCTCTACGTGGCCATCTCGGAGCGGGAGGAAGCGTATGTGGTCAACCCGGTGACCGGAGCCGTCGTCGGCGGCGTCGGACTCCTCCACGACCCGTTGCGGGTGACGTTCGATCCCCGGACCGATCAGGTGCTCGCGCTGCTCGACGACGACCTCGTCCAGCCGATCACGGGGATCAATCCGGAGTTGTCCCTCTTCGGGGGCCCGGTCACCCCCGGCGCGGCCGCGGTGGACCCTCTCACGGGCTCACTCTACGTCGCCGGCTCGCCCGGGGAACTCACCCAGGTGTTGGTCCCGAACGACACGATCGGCTCGGACGTCGGGACCGCGGGGGAAGGCGCGATGCTCTCCTGGGACGCTCGGACGGGCGACATCCTGGACGCGGAAGGCACTTCGGGGGTCGTCCAGGAGATCGCGCCACCGGCGGGCCTGAGCTCGGTGACCGTGTCTCCCGCCGCTCCGTCGATCAAGCCCTCGGCGAGTAGCTCGCTGCGCGCGGTGGCGAGTTGCCTGCCGGCGCCTTGCCTCGCGTCCGCCCTGAGCTACCTGTGGGCTCTGGGATCTGGCGGCGGCCGCTTCGTCGGTAGCACGCACGGCCCGGAAGCGAATTTCACGGCTCCGTCGGTCTCGGGGACGGTGACCCTGACGGTGGTGGTCGGCTACAACGGAACGTCGCTCAACGGGACGGTCACGGTGGTGGTCGCTTCGCCCCACGGAGTCGGCGCGGACCTGATCTACGCGCTCTTCCTCGGTGTCGGTCTGGTCGTCGGTGTGGTCGTAGGGCACTTCGTCCGACCCCGCCGACGGACTCCCGCCCCGCTCGCCCCCGCCGGGCCGGTCGCACCGCCTGCCGGGGCCATCGACGCCTCGCCCCCGACGCCGCCCCCTCCTGCGACGTAGCGCCGCCGCTCTACCTCGGAGGGCCAGACTCCCGGACCGGCGTCGCCGACCTCCGACTCTGGAACACGAGCGAAGCTACCCGACCGCTTCGCCGGCCGCCGCCGCGCGATCGTCCAATCCGGGCACGGGCTCCGTGTCCAGTACTCGCTCCGCTTCGGCGTGGCGTCCCGGAGCAGCACTGAGCGATGCTCGCCCTGAAGGCGTCGTGGCTCCCTGGTCCGAAGCGATGGTCCGCCGCGAGCTGGTCCCGGAAGCGGTCGCATCCAAATCCACCCCGAGGAACATCTTCTTATCGGACGCCGACTTAGCCCGCACGGCGATGTCGCCGCGGAGCTGGAGCCGGGTAACACCGGGTCCAAGGCTTCTGTTGGTTGCCCTCGTTGCGCTCGCCGCCGTTGTCGTGACTCCTACCGGTGCACTCGGCTCCCACGTCGCGGTGAATTCGATCGGAGCCGAGCTTCACGCGGCACCGAACCTGGCCTCTCCCCGATACAACGTGACGTTCACGGAGACCGGCCTGCCCTCGAACGCCAGGTCCAACCCCGCCTGGTACGTCATCCTCGGCTGGTGGTTCTCTTGGGCGCCGGCGTCCCCCGTGGGGCTCCACTCGATCCGGCTGACGGGGGTCACTGCGGGCGACTGGCCCCTACTCCTGAGCGGGTCTCCGGGGTACGTCGCCGCCGGAGGGGTGAGTTCGACCCTGGACATCTCGGGAAGCCACTACAACCTCAGCTACAATGTCTCGTTCGTGCCGGGCCGGACGGCGGACCTGTACTGGTCGGAGAAGGGTCTTCCGGCGAATCTCGGCGTAGACTCGCCGGGGTGGTGCGTCAACTGGTCGTTCTGGCCCGCGCCGTTCTCCTGTTCGGGACTGCCGCTCAACGGCATCCTGAACCTGCCGCTCGGCGACTACAGTTACCAAGTGACCCACCCGACCGTGGGGCAGGTGATCACCGCCAAGATCGGGAAGACCCCGGTCCCGGCGAACGGGACCCTCGCCCTGACGTCCAACACCCAACTCAAGTTCCTGTTCGTCTACCGGTATGCGGTCACCTTCACCGAGTCCGGACTGCCCCCGGGGACGGCTTGGTCGCTGACGGTGAAGGGGGAGGCGGCGTCTCCCCGGTCGCACCTGCACGTGTCGGAGCAGACCGTCAATTCGACAGTCACCCTCTGGCTGCCGAACGGAACGTATCACTTCCGGGTCGGCGCCGTGACCGGCTTCCTCCGAACCCCCGCCGTGGAGCCCCTTCCGGTGAACGGGGCTGCCCTCTCGTACTCGATCACGTTCCGCCCGAAGTCCTAGGGGACCCCGCTCCCCAGGAATGAGCGAGCCCGCTCGGGCAACTTCAGTCGTGCCGGACTCCACCCGAACGAGGACCGTCAGGCGTCCGGGGCGCCGGCCTACGGGCGGAACCCTCTCACCGTTTCGTAGTGGAGGAGCAGCTCGCCGTCCTCCATCGTCTTCGACTCGAGGAGCTTGAGGGTCGCCTGCTTCGCCATCGGTCCCCAGTACTGCGGACCCTTCCCGTAGACGACCGGCTGCACGACGAGCCAGTAGTCGTCCGCCAGACCGCGCCGGAGGAACTCGAGGATCAGCTGCGGGCCCCCTTCGGCGATGATGTTGCCGCCCTTCTCCCGCTTCAGCTTCGCCACGATCCGGGTGAGGTCGCCCTTCATGATCCGGGAGTTCTCCCACCCCGGCGACCGGAGGCGGTGCGACAGGCAGACCTTGTCGACCCGGTCGAGCCACCGGGAGTAGTCGAACTGGTACTTCGGGTCGCTCGGCCGGCGCGCCTTCTCGGTCCAGACGCGGCGGTGCCCGACGAACGACCGCCGTCCCATGATGACGGTCGTGACGTCGTCGAACCGATTCAGCCACATCTCGCGCCACATTTCGTTCGGCTCCCCGGTCTCCCGGTCGTAGCCCGGATACTTCGGGAACGCGCCCCGGCCGTCCAGGGTCATGTAGAGGCTGGCCGTGATTCTCCGCGCCATCGACCGTCCGCTCCCCGACCGCCTATACGGTCTTCGGCCATCCCTGCTCGAGCAGGTCGGCGAGGTGGTCCCACTGCTCGGAGATCCCGCCCTCGCCGCCGACGCCCGCCATCCGGTCGCGCTCCGCGCGCGTCGAGAACCTCCACCGGACCGTGAGGCGAGTCGTCTCCCCCACGCGTTCGAACTCGTCGGTCTCGACGGCGCGCACGCCGGGCCAGACGCTCACCTCGAAGGAGTTGACGACGCGCTCCGGGGGCACGATCTCGAGGAACTCGCCCTGGAATCGACACTCGCTCCCGTCCTTCCCGCGGACGACGATCGAGTACCTCCCGCCCGGGCGGAACTCGTACCGTTCGATCATCGCCCGGGACGGGTCGGTCGTGAACGCCATCGCGACGGTGCTCGGGTCGGTGAACAGTTGGAACACCCGCTCCGGCGGCGCGCGGAAGATCCGCGTCGCCTGGTTCTCGAGCTCGCTCGGGCGGGAGAAGACGGTCGGATCCCGGAGGGACGCGCGATCGCTCACGGCCGCTACAAGACCTTCCCGGAGCGGACGACGGGGGTCCCGTCGATCGCCACCTCGCCGCCGGCGAGCGAGAACCAGGTGAAGAAGTTCGACCGGTTGGAGCCGCGGAGGTACCGGTTCCCTCCGATCTGCACGGTGACGCTGCCGCCTTCGACCGTCTCGAGATTGGGAACGTCGCGGACGGCGGCGTTCAGCCCGAACTTGAGGACGCTCGTCCGGTCCTTGCCGGCGGTGCCGCGCCGGTACTGACGCGCGAACTCGGCCTCCCCGGCCTCGAACGTGCACGAGGTGAGCTTCCCGCCCGCAAACTCGGCCGTCGCGCCCGAGTGCCAGTTCCACCAGATATTGGTCCGGCGATTGGCGTGGACGACCCCCTCGGCGGTCGCGGAGTCGAGGGCGACGTCGAGCGTCCCGGCGGGGACCTGCTGCACCATGCCGGACGCGGAGTCGCCCCGGCGATACGGGCGAGGTCTTCCGTCCTTGAGTTGGGACGGCGATCCGGCGAGCGCGACCTCGAGGTCGGTCCCGTTGGAGTGGGTGATCCGCACCTTCTTCCCCCGCGCGAGCGCTCGGCCGAGGCGAGCGCCGCGCCGGGCCATCTCCGCCGGGTCGGCGAGGGACCCACGGAGCACGTCCGCCTCCCACTGCCCGCGGTCGAGGCCCCACTGCCGCGCGCGTCCGTCGGTCACGAACCCCACCGTCATCCGCACGCCTCGGAGCCCCGCCTTCCGGGCGACCGCGTACCACGGCCAGTTCCAGGCGAACGCCTCGTCGCCGGGCCGGTCGGGAAGCTTTTCGATGCGGTCGGTGTCGCCCGGTCCCCAGAGGTTCACGTAGACGTCGGCGGCCTTCAGCGCCGACCACTCGGGGTCGCTCGCCCTCCCGAGGAGCCGGCTCTGCTTCCGGTCGATCGCCCGCCACCACGCGTCTTCGTCGTTGTAGAAGAAGAGGACGTTCCCTCCGACCCGGCGGACCTCGTCCACCATCGCCGACGCGATCGGCATCGTGTGGTCCCACGACTCGATGATCGCGTTCTCGCCCGCCCGAACCTTGAGGTACTTCGTTACAATGTTGCGGGCCGCGGCCCGATGCAGCTCCGACGGGGCCGCCGTGGGAACGTGGCGCGTCGTTCGTTCGCTCATGGAGGCGTCCATCGTCAGTTCCTCCGCGGATATCTCGTTGCGGAGCGGTACGACGGGCCGGTCTCCTCGACCAGTTGACCGAGCCGGTCGAGCCGCGCTTCGACCAGTCCACGATACTCGTGGATCCACGCCTCCAGGTCGCGGAACGGCTTGCGCTGGAGGGAGTAGAGTCGCCGCTGGCCGTCCGGGCGATTCTGGACGAACCCCGCCTCGTGAAGGATCCGAAGGTGTCGGGAGACCCCGGGCTGGCAGACCCCCAGGGCGGAGACGAGCGACCCGACGGACCGCTCGCCGTGCCGAAGCTCCTCGACGATCCTCAGTCGCGTCGGATCCGCGAGAACTTCGAACGCCAGGGCAAGGTCGGGCATCGATTAGGCATGTTTTCAGGTTTATATAAACTGAACCATATTCATTCCGCCGCTCGACCGGTCCGGGTTCGGACCGCTGGATCACGGCCGATCTCCACGCCCCCTCGAGTCTCGCCGGCTTCCCCCGAAACGATCCGCGGGGCTCGGGATACCGCGAGGGCCCGTACCGCCAGCAACGGCGGTCGGCGCCGAACCCGACGGTCTCGAGCCCGCCTCACGACGGGCCAAGCCCGACAGTCTCTCCTCGCGACCGGGTCGCGCGGAGTGGGTGCGGCCGGGCGCGGGGTCGACGAGCGCGCGCCTTGCCTCGCCCGCCGCGCTCGAGGACCGGGAGAAAACCCTTAGTGGCTTGGAACGGCACGGAGCCCCGGGGGATGGCCGCTGGGAGATCAGGGGCTCACCCCGGCGGCGACCGACCCAGGCCGGCCACCGGGGCCGTCGCTATCGCGCCGGCCGTTCCGTTGGACTGCCTTCGTGCTCGGCGTCACGGCGTTCGCCGCGGCGGTCCCGACCCCGCTGTACCCCCTCTACGAGCAGACGTACCACTTCGGGGCGGCGGAGCTCGGGCTGATCTTCGCGGCCTATACCCCCGGTGTCTTCCTGACGCTGTTCGTCATCGCGCCGCAGGCCGAGCGGATCGGGCGGCGGCGCCTCCTCTACCTCGGCATGGGCCTCACGGGCCTCGGGTCCGTCGTCTTCGCGTTCGCGGACGGCCCGGTCTGGCTAGCGGTCGGACGCGTGATCTCGGGGCTCGCGGTCGGGTCGGTCACGAGCGTCGCGACCGCGGCGATGAGCGACCTCGAGCCGTTCCGCGACCACCACCACGTGGCGCGGGTGGCGGTCGCAGCGAACTTCGGGGCGTTCGCGTTGGGGGTGCTCGTCAGCGGCTGGGTCACCGAGTATGTCGGCGACGCGGTCCGACTCGTCTACGTCGTTCCGCTCGCCGCCAGCGTCCTCGGGACGTTCGCGGTATGGGCCACTCCCGAGTCGGCCCCTCCGTCGGAGCCCAGCGCTCGGATCGGGATCCAGCGCATCTCGGTCCCCACCGCGATCCGGCGCCCGTTCTGGGTCGCGGTCGGAGGGATCGCCGCCTGCTACTCGATCTACGGTCTCTTCGCGGCGCTGGTCCCGTCGTACCTGCGCGAAAGCGCGCACCTCGCGAACCGATTCGAGGCCGGGGGGGTCGTCGCGCTGATGTTCGGCCTGGCGGCGATCGTCCAGTTAGGAACCTCCCAGATCCGCGACCGGCGCGCGCTGCTGATCGGGTTTCCGTTGCTGGTCGGTAGCCTGGTGGCCCTCGTGCTCGTGCTCCGACTCGGCTCGTGGCCCTTCTTGTTCCTGGTCGACGGCGCGCTCGGCACCGCCGTCGGGCTCGCGTACATGGGGAGCGTGACCCTCGTCGACCGGGTGGCGCCCGAGTTGCTCCGTGACGAGATCCTCGCCGGATTCTACCTCGCTGGGTATCTCGCCCTCGCGGTTCCGACGATCGGCGTCGCGGAGGTCTCCGAGTCGATCGGTCTCTCCGGCGCCGGTGCGCTGTTCGGAATGACGCTTGCCGTAGGGGCCGTCGTGCTGCTGATCGCGACGTGGGGAACCCCGACTCCGCCGGGCGGAGGGGGACGGGCTCGCGGTCCCGCGGCCGACGACTAGACGCTCCGACCGGTGCCCTTAATCCGCCGCCGGCGGGTCCGCGGCGGCGATGGCAACGCGGAGCCGACGCCTCGCGGCGGTGATGTTCACCGACCTCGTCGGCTTCACTCGCCTCGGGCAGCGCGACGAGGAGACGGCGCTGCGGCTCCGCCGCGAGCACCAGGCGCTCGTGCGCCCGCTGTTCGCCGGTCACGGAGGACGGGAGGTGAAGAGCCTCGGCGACGGGTTCCTGGTCGAGTTTCCGAGCGCGGTCGACTCCGTCCGGTGCGCCGTCGCCGTCCAGGAGGCGATCGCGTTGCGGAATGCGGCGGCCCCCGCGGACGAGCCGATCGTCCTACGGATCGGCATCCACCTCGGGGACGTCGTGGGCGACGGCGACGACATCGTCGGAGACGCCGTCAACGTCGCCTCCCGGCTTCAGCCGCTCGCCGACCCCGGCGGGATCTGCATCTCGGGGGCGGTCTTCGAACAGGTCCGCAACAAGGTCACGGCTCCGTTCGAGTCGATCGGGGTCCGCCCCCTCAAGAACGTCGAGCAGCCCGTGACGCTCTACCGGGTCGTGGTAGGACGCCGGTCCGCCCCGCCCGCCCGGGGAGAGGCCGCCCCGTCTCCGAACCTTCGGCTCGCGATCCTGCCGCTCGCGAACCTGAGTCCGGACGCGAACGACGAATTCTTCGCGGACGGCCTGACGGACGAGCTGATCTCCCACGTGGCCCGCATCCCGAGCGTCCGCGTCATCGCGCGCACGTCCGTCCTCCGGTACAAGTCGTCGCCGAAGTCGATCCGCGACGTCGCGAGCGACCTCGGCGTCCAGCTGGCGCTCGAAGGGAGCGTTCGCAAGGCCGGCCACCAGGTCCGGATCGCGGTGAAGCTGATCGACGCGGCCTCGGAGGAGCCGCTGTGGTCGTCGCGCTACGACCGGCCGCTGGACGACATCTTCTCCATCCAGGACGACATCGCCGGCCAGATCGCGTCGTCGATCTCCGGGCACCTCGCCGAGCGCGGCGCCACGACGGTCGTTCCGTTCGTGCGCGCCCCGACGGAGACCGCGAATCTCGACGCGTACAGTCAGTTCCTGCACGGACGGAAGCTGTTCGCGGAGAAGCGGTCCGAGGCGACGATCCGCGAGGCGCTTGGCTTCTTCGAGGGGGCGGCGCGGGCCGACCCGAAGTTCGCGCGCGCCCATGTGGGGATCGCGGAGGCGGTCCTCTGGCTCGCCGGGGAGGGAGCGTTCCCCTTCTCCGAGGCGGAGCCGCGTGCCCGCGACGAGATCGCCACGGCGCTCGGGCTGAACGAGCGTCTTGCCGAGGCGCACTCAGCGCTCGCGGGCGTCCTGCTCGGGGCGGACGACCCGGAAGGAGCCGAGCGGGAGGCGCGCCGAGCCAGCGAACTGAACCCGAGCCTGACGGACCCGTACCGCTGGCTCGCCCAACTCACCGCCGGCCGAGGCGCCATCGACGAGGCGATCCGCTTCCTCGAGACCGCCCAGCAGATCGATCCGGTCGACGTGAACATCCTGGCGTTCCTCGGACGGGCGTACTACTACGCGGGGCGCCCGGCCGAGGCGATCGCCCACTGGGAGCGGACGAAGTCGCTCGTGGAGTTCCGGACGAACGCGCATCTGACCGAGTTCTACCTGGCCCGGCGGGAGTTCGCGAACGCGGAGCGAACGCTCCGCGAGATGGAGCGACTGCGTCCGACGAGCGTCTGGGTCACCACGTACCGCGGGATGCTCGCCGCGAGCCAGGGACACCCCGACGTCGCCCGCGCCTGCATCGAACAGCTGCGCGCGCGCCTCGCCGCGGGAGAGGCGACGGCGTTCCAGATCGGCTTCGTCCATCACGCGCTCGGCGAACGCGACGCGTTCGTGGCGGCGCTCGAGGAGTCGTTTCGGATGCATTCGCTCCCGTTGCTCGAGCTGAAGTACTCGCCCCTGTACGAGTCGGCGCGCGACGACCCTCGCGTCCAGGACCTGCTCCGTCGCCAGGACGCGTTTCGGTCCAAGCCTCCCTGAAGCGATCGGCGGCGACCCGCCGGCCGCCGCGGGCCCGGTGCGTACGGCGCTCGCGGCGACGCCCCAACCATTAAGATGGGGGGGCCCGCTCGCGCGAACTCTCGGGGAACGAGTCGCATGGGAGTTGGGAATGGAGTCATGAGCGCGGGCGAGCGCCGATCGATCGGAGTCCGGGCCACGGGCGGCATGCGACCGTCGGCCCACCGCAGCCGAACCGCCGGCACCTCCTCCCTCGCGGCCCGGAAGGGAGCGGTCGTCGCGATCCTCGCCGTCCTGATCCTGTCCGGCCTCGCCGCCTCACTCTCGGTGCCGAGGGCCGCTCTCTCTCCCTCGAGCCCCACGGCGGCGGCGATCGCTCCCGCGCCCACGGAGCGGAGCGCCGGGGCGGTTCCTGCGGCCCGCCCGACCACGAGCGCCCCGGGAGCGTGCGCCGCCGGTAGTTCCTCTCCTCCGTCGGCCGACGCGGCCCCAAGCGCAGGGCCGACCGTCGGAGCCGTACATCCGGCGGTGCTGTACAACTCCCAGGTGGAGCCGTACGCCGAGCTCACGGGTCCGTACGACTACGTCGCGGGCGGTGCCGCGATCCGCGACCAGGGGTACGGCACGATCGACCTCACGTGGCCCGGCGCGCCGTCGACGGCGAACCTCGTCGGGGCGTACATGATCTGGTCGATCATGGACGACGCCGTTCCGCCGGACTGGGGAACGCTCAACGGCGTCAACGTTTCGGGGACATGGAGCGCGTACGCCACGCCCTCGCCGTGCTGGTCCCCGACGTTCATCTACACGTTCGTCGCCGATGTGACGGGAGACGTCGTCAACGGGGTCAACGTCCTCACGGCGTTCCCCTCGGGGCTCACGAACGGGCTCGACCCGTGGGCGGATCCCCAGATCGTCCCGATGGCGGAAGGGGTCTCGCTCGTCGCGGTCTACTCGACCGACTCCGCCGTCGTCCACGAGGTGACCGTCTATACGGGCGCCGAAACGACCTCGGGGGGCTCGCTCGTGGAGACGCTCAACTACACGGCCGCGATCGGCGGAGCGGCGACGACCACGTACATCGTGGCGGACGGTCAGTACTCGGGGAACTCGGCGATCTGGAACGGCACCGAGATCGACGCGAACGCGTTCCCGGGGTCCGACCCGAAGGAGAGCACCGCGACGTGGTCGTACGGGAACCTCTCGGACACCCGGACGTTCCCGGTCACCGTCTCGGTCGGGTCGACCTCCACCGTCGCCGGCGTGACGACGGACGGCGATGACTGCGTCACGTGGGTCGGACAGGTGCTCAGCGTGCCGGTCGCGGCCGCCCCGCCCCCGTACCCGGTCACCTTCTCCGAGCAGGGGCTCCCGGACGGGCAGTCCTGGAGCGTCACGACGAACGGCACCACCGAGTCCGGGACGGTCGCGCACTTCGCCAGCGCGATCGACTTCGAGCTGGCGAACGGGACGTACCCGTTCGCCGTGACGCCGATCCCGGGGTTCGCGGCACGATACACGGGGTCGTTCGGGGTGGACGGCGGCCCGGTGCTGCTGCGGGTGCTCTTCCACGCGATCGTCTACCCGCTCACGATCGACGAATCCGGACTGCCGACCGACGTGGAGTGGAGCGTCGTCGTCTCGAACATCTCGCAGGCGCTGAGCGTCGAGCTCACGGCCGACGCGCCGGCCAGCGTGCTGGTCGATGTCGGCAACGGATCGTACAATCTGAGCGCCCTCCCGTCGGGTCTGTACAACGCCGTTCCGAAGCTGAGCACGGTCACCGTGGATGCCGGGCCCGCGACCGCGACGATCGACTACGTTCCCCCTCCGCTGTACCCGATCACCTTCGAGGAGCAGGGGCTGCCCGCCGGGACGACGTGGGGCGGCGAGGTCTACTCCAACTGGGGAGACTTCGGTTCCTCGACCTCCGAGCCGTCGTTCTCGGTCGACCTCCCGAACGCCACGGACGACGCGTTCTACCCGAACGCGGTCGCGGGCTACTCCTCTCCCGACGCCTTCACCTTCGAGGTCACCGCAGCCCCCGCGACGATCACGGTCACCTTCGCCCCGCTCTATTCGATCACGATCTCCGAGAGCGGTCTCCCCCCGGACACGTACTGGACCGGAGAGCTGTACGGTCCATCGACCGCGGTGTACGGGTCGTCGGCCGGCACCACGATCTCGTTCACCGGGGTGAACGGGTCGTACACCTTCGACGTGACCCCCGTCTACGCCTACAACGCGGACCCGATGTCGGCGTCCCTGACGGTCGACGGAGGCGCGGCCGAGGCGTCGATCGTGTTCTCCCGGGCGGCGACGTACTCGCTCACCATCACCGAGACCGGGCTCCCATCGGGGACCAGCTGGGGGGTCACCCTCCGCCTGCCGAACGAGACGACCTCGATCGGGACGTCGACGACCTCGAGCCTCGAGTTCTCCGAGCCGAACGGCTCGTACAGCTTCTCGGTCCAAAGCGTGGCGGGGTTCACGGCGGACCCGTCGTCTGGATACCCGGTGATCTCCGGGGCGGACGTCTCCGCGACGATCACCTTCACTCCCGTGTACGCCGTCAACTTCACGGAGTCGGGGCTTCCGAGCGGCACCGACTGGTACGTCTACTTCGACTTCGCGTTCCGCTACTCGACCACCGCGTCGATCGTCTTCAACGCGACGAACGGCTCCGACAGCTTCACCGCCTATACGATCGGCAACTACGCCCCCACGCCATCCGAGGGCACGGTCGTCGTCGACGGGGCGAACGTGAGCGTCCCGATCGTCTATGCGTCGCCGCTGAATCCGACGTACCTGGTGACGTTCACCGAGTCCGGCCTTCCCGGAGCGGCGCTCTGGTCCGTCGTGCTCAACGACGTGACGGAGAGTTCCACGTCGACGTCGATCCAGTTCACCGAAGCGAACGGGACGTTCGACTTCTCGATCGCGAACTTCCATCGGTTCTCGCCGGACCCCTCCGAGGGGGCGCTGCTCGTCGCCGGCTACCCGGTCGACCAGCCGGTCGTCTTCTCCGTACCCCCGACCACCTACTCGGTGACGTTCGGGGAGAGCGGACTGCCGGACGACACCGACTGGTCGGTGACGTTCGCCGGGACCCCGTCGAGCTCGAGCGACTCCAGCATCGCGTTCACCGTCGAGAACGGAACGTACTCGTTCGCCGCGTCGTCCACGGGGTACACCGCCCTGCCGGCGTCGGGTTCGCTCACGGTGTACGGCGCCGCGCTCACCGAGACGATCGACTTCACCGCGATCCCTCCGTCAACGTACGTCGTCACGTTCACGGAGACGGGCCTTCCCGCGGAGACCGAGTGGTGGGTCAACGTCTCGGGCCAGTCGCCCGCGCACTCGACCGCCGGCTCGATCGAGATTTCGCTCCCGGCGGGCTCGTTCACCTACACTGCGTCGTCGGTGGACCACGCCTACACCGCGGCGGGAGGCTCGGGGACGGTCGTCGACGCTCCTCTCGAAATCCCCGTCAAATTCTCCACCCACGGCGGTTCCTCCTCGCCGGGGCTCTTCAACCTCCCCGGGTCGGAGCTGGACGAGCTCGGCGGCGGCCTGGCCGCCCTGTTCCTCGCGTTCGTCTTCCTGCTGCTCCTGCGACGCCGCAAAAAGAAGGCATCGGACGGATCGACCGGGAGTGCCGGGTCGGGGACCGGGGCGTCTCCGCCGCCGCCTCCGTGAGGTGACGTAGGGCGCGCCGGTACCCGCAGAAAGGGATCGAGCGCCACCGGGCCGGTGGGAGAACCGGAGCCCGAGCTCACTCTCGCGTCGCCGCGTCGGAGCTACTGTCCGAACTGGGCGGGGCCTTCTTGGCCCCGGAGCCAGGCCGCGCGCTCTCCTTCTCGGCGGCCATCTTCTCGAGCCAGCCCATCAGCTCGTCGATATCCGGGGTGCCGGGCGCGGTCGGCGGGGCCGCCTTGGCGGGCGCCGGCGCGACCGTGACCGGCGCTGCGGGGCTGGGTCCGAGGTCGACCTCCCGCGCGACGCGCTGGGCGAACTCGGCCGCGCTCTCGCCGGGCCGGGGCTCGATGCCCATGATCCGACCCATCTGGGCGATCTCGTCCGCCTCCGGTACGGGCCGCCGGTCCGGCGCAGCCGGGGCCGGCGCGGGAGCCGGCGCGGGGGTCGGCGCGCGCATTGGCGCAGCGGGTGGTGTGGACGGGGTCACGGGTCGGGCCGCGGGCAGCACTGGGGGGACCTCGACCTTAGCCGCGGGGGCGCCCAGAACCCCGGGAGGCGATCGGGGAGGCGTGCGCGCCGAGATCGGCAGAGCCACGCGCTCGGCGACCGGAGGCGGCGAGACCGGCGGGCCCTCGTCCCACGGGTTCAGCGCCGGGGTCGCGTCCGACACCGGCAACGACACCGGGGTCGGGCTCGGGAGCGCGGGGGGGCGGGAAGGGCCGGAAGTGGCGCGGGCCGCGACGACCTCCTTCTGGACGCTTTCCCAAACCGGCTTCGACACCACGACGTACCCTTCGGCCGCCTCGGGCGCTTCGTCGGAGAACCACCGGGCGGCGAACGTGAGCAGGAGGCCGGCGGCCGCGGCGATGCCGGCGTCGACCGCCAGCGGCACCCAGACCGGGATCGGCCCCCGGCCCAGGTGGACGGCTTCCAGATGGGAGAAGAACGAAAGGAATCCGAGGACCGCCGCCGCGCCGAGCATCGTCCCCCCGTCGGAGGGGACGACGAACGGAGCGGGCCGCCGCACGGACGTGCGTCCCGCCGGCGGGGCGGGTGCGGAGGCGCTGCGCCCTCGAAGCTTCACGCGGAGATCCTCGCCGAAAAAGTTCGCCTCGGGGGCCGAGCCCCCGAGGCAGGGGGGCCGACCTACGGGTGGTGGATGATCAGGTCGAGGTTCTGGATGCCGCCCGCCGGGGGCATCCCCGTTCCGTAGTCCACGAACACCTGGATGCTGGCGCTGAACGCGCCCGGGGAGGCGGTCCCGAGCTGGAGGTGGACGTAGTTCGACTGGACCGCTCCGGCACCGAACTGGGAGTAGATGGTGAAGTTGTCCACGTGGGTCGTCGTCGACGCGATCGTGTAGTCGAGCGTGAACACCTCGGCGAAGTCGCCCGCGGTGCAGTTCGTCCCGTCGGTGTACGCCGAGAGCACCAGGTTCACCGAGCCGCCGGACGTCCCGTCGTCCACGGTCGCCGCCGAGCAGGCGCCCGGCGACATTCCGACCGAGAGGGTCGGCGTCTCGTATCCGGCGACGGCCCCACTCTGGCCCTGATAGAAGTTCGCCGACTGGCTGACCGCGGTCGCGGGGCTCAGCACGGACGCGAGGGCGAAGCCGCTCGTCGACGCGACGATCGCTACGATCGCCGCGAGGTAGAACGTCCGTCGACTCAGTTTGTGCGCGTTCATTCCGATTGCTCCAATGCGCATAGATGCGCACCGTGCGTTACGTTGGGGCGTCCTACTTGAATGTTACGAAAACGCAGGTTCCGAGGTTATACGGCGACCGACCAGCGCGGCCCGCCAGCCCGAGGGGACCGGTCCGGCGAACCGGACCGACCCGGCCCCGAGGAACGCGGCGAGCACGCCGATCGCGTCGCGGATCGCCCGGCCGGTCGCCCCATCGCGCGGAGCCCGGGGCTCGGCATGGACGCCCCGGACGCGGAGCTCCCCCCGATCCCGGTCGAACCAGGGATCGATCCGGCCAATGAGCGCGCCGCCATGGAGGATCGAGAGCGTGTACGGCCCGAACTCCCGCTTCGCCTTCGGAACGTACCCTTCGAAGCGGTACCGATAGCCGAACAGCTGCTCGGTGCGGGAGCGGTCGCAGATCAGGTTGTCGAACGGAGAGAGCAGCGTGGTCCGGTACGACGGGACCTCCGACTCGTACCGCTCGAGCTGGCGTCGGTCGTCCCGGTGGACGTACCGGGGACGGTCGGGGGGGGCGTCATGGATCCTGACCCGCAGGATCCGGGACTCCGACTCGAGCCGGGCGACGGTCGCCCGCAACGTCGGGTATCGGTGTCGCAGGAAGTGATGGTCGATCTCGCCGACCGAAGCGACCCCGAGCGCTTTGAGCGACCGCTGAACCGCCTCGTACTCGACGTCGGCGACCGAGCGCTCCTCCCTCGGGGTCCACGCCGGAAGGCACCGCTCGGGGAGGTCCCAGAGCCGCTGGAGGCCGGACCGGCCGGCGACCATCACCTCGCCCCGCAGGAACAGGATCTGGAGCATGTTCGCGAGGTCGCCGCCCGAGCCCCAGCCACGCACCGGGCGACGCGGGCGCGGACCGGTAAGCTCGCTCGAGAACAGCGGTCCGCGATCGCGAAGCTCGGCGAGCACGGAGTCGCGGAGCGCGGGGTGCGCCGCGACCCACCGGTCGACGTCGCGACGCCAGTGGCGGCCGAGCCCGCGGGGCGCGGCCCGGTCCGCGCCGCGCATCATGCCGGAGAAGAGGGGGTAATCCTCGGTGAGCACGATCGACGCCTGGTGCCCCCAGTATTCGAACAGGGTCCGGTCGCGCCACAGCAGCCTGTCGAGGACCTCGTCCCGATAGTTCCCGAGGCGGCTCCAGAGGACGAGCCGGTGGCTCGGGGCCACGACGTTGATCGGGTCGAGCTGGAGGCAGCCGAGGTCGCGCACGACCCGGAGCGCGGTGGCGGCGGTCACCCGCGCCGGCAGCGGTCCGAGGAGGTGCTGCTTGGCGAGCGCGAGCCGCCGGACCGCCTCGAGCGACGTGTCGATCGGTGCGACGTGCTCGGCCATGCGGAGGTCGCCCGAGCGGGGCGCGCGTCAAAGCGTTAGCCCGGACCGGATCAGCCGAACGTCCCCATCGGGGTGACCCCGTGCGGGCGCTCCCGGAGGGACCGCGCCGCCACCAGGATGAGGATCGTCCCGACGACGTTGAGCAGCGGGATGAACAGGAGGACGGCGCCGACCTTGAAGAGGCCGTCGTCGTAGCGCGTGCCGAGCCGCCAGATCCCGATCAGCATCCCGATGTACCCGACGAACGCGGCGATCGCCAGCGCCCCGAGCAGCCCCAAGAGCAGGAGGAGCAGGCCGAAGCTAAGGCACGCGGAGGTGAGCGGGTTCGATCCCGCGCAGCTGATCGCCGCGGCCAGCTGCGCAGCGAGGGCGGCCCCCACCACCGTGATCCCGATCAGGCCGACGAACAGAATGAGCACGAGCGACGTCGGCGTCGTGAACCGAGCGTCGATCGGGGCGAGCCTTCGGAACGCTTGGCGGTACATCCATACCTCGAGCAGGCTCAGGACGACGCCCGCGGCCCCGACGACGAGGAGCGCGTAGAACGCCCCCGCGTCGATCGTGACGGACGTACCGGTCGACGAGGTCGTGATGCTCGAGACGACTGACCCGGTTCGCGAGGTGAATAGCGTGACCAAAGAAATCAAGGCGCCGATCAGTCCGACCAGGGACGCGGTCACGACGTAGCCGAGCGCTTCCCGATCGGTCGGGCCGAACGGCGGGGGGGATGCGCCCGGGGACGGGAAGCCCGCCCCGTACGGGGCGTACCCAGGGGCCACGAACGGGGCGGCGGTCGGCGTGGCGCCGGCGAGCGGGGCCGATGGCACCGAGCCGGCGACGGCCGCTCCGCACGTCGGGCAGAACTGGGTGCCGGGGATCAGGGGGCGTCCGCAGCTCGCGCAGAATCGAGCGCCCACGCCGACCGGGAGGTCGGAGCGCCCTGATGAACTCTCCGGGAGCACGGCATCGTCTCGGAGAGACCAACGCCCCGCGATCTCGGCCCTGCCCCGACCCCGACGGTTATTCCCCGGTGGCACCGATCGTCAACGGCGAGCCGCGCTCGCGCGACGCTCAGCGCTCGGAGGGACGATGGTCCCCGCACGCGCCGCACCGAGCGGCCCACGGGGAGTTGACGGTCTGGCATCGCGCGCACGTCCACCGGGTGGTTCGGGACGACGAGAACGGGATCGCGTTGCGGCTCCCCGGGGCGGGGAGCGGCGCCATGCGGCTCGCGGCCTCGGTGGGGCCGGCCGCGGCCGTCGGCGGAGGAAGGTCCGAGAGCGAGTACGGCTGGTTCTTCGCCGACCACTCGGCCTGCTCCGCCCGCGTGAACGGCCCGTGGCGTCCCCTCCAGAGGAGGACGAAACCGAGCAGGCTCGCCGCCCCGCCGCCCAGGACCAGGTAGAAGGAGAGCCCGCCCCCCCAGTGCAGGTTCGAGGCGCAGTCGTCGCAGGCGCCCGGGATGATCCCCGCGATGACCCCGCCGGCGAACGACGGGCACGACGTCTGGTTCCCCGAAAGGAAGGTGCAGTACCCGGCCGCCTGGGCGCCGGGACCGATCGCCACCGCCGCGCCGACCAGGCCGAGCGACACGACCGCCACCGCGAGCGCCATCGCGATCGCGATGCGGAGCTGGGCGCGTCCGAACGAGAACCCCCACGTCCCGACGGCGATCAGGACCGCGGAGCCGAGGGCCATCCCCGCGATCGCGAGGAGCCCGACGTCGAGCGCGGTATCGAACGCCCCGACGGTCCCCGAGATCGTCGACGAGACGTTGGTGCACGGGTTCGGGTGCCACTCCAGCGGGTAGATCGTGCACGAGGTCGAACCGCCCGCGTTGAACGTCACGACGACGCTCTGGACCTGCTCGCCCGAGAGATAGCTCGTCGAGACCCGGGAGATCGTCCACCACGGGCCGTTGACGGAGACGCCGGCGAGGACCGCGACCGCGACCAGGAGCACCACCGCGATCGTGCGGTGGAGGTCGACGTAATGGAACGGCCGCAGCGGCCGCCGTCCGCCCCCGGACGTCCGCGGGGCGGACGCGGAACCCCCGGTCGCCGTCATGTCCGCCTTCCGTCGCGCTCCGTGCTCATCGCCCGGCCCGTGGCGACGACCGCTCGGCCGTATTATCGCTGACGCCGGAGCGGAGCCGGGCCGGGGGAGGGAGCCGACCGTCGCCTATATCGTCCGGGCCGGTCTGGATGCCGTTCCGGACGGGAGTCTCGTGCGTCGCCGGATGGTCGTCCTCGGGGTCGTCGTGCTGCTCGTCGGGCTCGCGATCTGGTACTACCCGCTGCAGCCGGTCGACTCTGGCCCGGTGCTGGACGGGGGGACGTCGTTCGTGCTCGGGGACGACGCCCCGCTCGCCGTCCTCGGCGCGCCGATCGCCTTCTCGCTGACGTGGAGCTCCCACGTCGGGGCCCTGAACGTCAGCCTCTACACGTGCGGGACGAAGCCGAAGTGCACGGGGCTCAAACCGGACGACTACGTGACGGGCGAGACCGGCACCGGGGGAACGCTCCACTGGTCCGGCCGGGCCGACGACTACTACGCGCTCGTCTCGACGGCGAAGCCGTTGACCGTCACGGTCATCTACGCGCAGCCGCTCCTCGGCGGCACGGCCGGGGTGGCGGCGGTCGTCTTCGGCGGCTTCTTGGTGGGGCTCGGGCTCTGGCTCGTGCCGCCCGCGCTCCCGGTGAAGGCCCCGACGGCGAAGAGCCGGGACGAGGAGATCCTGGGGCCGGATCCGTTCTGACGGGTGGAGCGTCAGCGGTTGCGGGTCAGCGCGCGCCCGATCAGGCCGCCCAGGATGCCGCCCGCCAACAGTCCGATCACGACGTAGATCAAGCCCGTCGTGAAACTGCTCAACGAGACGTAGCCCAACTGCTGGACGAGGAAGACGACGACCGCTCCGAGGACCGCGCCGGAGCCCGCCGCGCTCGTCGTGCCGCTCATGGGCTGCCCCCTGCGGGCGGAGACTCGGCCGGGGGGGTCGCGGCGGGGGCGGCGCCGGGCTCGGCCGTGCTCGCCGGCTGCTGCCACGGCTCGGGGGGCGCCTTGCCGCCCGTCTTCGGCCGCCGGCGGACCGACCGGCCGACGGTGAGGATCGAGTACAGCTCGACGAGCCCGAGGACGATCAGGAAGATCGTGAGCCCCGAGCCGATGTGGTACGGGGCCGTCGCGTCGATGTAGAAGTGTTCGCTCCAGACCGTGGAGCCGTTCGAGTCGACCAGGCTCGCGGAGAGGACATAGACCCCGGCGAGGAGGTAGGTGAACGTGCCGAGCGTCCAGTTCATGAGACCCTTGCCGACGCCCGCGGTCGTCGAAGTTGAGACCTGGTCGGTCGAGATGACGGCGCCGAAGTAGAGCGCCTGGATCCGGGCGGTCGTCACGTCCGGCCCGAACGGCGGGACGACGAAGCTGAAGTTCACCAGGACCCGCTGGTCGGTCGTGATCGAGAACGCGTGCGCTTGGGTCGAAGCGTCCCCGATCGGCTTCCCGTTCCACGTCACCGCCGGGTTCGAGATCCCGACCGCGGTCGGGAGAGCGGAGCGGGGACCGATCGGCGCGGACTCGATCGTCTGCGCCGCGCCGAGCGCGGGGAGGACGAGCAGCAGCCCGATCGTCCCGATGGCTACGGCGAAGAGACCCCGTCCGACCGCTCCTCTCGAACCGCCTCGCGTCATCGCTGGTCCGAGCGACCCGAATCCGGGTTATGAACTATTGGCTCGAGGGCTCGGGCGCGCCGGCGTCGGAGCTCGAGCCCGACGACGGGGCGACGGCGCCGACCAGGCGATCGAGGTCGGCCGGAGAGATGAGCGACGGGGTGATGTGCACCCAGACCCGGGCGATCCGTTCCCGCGCATCCGCGTCGATCTCGCGGAGGAACGCGCTCACCCGTTCCACGCCGTGGACCCCGACGAGGTACTCGACCCCTTCGAGGAAGATCGCCGTCACTCCGTCGTCGTCGAGCGCCCGGTGGACCCGCTGCGCCAACGCGCCGAGGTCGGAGGGGCGAAGGCTGCGGGGCCGGTCGAGGTTCGTCATCCAGAACACCTCCACGGGGCGCGGGCCGATGTGGACGCGGATCCGCTCCGGCAGTTCCCGCACGATGGCGATCCCCTTGTGGCCCGCGGCCGTCGCGTCGAGGAACGGCTGGAGCGCCATGAATAGCGCCGAGGAGTAGTCGAACTCGACCCCGCACGGGGGAGGCGGTGGAGGCGGGGGCGCCGGGACCGGGGCGGTCTCCACCGGGGTCGGGGGCGCCGGGGATTGGACCGGAGGGGGCGCGGTCGCTAGGTCGGGCGTCACCTCGGGCACGACCGGCGCCAGGGGTGGGACGAGTTCGCTCGATGGCGTAGGCAGTGGCGACGGTTCCGGGCTCGCTGGGGGCAGTTCGGGGATGGGTCCGACTGGACCGGCCTCGTTCGCGGTCTCGGCGGGGGGTTGCGGGCCCGCGTCGCTCGGCACCTCGAGCGCCGCAGAGAGTGGAGCTTCGGGAGGCGCGGGACTCTCTTCCTTGCGCGCAGCAATCTCTTCGGCAGGGGACCCGCTCGCCTCTACGACTTCGGGCGTGGCCGGGAGTTCCTCGGACGCGGGCGACGTTCGCTCTTCGTCGTCGGGAAGTATCTCCGACACGGGCTCGACCCGGTTCTCTTGAGCCTCCGGAGTCGGCTCCACCGGCCGGGTCTCTCCCGCATCCACCTCGGGGACCGCCGGTGCTTCGGCCGACGGTTCTGGCGGTACGCTCACCGCGTCGACCGGGGGAAGCTCCGGTGCCGGAGCGAGCGCGGTCGACTCCTCGGTTCCCGCCGGCACTCCGACCCCGGGCTCGGTTGGGGTAGGAGCTTCTACGGTCGGCAGCTCGGATCGCTCGGGGACTTCTCCGCGCACCGCCGGTTCGACGGAGGGCTCGGAGCCGGGGGATGAGGACCCAACCTCTCCGATCGGAGCTTCGACGCTCGGAGTCGGCCCGGCGGAGTCATCCTCGTCGAGCGCGGGGATCGGCTCCGGTTCTGTGGCAGGGGCTTCGCCGGGGGCAGCCTCAGAGGCCGCCGGCGGAGATTCGATCGAGCCCTCTGGCGCCTCGGGCGGAGCGTTCACCGGCCCTTCGACGTCGGTCGTAGGGGCAGCTGCGGTTGCCTCGGACGGCAAAGTGTCGAGCGGAGGGGGGGTTTCCGAAGCGGGAGCGACGGGGACCTCCGGCGCCAGCGGCGCAGGGCCTGCGGCGTCCAGCTCCGGTTCCGGCGAAGGCTCCATCGCGATCGCCTCCGTTGTATCGGGGGCGTCCGTTGGACGCTCGTCCGGAGCCATCGCTTCGGTCGGCGGTGCCGCAGCCGGAACTGCGGGCTCGTCCGGCTCGGGCAACGAATCGCCGCCCGTCGTCTCCGCCGGCGGCGCTGTGACTTCCTCCGAGGACTCCTCGGGGACCTCGGCCGGCGCCGGAACTGGCGCCGGGAGGGCAGAGTCGCTCGTCCGATCGGGGGAGGAGGGTATAGCGGGGAGAACCGGCTCCCCAGGGATCACGGCGGGGAGCTGGCTCGGCTCGGCCGGCGGCAGCGGTTCGGGCGCGGCCTCCGGCGGAGTTAGGAGCGGAGGGGGCTCGACGGCGGCGAGCAACGAGCTCTCGCGCGCAGGGGGGGAGGGGACCATCGCGCGGGGCCGGGTCTGAGCCGGGGGGCGAGCGAGCGGGGCGTTTGCGCGCCGCGCGGGCGCCGGCGGGACCGGTCGACCGAACCTCGCCCAAAGCGAGGACGCCACCGGTCGGCCGAAGCCGGCGATCTGTTCGATCCGCTCGAACGGCGCCTGTTGGTAGTCGTCGATCGAGTGGAGGCCCGCGTCCCAGGCGATCGTGACCTTCGCCGGTCCGAGGATCGGAGCCGCCAGCAGGAGATCGAGCTCGCGGCCCAGCTCACGGATCGACTCTTCGCGGGCGATCACCTTCTCGTCCGCGTAGTCGACCTCACCGGTCGCCTCCGCCTCGCGCGGGGGCGGCACGCGCCGGCCGTTCGACCGGACGGTGCGCCGCTTCGGGGTCCGGCGACGGCCGGGGACCCCCGGCAGCGAGACCGACCAGTGGGCGCCCGTACGCGTGCGGCCCTCAACGTGGCCGAGGGGGGCCGCCTCCGACGAGGCGCCGACGACCCGGAGCTCCTGGAGACCGAGGTACTCGGCGATCGGCGCGGCCTTATCCTTCAGCTCGGCTGCGAGGGGATCGAGCGCGACGACGATCGCGACCCGGGCGGTTCCGTCAGGGGCCGGCGTGCCGGCGAGACGGCGCCGCACCCGACGTACGAGCCAGTAGGCGTCGGGGGAGAGGGGCGGGGGCGAGGCGACCCCGGCCGCCGGCCCCGTCGACCGTACGTACATCTCGCCCGGACCGAACGGAGTCGGCGCGAACCCGTCCGGCAGCGTGTCGACCATCGAGACCATCTCCGGCGTGATCGTGCGCGGCACCCCGTGAACGAAGACGGTCAGCTCCTTGCCGGGCGCGTCCGTGCTGCGGCGGGGGGGCATCCGCTCGAGCAGGTGGACGATCTGCGAGGCGAGGGAGGGGTACGCCCGCTGGATCTCGGCCTCGACCGGCACGAGGCGCAGCTGCCGGGCGGTCCACGGTACCTGAGGGCTCGTGACCTCGAGCCGCGCGATGCGGGCGAGCCGCTCGAGCGTCGCCCGGTCGGCGCGCAGCCGACCTGCGGACTCCTCGTCCGGGAGGACGATCGCGACGAGCGGCAGCGCCGTTTCGGGGGCCAGTTGTCGGGACCGGCGGAAGCCGTCGGCGGCGTCGATCACCGTCTCCCACCGGTCCCACGCGGCGGAGAGGTCGTCGCTCGCGAGCCCGCGGTCGGCGGCGAGGTCGGTCGTCTCGAAGAGGCTGCGGCTCTCCGCGAGCAGCCGGCGGTGGATCGCCTCCGCCGTGAACGGGGCGATCGGGGCGAGGGCGACCGCGGCGGACCGGAACAGGTACGCCAGCGTCCGCAGCGCGGCCCGCTTCGTCGCCGGCGTCCCGGGGGAGGCGAGGCGAGGGCGGGTCATCTCGAGGTACCGCGGCAGCTCGCGCTCGAGGAAGCGGAACAGCTGGCGGTGCGCCGCGGCCGGCTCCCACCGGTCGTACGCCGCGAGGACTCTCAGATGCGAGCGCGCCCACCGCGCGAGGATCGCGCGGTCCTCGACCTCGAGGTCGCGCGCCGCGGCGTCCGGCGGCCGGGACCCTTCGCGCAGGGTCTCGGGAGGGCACTGCGCGACGATCGCCGCCGCCTGCTCGTACAGGAGCGCGAAACGCGCCGCCTCCTGGCCGCACCGTTCCTCGAACGTCGTCGTGGAACCGCCGGCGCCCGCCGTACGGACGAACGCCGCGCGCGCCGCGTCCGCCCCGTGTCGGGCGAGCAGCGCCGCGAGGTCGATGCGGGCGACGGTCGGGACCAGGGTCAGGCCGACCTCGGCTCCCACGCCGTCGATCCCGCTCATCGCGGTCAGCTGGTGGACGAGCGCCGGCACCCGCCGTCGCTCGTTCGCGTAGATCCGCACCGCGTCGGCCCTCGGGAGGGGATCCTGTCGGGCCCAGGCGACGAACGCCCCGGCGACCGACGGGAGCAACCGCCGCGCGATGCGGCGGCGCGTGCCGCCGCAGGGACACTCGATCGGCCCTTCGGGCGACTCCAGCCGCTCGCACCGCGCGCACTCGAGCAACGCGACCGCCTCGGGATCGGTCGACGCCGTCGTCTCGCTGACCGGCCACCGGGAGATCTCGATCTGGGCGAGCGGGCGGTCGTTCGGGAGCAGCCGGCCGTACCGCTCCCGCTGCTCGGGAGGGAGCCGGGCCGGTTCGAGGCACCACGCCCGTCCCGGGGTCCAGACCATCCGGTGCCCGCAGAGCGCGCAGTACGGAACGCCGCGGACGACGCGCAGTCGGGCGAGCACCGCGCCGCTCTCGGCGAGGTCGCGGGCGACGAACTCGTTCGCCGTCTCGACGTCGAGCCCCGCGTACTTGTGCATCAGCGTCGGGTCGAGGAGCCCGCGGGGGGTGAGGAGCGGCCACCCGGCGATGCCGAGGCGGTCGGCGATCTCCGCGTCGGTCGGGCCGTGGCCGGGGACGAGCGGGACGATCCCCGTCCCGGTGTCGCCGACCTCCACGTCGGCCTGGACGGTTCCCGCGGGGGGGTCGAGCGACCCCCCGATCGGGAACTCGTGGCGCAGCGGATAGGAGTAGACTCGCCCGACCCACTCTCGCCCCGGGCGCTCTTCGCGGACCTCGAGCTCGACCTCGGGGAGCCACGCGCGCAGCCGCGCGAGCGACCCGTGGGAGGCGAGCAGCAGCGCGCTCGCTCCCTTGTGACGGTACTCGACGACGGCGTACGGGACGTCCGGGTGGACGAGCAGGGCGCTCGCCCCGAGCAGCCGCCACGGGGCATCGACCCAGACCAGCGCGTCGACCGGCGGGTCCGTTCCCTGCAGCGGGAACCGGACGAGGAATGTGTCGCCGACCTCCTTCTGGTAGATGATCCGCTCCGGCGTGCGCGGAACCCGGCACGAGAGGCACAGACGCAGCGGGCCGTCCCGAGCGGCGAGGATCTCCCGGTGGGCGAGGCGGGCGACGATCGCCTGAACCCCCGCGTGGCGGTCGGCCGCGTCCCACGGGCGGTCGGCGGCGCCGCCCGTCCAGACCCCGAGCGACTCGAGCAGCGGCCCGATCCGCTCGGTCTCCCCGGCGCTGCTCCGCGGCTCGAAGCGCAGCGTCCCCGCGACGCCCCGGCCCGAGAGCAAGAGGTGCCGCGCGTCCACGTCCGCGGTGACCGCCCGGTGGGCGACCATCTCGGGAGGGTCCCCGGGCCCGACTGTCCCCTCGAGCTGCCGGACGAGCGGGCCGTCCTTCGGCCCGAGCACTCCCCCGGGCGGCGGCAGGCGGCGGCCCTTCCAAAGGGCCCGGACCTCCGGCTCCAGGGAGCTGACGGTGAACTGCGGCGTCTCCTCCGCCATCGCCCCCGGAACCGGCCCCCGCACCGGTTCCGAGCGCTCCGAGCGGGAATAAACCCTCGGTCCGACTCCCGCCGAGGAGCACCGATACCGCCGGCGCTCCGGGGCAACTCTTATGCCGCCGTTCCGCTCCGGGGGCGTCCGAGGAGAGGAGAATGGCCTGGACGCAGCAGGAGGTCCGGGAGCTGAAGGAGGGCCGGTACATGCTCATCGACGAGGAGCCGTGCCGGATCATCAGCATCCAGACGTCGAAACCCGGGAAGCACGGAGAGGCGAAGGCGCGCATCGACGCGGTCGGCGTCTTCGACGGCTCCAAGCGCAGCGTCGTCTTCCCGGTGAAGCACAAGGTCCAGGTGCCGCTGATCGGCAAGCGCCAGGCCCAGGTCCTGTCGATGACCGACGCCGAGGTGCAGCTGATGGACCTCGAGTCGTACGAGACGTTCACGCTGCCGCTCGACGCGGAGACGAAGGCGGCGGTGACGCCCGGCGCCGAGATCCAGTACGTCGATGCGATGGGCAAGCGCCGCATCACGCGCACGTAGCGCCGCGACGCCGCCGGCTGACGGCCGACCCCGCGTTTCATTTATAGGCTAGCTCCGGCATGAAACTCCTGCCCGCGCACCCTCTCGCGTAGCGGTGGGAGGCGGGGCGCACGGGAGGAACAGCGTGTCGGGTCCGGGAGGCGTCGGACCTCTCCCGTCGTCCCGGCTGACCCGCATCCTGCAAGAAAAGGCGGAGGCGCTGCGCAAGAAGCGCCAGACCGCGGAGGTCGCGCTCAAGGAGGTCGAGGAGCGCGTCGGCCAGCTCGACCGGCTCGGCATCGCCCCGGCGAGCGCGACCGAACGCCTCTCCCAGATCCACGAGCTCGTCCGGCGCTCGGACTGGGACCAGGTCGAGTCGGCGTCGCAGGCGCTCATGGCCGACCTCGCCTCGGCCGTGCCGGGGCTCGTCGAGGCCCGCCGGGCCCGGACCGGCGAGGCGCTCGGCCGTCTCACGGGCCTCGGCATCGCGTTCCCGCCCGAGCTCGCGACCGAGCTCGAGTCGCTCGCCCACCCGCCGCCCGACGCGGCGTGGACCGAGTCCCTCGCACGGCTGACGAAGGTCGAGGACGGGATCCGCGCGGCGGCGACCGACTACCTCGAGGGGGTCCGAGGCCGCGCGCTCACCGTCGCGAAGTGGGCCGGGCTCTCCGGCGGCCGGCTCACCGAGTTCGAGCGGTCGCTCCCCGAGGTCGTCGTGTCGGCAAGGGACGACGCGCTGGCCGACGCGCTCTCCACCGTCCAGCGGTCGCTCACGAGCGGCCTCCCCGAGGCGGTCGAGCGGCACCGCGTCGCGCGGGAGAGCGCCGAGCGGCTGCGCGCCACCGCGGAGGAGCTCGGCGCGCCAACCGGTCCGCTCGACGCCGCGCTGCGGGCCGACGACGTCGCCCGGATCGACCGGTGGCCCGAGACGGTCGGCGCGATCGACGCCGCGGTCCCGGAAGTCGCAGACGCGCTCCGGGAGCGGTCGCGCCAGGTCCTCGAAGGACTGCGCGGCTCCCTCACAACGGTCGCCGAGTTCGAGGTCGACGCCGCCGGCGCGATCGCGGCGGTCGAGACCGCGACAGCGCGGCTCGCGAACGCGCCGCCGCTCGAGATCGCCGGCCTCCTCGCGGACGCCCGGTCGGTCGCCGAAGAGCCGATCGTGACGGTCGTTGCGGGCCTGCTGGACGAGGTCCGCCCCCGCATCGCCGGCGCCCGACGGCTCGGGCGCGACCCGAGCGAGGTGTTCGCCGCGATGAACCGCGCCCGCGAGGCGCTCCGCCTCAAGATCTACTCGGAGGCGCTCGCGGCGGCGCAGGAGGCGCTCGACCGCGTCAGCGGGCTCACGGAGGACCTCGACACCGCCCGCTCCGAGGTCGCGACGCTGCAGGAGATGCTCGCCCGGTTCAAGGCGGCCGGGTTCCCCACCGAGCCGTTCGACCCGCCGGTCGCCCGCGTCCGGGCCCTGCTCGACCGCGCGGAGGTCGGCCCGGCGCGGGAGGCGCTCAAGGAGGTCGTCCGCCTCGCCGGCAAGGAGGCGCTCCGGTTCTTCTCCGAACGGTGGGCAAGCCTCGACCGGGCCCGTGCCTACGCGAGCGAGCACGACTTCGTCAGCCCCGACGCCGCGGCGCTCCTCGCGGAAGCGCGGGCGCAGCTCGACGCGGGGGACCTCGGGGCGGCCGCCGAGCGGATCGCCCGGTTCGAGGTCGAGCTCCGCGCCACCGCCGGGCCGTACGTCGCCCGGCGCGTCGAGGAGATGGAGAAAGGGTTCGTCGAGATCACCGACCCCGCGCTCACCGCCCCCGTGCGCCGCCTGCTCGCCGACGCGGACGTCGCGCTGCGCGTGAAGCAGGACGTCGCCGCCTCCGTAGACAGCCTGCGCCGGGCCGAGCGGGAGTTCTCCGCGGTCTTCGGGGCGCACGCGAGCGCCCTCGTCGAGGGGCTCGAGGGGGAGGTTCGGGTGCTCGAGTCGATGGGCGGAGCGAGCGACGAGATCCAACGCCAGATCGACGAGGTCCAGCAGATCTTCAACATGGGCGACTTCGTCCAGGCGTCCCACGCCTCGCAGGAGATCCGGACGCGCGCCCGCCAGCAGCAGCTCCTGCGGGCGGACGAGGCGATCTCCCACGGCAAGCTCGCGCTCGTCGAGCTCGAGCCGATCGGCCTCGACCTCTCGTCGTTGCGGCCGCTCCTGGACGAGGCGCAGGGCGCCGCCCGCGAGGGCCGGTACCTCGACGCCTACCGGACCGCCACCAAGCTCGAGGAGGCCGCCGGACGGGGTCGGGCCGCCGCGCAGACGATCGTGGAGCGGATCTCCCGGCTCCAGGACCAGCTCGGCCGGATCCGCGCCGGCGGCGCCGACCCGACGCCGTTCTACGAGCCGTTGCGGACCGCGCGCGAGGAGCTGAACGCACTCCGCTTCGAACCGGCGCGCGCGCTGCTCGACGACGTCGAGGCGAAGCTCTCCGCCGAGAGCGCGCGCGTCGAGACGGACCGGCTCTTGGGCGAGGTCGGCCTGCTGATCGAGGAGGGCCGCCAGCTCGGCGCCCCGGTCGAGCCGATGGTCCACCGCCTCGAGTCACTGCGGACCGAGCGCGCGACCGCCGCGCCCGAAGCGACGCGCACCGGCTCGCTTCTCCTGCACGACGAGCTGCTCGCCATCCTCCGTCCGATCCTGGAAGAGAACCTCCGCTCGCTCGAGCGGGACCTCGACATCGCCCGGTCGGCCGGAGTGCCGCTCGAGCGGATCGTCGCGCCGCTCGCGGAGGCCCGCCGACGCGTCGCGCTCGCCGTGCCGACCGGCGCGGCGGCGCTGATCGACGAGGTGCGCAGTGCCCTCATCTCGACCCGCGGGTTCGTCGAGCACGCCGAGCGCGCGGCGAAGCGCGTCCACGAGGCGATCGGCCAGGCCGACCTCCTCCGGGTCGACGTCGGAGAGCTGCGCGCCCGCGTCGAGCGGTTCGACGGGTTCCTCGGCCAGCGCGAGTACGCCCGGGTCGTCGAGCTCGCGGGGCCGCTCGAGCGCGAGCTGCATCAGGCGACGTACCGTCACGTGTCGAAGACGCTCGCCGGGTTCCAGGCGACCGTCACCCAGCTCCGCCGCGACGGCGCCAACACGTCGGTCGCGGAGAACCTCCTCCACCAGGCCCGCATGTCGCTCGACGAGGGCCGCCCCCTCGACTCGGTCCAGCTCGCCGCCCGCAGCGAGCGGGAACTCGAGCGGGCCGACCTCCAGCACCGGCTCGCGGAAGGGTCGCTCGCCGCGGCCGAGCGGGCGATCGCGGCGGCGACCGCGGAGGGCGTCGTCGCCCTCGAAGCCCAGGACGCGCTCAAGAGCGGACGGTCGTCGTTCGCCAAGGGCGCCTACCCGGACGTCTTCGACCGCACGATCTTCGTCTCGGAGGTCGTGGCGGCCGCCCGCGACGGGATGCGGCGGGCCCGCGAGACGATCGAGGTCGCCGAACGCCAGCTCTCGGAGGCGAAGAGCCTCGGGGCGGAGGCGGGCGACGCGGTGCGCGAGCTCGAGGAGGCCCGGCAGGAGCTCGCGAGCGGCCACTACTCTCCTGCGGTCCGCCGGGCGCGGGAGTCGACCGAGATGGCCCGCTGGGCGATCGACCGGACGTTCGCAACGCCGCTCGGCGAGCTCCGTCGGCAGGTCGACGCCGCCCGCAGCGAGGGGCTGTCGGCCGAGCTCGAGCCGCTGGAGGCGCTCGTCGCGGGCGCCGAGGCGGCGGCGCGGGCCCACCAGTGGGCGGAGGCCCGCGCCGCGATCGTCCAGGCCGAGGACACCGCGCGCCGGCTGATCGACGAGACGATCGACGGGCGGTGGCGGGAGGTCGAGGCGGACTCGAAGGAGACCGGACCGGTCCCTCCGGCCGAGGCGACGCGCCGCGAGGAGGTCGCCCGGAAACTGAAGGCGCTGCGCTCGGGCCACGACATCGGCGGGGCGCTCCGCCTCGTCCGGGCCGAGCTCGAGGTCGTGCGGGCGCAGCGGAAAGAGGTCGTCCAGCGGGCGGTCGTCGCGTTGCGCGACCGCCTCTGGGTCGGCGAGCGGCTCGGCGTCGACACGACCCCGGCGATGCAGACGTTCGGCGAGGCACGGGCGGCGATCGACGCGGGGCGCCTCGAGGAGGCGTCCGGATTCCTCGCCCGCGCCGGCGCGGCGCTCGAGGAGGCGGTCCGGGCCCCGCTTCAGCGCCGCCGCCGGGAGCTCGCCTCCGAGGTGACGTTCGCGGAGGAGGGGCTGCATGTCAGCGTCGGGCCGGTGAAGGAGGAGCTGCGGGCGGCCGACGAGCTGCTCGCGCACGGCCGGACGCTCGACGGCGGCGCCCTGCTGCTCAAGATCGAAGAGGAGCTCAACCTGCGCAAGTCGCTCCACCGGGAGCTCACCAACCTCCACTACCTGATCGACGCCGCCCTCGGGCGCGCCGAGGAGCGGCAGATCGACACCGCGCGGGCGCGCGCGCTCCTGGACGAGTCGCTCCGACTCCGGACGACCGACTACCCGGCGGCGCTAGACAAGGCGCGCGAGGCGCTCAAGCTGCTCCAGGCCGAAGGGGTCGTGATCGGGGAGACCCCGGCGGCTCCCGCCCCCGCCGCGACGCCGTTCTGGCCGTTCCGCCGGCCCCCGTCCGGGTGACCGCCGCTCCGGTCAGCCCGACGAGAAACCGGCTCCGCCGCCCGGGACCGGCATGCCGGGCGGGAGCCGCACGGGTCCGAGCGGCAGCCGGTCGTACTCGACCGCGTGCTTCAACCCCCGCCGCCGCAGGAGCGTGGAGACCTGCTCGGTCACCTGGACGACCTCCTGGCAGCGGGACGGCTTTGCGAAGTAGAACTCGACCCGACGGTCGTCGGTGATCGGGAAGATCAGCCGGAGGCCGAACGCGTCCTGGCGGTTGTAGCCGACCGGCTTCTTGTCCCGCTTCAGGTCGCGGAGGTTCTCCTCGAGCAGCGCCTCCGGGGAGAGCGGGTCCGACTCCTTGACGAACGGCCGGTTCATCTCGACGACCCGGCGGTGGATCTCGGGGTAGACCCGGACCAGGTCCTTGAACGATCGCTTGGGTTCCAGCAGGAGGTGGCCGCTGCGGGCCTTCACGGGGGGGGTCACGCGCGTTCGACCCGTCGGGGACAGATAGGCTCTTCGTCGCCGGCCCCCGCTCCGACGGAGTTATGGGGAGCCGGCCCGTCGGCCGGCCATGTCCGGCGCACCGCTTCCGAACCAGGGAGCCCCGATCTACGCCCCGCCGTCGCAGATCCCGGTCGTCACCACCCCGTTCCTCCCCGGGTTCCGGATCGTGCGGGTGATCGGCGTCACGTTCGGACTGATCGTCCGCTCCCGGGGGCTCGGGCGGAACATCGTCGCGGGCTTCCGCAGCCTCGCGGGCGGGGAGATCACGGAGTACACCCAGCTGCTCGAGCAGGCGCGGCACGAGGCGATCGCCCGCCTGACGCAGCACGCGATCAGCCTCGGCGGCAACGCGGTCCTCTCGGTCGGATTCGACACCTCCGAGATGAGCGAGATCATGACCGAGATCATGGCGTACGGGACCGCCGTCGTCGTGGAGCCGGACACGACCGCTCCCCAGCCGGTGACGCTGCGCTAGCCGGCCGGGCGGCGCCCGGGGTCCCCTCGCGGAGGGGTCCGGGGAAAGGTTGAAACGTTCGGCTCGCTACCCGCGGCCGCGCTCCCGTAGTCTAGTGGTCAAGGATAGAGGCCTCTCGAGCCTCTGACGCGGGTTCAAAGCCGGCCGGTGAACGCCGACCGGGGAAACTCCCGCCGGGAGCACTCTTTTCGAGCGCGGGGGGTCTCCCGTTGGATCGCTAGCGAGCCGGGGTCATTCGGACGCGCGGGGGTCGCTGCGGCCGTTCGGATCGGTTTCTCCCCCCGCTCGACCGAATCCCGACCCCCTATGCTGGCCGGAACCGAACGGCCTCGACGGGCCGTGTGGCCGGACGCGAGAGGGAGAGCCAGGGCTCTCGAAGCCCCGGTCCCCGAACGCCACAATGGCTAGTGGTAACACGTCCCGCGGGCACCGGAGTTATCCGTCGGCGGGCCAGGTGGGGACGGGCCGAACCAGGCCCCACCCAGTGGCCGCTGAAACCGAAGATTTCGATGCGGCCGTAGGACGTCGGATTTTCGGAGGCGGCACGGCGACCGGTGGACCCCCGGTCCCTGTCGTCCCGGAGACTCCGCCGGGGCCCAAAAATCGCTTTTGAAAGCTCATATAGGGGACCCGCCTCCCCGCTTCGGGTGACCCAATTGCCGGGAGGGTCTAATTCGGTGGGAGAGATTGCGACAAGACGGACGGCGGTTATTGCCGCAGCGTTCGTGCTCGTTTTGAGCATGGCGTTGCCCGTCGCCGCCGGCGCGCTGAGCGCCGCGTCGTCCACCGCCCCCATGGTAACGCATACCACGGGGTCGGGTGGATCGGCCGTCCAGGAGACTACGGCATCGGCGCTGCCCGTGGGGAGTACCTATCAGGCCTCCCCGCGGTCTCCGCACGTAGGCACATTGGATGTCTACGAAGTTGCCGCGGCGGGCGCGAACACGATGGATCCATCGGTCGCGTACGACACGGTGAGCTACGAGCCGATCCTGAACGTCTACCAGACGCTGATCAGCTACAACGGGAACTCGACCAACACGTTCGTTCCGACGCTCGCTACGTGCGTGCCCGGGACGGCGCAGTGCGTTGCGGACTACGGCACGAACCTCACGGGGTTCGTCGGCAGCAGCCCGACGCCTACCTACTGGACGTTCGTCATCGACAAGCAGGCGAGCTTCTACGACCCCCAGACGCACAACTCGTGGGGTGTCTACCCGTCGGACGTCATGTTCAGCCTGGCGCGGACGATGGCGTTCTCGGAGATCCCGTATGTCGGGAAGAACCCCGGCTGGATCCAGACGCAGGCGCTGCTCCAGTACGGCAACCCGGCGTATGACAACGGCACGCACTACCCGTACAACACGTCGGCGACGTCCATTCTCAGCTCGATGTTGGTCAACGCCTCGGCGTACTGTCCGGCGGCGGCGATCGCGGACGAGCACGGCTGCATCACGTTCATCGCGAACGGGAGCGGCCAGCTCTGGCCGTTCTTCATGGACCTGGTGGCGGACAACCTGGGCGCGAGCGTCGAGCCGTGCGGCTGGTTCTCCTACGAAGAGGCCGGCATGCCCGGCTGGGGCTCGAACAGCCCGCTCGGCCACGGCGACGGTCCGTGCGCCCTCCCGGGCAGCACCCCGGGCCACCCGATCACCTCGACCGACAGCGCCGCGTGGGCGGCGTACCTCGCGGGCCTGAACCCTACGTCGTGGGACTCCTTCGAAGAGGCCGCGGCGACGTCCCCGGTCGTCGACCCGGGCGTTCAGTGGAACATGGTCGGCAGCGGTCCGTACTACGCGGGCGTCATTGAGGGCGAGGGGTACACGCTGAGCGCGAACCCCGCCTACCTGGAGCCCGGCGGATGCTCGGGCGTGGGCGTCACCGCGACCTACTCGGGCTACTGCGACCCGGCCCCGAGCGCGTACATCCACAACGTGGACGTCTACTGGGAGCCGGACGACTCGTTCGGCATCAGCCAGTACCGCGCGCACCAGGCCGACTTCGCGGGGATCGAGACGACCCACACGACGACCCTCCTGCTCCTCGCCTCGGAGGGCGACCTGAACTACTACATCAACCCGACGATCTCCCAGTTCTTCACGCCGGTCAACCTGGCGTGGAGCCTGTCGGAGTACACGTCGTACTTCGGCTCGGAGCCGATCCCGAACATCCCGGCGAACTTCTTCACCGACCTCGCGTTGAGGGAGTTCTACGTCCACGCCTATCCGTACACGACCGTCGAGAACACGGTCCGAACGGTCGACGGGATCCAGTTCGAGTTCAACTCGGGCGGCCCCATCCCGTTCGGCATGGCGGGCAACCCGACGAACGTCTCGTACCCGTCCGGTGACCCGGACACGAACCCGTCGGATGTCGGTGGCGCGGCGTGGTGGTGGGCGCAGGCGACGGACCCGAGCTCCCCGTACTATGACTCGCAGTTGAGCGCGTGCTCGTCGAACACGCCGTGCACGTTCCCGATCGCGGGCCTGGATGGGGACCCCGGCGACGACCAGGCGATTGCGGACTGGATCGGCGAGATCGAGACGATCACGGGTGGGGCGCTCCAGCCCTTCACGTTCGACTTGACCTTCGACGACTTCCTGGACATCGCCTTCACCTCGGCGTACGACAACCCGCTGATCTCGGAGACCGGCTCCGGCTGGGCTCCGGACTACCCCGACCCGACCGACTACGTGACGCCTGAGGTCGAGCCGGCAGCGACGTACACGGAGGCGGACGCGTTCTCGCAGCAGGTGGGCTACGACGCGCAGTCGTCCGGCAACATCTCGGCGTGCGGGCACTACGGCTCGGCGTACTCGAACCTCGTCTACTGGGCGCACGCGGCGGAGAACCCGGCGAGCGGCCTCCTGACCTCGACCTGCCAGGGGATCGCCTACACGGACGCGGTCGACTGGATGGTCATCGCGGGCGGGCTGCCGGTTGGCACGCAGCGCAACCTCGACTACGACCTGATCACCCAGATCACGAACGCGCTGTCGATGTACGTCTGGAACGGCCAGGAGAACGCCGTCACGACCGCGGCGCCGTGGATCGAGGGTTCCTCGATCAACTCGAACGTCATGATCGGCGGCGGTGGCGACAATGTGTTCTTCCAGGTCCGGTACGTGCCGTACGAGCAGACGGTGACCTTCAAGGAGTCCGGCATCACGGCGGGCGCGGGCACGCAGTTCACGGTCAGCGCGGGATCGCCGACGACGGCGAAGACCTCCGCGAACGTGACGAGCTCCGCGACGTCGGTGGCGTTCTACGCCCCGAACGGGACGTTGAGCTTCACCGTGACGCCCCCGGCCGGCTACGGCCTCGCGAAGGTCACGGGACCCCACGGCACGACGTACGACTCTGCGCCGGTGACGGCGACGACGACGATCGTCCTGCACTTCGGCAAGCTGCAGACGGTGAACTTCAACGA
>Ga0335072_10000334_pt1 | contig 99532 bp, 98 predicted proteins | sample Lox_Sample_21_FD_206725 | JGI IMG/M metagenome (GOLD analysis project Ga0335072, IMG submission 206725) | Soil microbial communities from Loxahatchee National Wildlife Refuge, Florida, United States - Lox_Sample_2.1 | ecosystem: Environmental > Terrestrial > Soil > Wetlands | place: USA...
TGAGGTTGGACTGCCAACAATCAACACCAAGAGGCTGGCAAGGCCGTAAACACAGAAAGATAAATACTTCTGCGCAACTCGGAATCCGCCTGAATTTTTCAAAGCCAAATCAGACTACCAAATACAAAGCTTATTGACTGTTACTCGTATTGCATATATTTCGAAGTGACTGATCCTCTGCAACAACCATTGCGCTCTGCTATCCCCAAGAACGCTCGAGAACCCAATACCCTCAAGCACTTTCACGTTGCCCATCGCTACGGGATTTGGATCAACGTTGCCCAGACCATCCTCCTCAAATCTACTGCACACGCCACATTGACAATGCGTCCCTCATCTACGCTACTCATCTCATCCCTACTCACTGCCCACACCATTGCCATTGCCATCCCAAATCCGTTCGCCAAGCGAGCCCCATTCCCTCAAGCCGATGAATACTCCAACGAGGATTCAACCCAGGGTTCGGGTTCATCTTCTACGCAGACCTACAACAATGGCCAATGGAACCCTTCGACAACCGCCCAATTCCAAACTTACGGTGAAGGCTCAGTGACGCAGAGTGTAGCGAACGGCATATACCCGACGAGCGAGACACTCGTAATCACTTCTGCGCCTCAACCAGCCGATACCGCTACAGCAACAGCAGACTGGGAAACTATCGTAACTTGGCCTGCGGGCTGCGAGAGTTGGGCCAACCCATGTCCGTCTGGCGCTCACATCTCCGGTGGAGGTACAGCGGATGAGTCCGGATATACCAACGGCTTCACGAGCTACCTGACCGAGACGGACAGCGAAGGCGTCATCACTGGCATGCCTGCGGTGGCAACGAACCCTGCGGGAGTTTCGGACACGGATAGCTCGACGCTGCAAACGGCGGCGCAGAGCAGCAATGTGTCGCCCACTGGAAGCTCTTCGACGTCGACCAATCAGTCCAGCGCCAGCAAAACAAGTAGCAGTGCTTCATCCTCATTCCAGACGGGTGCAGCGATTCCGAATAAAGCAACTTTCGGGGGCGCGGCGCTTTTGGGCGCTGCTGGTGTGGTAGTGGCTCTGTTGTAGATTACGAAGTCGAAGACAATTGGCAAGTAAAGGCTCGAGAAAGCGCTGACAGGCAAAATTGGAGCTGCCGAGAGCAGCAGGAAGTGCCAAGATGGGATCAATCAATGGAATATCGTGTGCACGAGTCGGGCAGAGAGCCACACACCAAGGCGGCATCGGTTGCGGAGTTTTGCATTTTTCATGGTTGGCCATGGAGCACCTGGGCGATATCCCATTAGATCGGACCACTTATTAGGTCGCGTAATAATAGAACTCACGATTTAGGACAACGAAGGCAGTTATGAACCAGTGAAATTTGACATAATTTGCACATTCTCCCACTTCTAGAAGGTCGCTTGGGTTTGCTGTAGGGGCTTGACGCAGTGACTGGGCGGGTAAGACGGTCCAGCTTTGAAGTTTGGCTCTGTGAAGATGCGCCAATTGGACACACATTCCAAATATCTCGTATTTTCAAGACAAGGCTAGCCTCTTAGGCGTCACGGCATCTCGTCCTTCCGGGCTCGACTTCGGCTTGCCGCTCGTAATCAACGGATCGGCTAGTGGTTTCACGGTAGGAGAGTTTGCTTGGCTGGCTCAGCCTTCGCCGGCGTCAGCAGCGCTATCAGATTGGTGAGACCTCGGCTGGCCATACGGGCCGGGGAGATCTGATCCACGCTAGCTCAAACGCTGATCTACTTATAGCGCAAATTAGCTGGGCGTGCATGCATTTCTCTGCGTTTCTCGTACTGCCAGTTCCTGCGGGGACGATCCCATCCGCTAGCCTGGGCCGGTTGCTCCATGTTTGCTGACTTCCCTGCGATCTTCGACCTTGACGGAAGGCTGAGCCACCTCATGGCGCACCTCACCCACATGGAAGCTGTCAGAACCAACAGCATCTTTCGTGCTGCTTCACATTCCCGTATGCGAGCCATATGCTGACCCATTCGAGCCCGTCGGATCGCGGCTAGTCATGCTCCCTCGGTGGCCGGCACGAGCTTGTCCTATTATTCGCATCCCAATAAACCCGAAACACAAATTCCTTGGACTCTGATTCCCTTGCATTTGAGACGCTTTGACGCATTGTGGCTTATCTGACAGCTTTTGCCCGAATCTCCCGTTGCCCATCGTGACGGTCCTGCATCAACTATTTCATAAACCCCCATTCCCGCCCACAAGCTGTGGATCGATCCTCGTACTACCACAAGCAGCCATGCTTTCCAACATCCTCAACCTCAGCGCCTTCGCTGCGCTCGCCACTGCCGCTACCATCACAGTCGATGTTTCCTCAAGTTCTGGGGCCTTGACCTTCTCACCAAACAGTGCGACGGCCAATGTAGGTGACGAAGTAGTCTTCACCTGGCAAGGCTCTAGCCATACCGTCGTCCAAGGTCAAGGTGTATCTCAGGCTTGCCAGCCCGTGACTGGTGGATTCTTCTCCGGCAGCCAGGCTCCGCCAACCACTTTCACGGTCAACGTGACCAACACCAATCCGATTTGGTTCTACTGCTCCTTGCCTGGCCATTGCCAGGACGGCATGGTTGGCGTTATCAATCCTCCGTGAGTGCTCTCACCTGAAGCCGCAATAGAAGCCAGACTGATAGATCCGCAGCTCGGGCACGACGATTGAGCAGTACGCTGCGGCCGCCAGTAAGGCGTCAAGCAACCCAGCTCCTGCCGGCGTCTCTGCTGGTACCGGAGGTGTCCTCAACAAGGGCGGTAGCAGCAGCGGCTCCAGTTCAAGCTCTGCTGCCAGCTCTGTTGCCAGCTCGAGCGCAGGTACCTCCAGCACCGCTATGTCTTCGGCTCCGGCTACGACCACCTCCAGCTCCAGCTCCGGCAACGGCGGCTATGGCGGTGGAACATCTACAGGTGCTGGCAATCGCTTCGAGGTCCCAACGGCATTGGCTCTCATCCTAGCTGGTGCTTTTGCGGCATGCATGTGGTAGATGCTGCAAGGTGTCAAAACATATAGGGACTGGAGAGTCGTGGTCAGTTCATTGTCTTCTTGTCCTGTTCCAGACGGGGTTGAACTGGAAATTAGACTGAGCTTCGAAACTTTCGTTATCATCCTTGGCTTGAAAATCGCATTGCAACAAGGGGATCCTGGGTACATGTATTCTAAGTATGTGGCATTGACGAAATATAAGTCTTCTACCTTAGCGATCGAGACGCGGATACAAGTGTTGGTGAAAGCGCCGAGACCGATCAGTACTATGCACTGTGATGAAACTTGCACCCCACAAGCTAGAACGCACTACTGCCGGCACGCAATTGAAGAAAACAAGCTTGCTTAATATTTCTAGACGCACTATTGGTGCAAACAGGCAGATGGAGATCCAAAATTCAATGGATTGCCGATACCGGCCTCCGACATCGGCCATAATTCACTTCAGCTTCACCTTGATCCATGATGCCCCATCTGATAGCGGCGAAAGGGAAGCTTACACATAAGATACAGAGGCTTCCCCTCTTTGCTTGTTTATCTTCGCCATCCGCTCACACTCTTTCTATCGCTGAGCAATTATCGTTGTGGCTATACAAAATGCCCGGAGTAGTTACACCCCCGCGAACCCTTTACGATAAGGTCTTCCAAGATCATATTGTTGATGAAAAGGAAGATGGCACTATTCTGCTTTACATCGGTAAGCAAGCATATATTGGAGGACTCTGTACCTCCCTCAAAGCTTGAAGTGTCTGACAATTTCGAAAGACCGACATCTCGTACACGAAGTGACATCACCGGTAGGTGCTCGCGCCCATGCAACTACAAACCTCATGTTTACAAGCCTATAGCAAGCCTTCGAGGGTCTGAAGAACGCCAATCGCAAAGTACGAAGACCGGATTGTACATTGGCTACGGTTGATCACGTATGTTTCTCTACCCTTTTGATTGTGCAACTTCGTCTTATGTCTGCCTCAGAACATTCCCACCACCTCTCGCAAAACCTATAAGAATATCTCCACATTTGTCGAGGAAAACGATTCGCGGATACAATGCGAGACCCTAGAACAGAATGTCAAGGACTTTGGCCTCACATACTTTGGCTTGGGCGACAACAGACAAGGCATCGTGCATGTAATTGGGCCGGAACAGGGTTTCACACTACCAGGCACGACTGTGGTGTGCGGAGATAGTCATACGTCCACCCATGGTGCATTCGGTGCTTTGGCATTCGGCATTGGCACATCTGAAGTTGAGCATGTCCTTGCGACTCAGACGATCATCACCCAGAGGAGTAAAAACATGAGGATACAAGTCGACGGTAACCTTGCACCTGGCGTTAGCAGCAAGGACATTATCCTTCATATCATTGGCCACATAGGTACTGCTGGTGGAACTGGAGCTGTAATTGAATACTGCGGCTCTGCTATCAGAGGTCTTAGCATGGAAGCAAGAATGTCCATCTGCAACATGTCAATCGAAGCTGGAGCAAGGGCAGGCATGATTGCACCAGATCAAATCACTTTCGACTATCTCAAAGGCCGACCACTTGCTCCAGACTACGACAGTGCTGAATGGAAGAAAGCAGTGGCTTATTGGTCCAGCTTGCAATCAGACCCAGATGCAAAGTACGATATCGATATTTTTATCGACGCAAAGGATATTGTTCCGACTGTGTCATGGGGTACATCACCGCAAGATGTGGTCCCGATCACGGGCAAAGTGCCAGATCCGAACGATTACCAGGATGAGAGGAAGAAGCAGTCCGCCATACGTGCACTTGAGTACATGGGTCTCACTGCTGGAACCCCCATGCAGGACATTGTTCTCGACAAGGTATTCATCGGCTCCTGCACCAATTCCCGCCTCGAGGATTTGCGAACTGTGGCCCGCATTGTTGATGGAAGGAAAGTTGCACCAAGTATCAAGCGGGCGATGATCGTTCCTGGCTCTGGTCTTGTCAAGAAGCAAGCTGAGGCTGAGGGTTTGGACAAGATTTTCACCGATGCTGGGTTTGAATGGAGAGAGGCAGGATGTTCCATGTGCTTAGGCATGAACCCGGACATTCTCTCTCCTCAGGAGCGCTGCGCATCAACCTCGAACCGCAATTTTGAAGGACGGCAAGGCGCTGGTGGTCGAACACATCTTATGTCACCTGCCATGGCAGCGGCAGCAGCGCTTGTGGGCAAACTTGCTGATGTCCGCAAGATCGCCCAGCCCAGCCAATACATACCGCAGAAAGTCTCACCGAAAGTGGAAGTCGACGCAGCCCATCTCGGCGACATCGAATCGGACGAAGACCTCGATCGCATCTTGGACGACCCTGAAAACTCCCAAGGCAATGTGCCAACAAGCAATAGCGCTGGCGCACACGGCGGCATGCCCAAGTTCACTCAGCTCAAGGGCATAGCTGTTCCGATGGAGAGAAGCAACGTTGACACAGACGCCATCATCCCTAAACAATTCTTAAAAACTATCAAACGGTCGGGCCTCGGCGTCGCTTTGTTCCATCCCTGGCGATATGATCCCAAATCTGGTGCTGAGAATCCATCGTTCATTCTCAACCAGGAGCCGTACAGACACTCCAAGATCCTTGTCAGCACGGGACCCAACTTCGGCTGTGGCAGTAGCAGAGAGCACGCGCCTTGGGCCCTGCTCGACTTCGGCATCTGGTGCGTCATCGCGCCGTCGTTCGGTGACATCTTCTTCAACAACTGCTTCAAGAACGGCATGCTGCCGCTCGTCATCAAAGACCAGGCTGCTCTCGAGAAGATCGCGGCTGAGGCCAAGGCTGGACGCGAGGTTGAGGTTGACCTGCCGAACCAGGTTGTCAAGACGGCAGATGGTGCTGAGCTCGCCAAGTTCGATGTTGATCCTTTCCGGAAACACTGCCTTGTCAACGGACTCGACGATATTGGCTTGACGATGCAGATAGAGAACAAAATTGCCACTTTCGAGTACAGGAGGACGCGAGACACGCCGTGGCTCGACGGAAGTGCCTATCTGAGAAGGGATAGAGCTGGCCCTGTTGAAGTGAAGGCTGTATCGGTGCCAAAGACAAATAAGGGTGATGAAATTAAGGAACCGCTGGAATGGTAGATTGTACTCCATTACAAAGGAGGTAGTCTGACATACTGTTGCATATAAATTTCGACGTAGTGAAGTGTTGGGCAGCATCGATCTCGAAGCTATCTACGCATAAATTGCTTCACTTTGTTCACACATGACGGCATTGTATGTATTCACCGTTAAATACAAGATATCGATTGCTTCAAAGGTTATATATATCGCACTCAGGTGTAGAATATTCGTAAGGAAGTCATAAAAGGACGTCGATCCTACCGCTCCATCCCAAACGCCAGGTTATCTCTGAAGACCTTCTAACTTCCTTTCACCCTTCCAGAGCTGATTCTAACCGTGGTAGCTAGGCATTGGGCACACTCCTCTATCATTTCCTTGATAGCGGCCTGTTTTGTGTACCTGTTAACCGCATCCTTTACCTTGTCGACTTCTGTGCACTCATCCATGGCCAACTCCTCCGCATCTAGTGGCAGGTTGAATCTAAAGTATTTGCCATCCTTCTTCAATTCGGCTCCCTTTGGGCTCTCAACAAACGTTTCTGCAGCCTCCTCAGCGCTAGAGAGAATTTTGGCCACCGCAGAAACACTTCCGCTTACAACTCCATCTGGCTGAACCTTACCAGCGCCGATGCTGACCAGACAAGCAATGTCGTGTCCGGTTAGGGTCTTGTCTTTCTGCATCTCTTCGAGCACGTCGTGAATCGGATTCGCCCTGTCCTTGGTCGCGGCATATAGCCTATCACCACTCTGCTCCAACCTTACGGTCTCAGAGAACCAAGTTGGGTCGGCGCACACCGCACCAGCAGCCTCCCAAACACAGAGCGTGTAATTCTTTTCGCCTTGGACTTCACTCCTCCAATTCCTGATGAGATCGGGCTCGTCATTGCTCCTCCCCTTCCGCGTCACAGAGAGCATCACACGCCAGGAGTGATCGTCGTAGAACTCCTCGTCCTGGATTTTGTCGTCGACGCTGAAGCGCGCCGCAACATCTTTGGTGTCGGAAAGCACGCCCATCATGCTCTCCACCAAGTCCTGGGTGCGACTCTGCTGCGGTCCGCTGGCCAGCTTTCGAAGAAACCTGCGGGTCTTGCTCGCGTTCACTTCATCATCCTTGGGCAGCGCGAACACCTTCTCGCCGATGCTCGTGTACGCGGATATCGAACCCGCGGTACTCAAGACCATGCGGCCCAAGAGAATGGCATTGAGGCCACCCGTTGAGCTGCCTGCAATGAGATCGAAGACATCGCAAGGTTGAAGGTCTCTCAATCCCGTGAGTTCCTTCACCCGAGCGAAGAGGTGTTGAAGAATGAAGAGCTCTGAGAGACCTTTCAAGCCGGCGCCATCGAGGGTGAGAATGCGCAAGGCTTGAGGTGGCATTGGAGTACGGCGTAAGGCTGTGGGTAGATCTCACACGAGGCAGGTCAAGGATCCCGTACAAGTACTTTCTCTGTGATGAATTTTTTTCCCTGCGCGGAACGTTGAGTGCAATTTTTTAATCGCGCTTTTTCTCAGGTCATTCGGACTCACGCCACCTCAGTCAAGCCGCAGCATCGCTTCAGGAACCCGAGGAGTTGTAGTCTATTTTGTTGCTAATGGCCGCCCGTCAGTTGCGTGCTTATCTATCGAGCTTCATTGGCTCCATATCCCACGCCAATCAGTCGCTGATATTATACACGCCCATCTGGAGCATACTGTACATGTACCCTACCAATCTACCGCTCACGCAAAACAAGTGGCTTATTCTAGAACTGTCGTGGCGCAATCCTTCATTACGGAAATAACGTGGCTGAACTCATGTAAACGCTCCGAAAACGATTGCCTTGCCAGACGTATTGTCCACCTGCTTTAGTGACTGCTCCAACGTCAATAGTAGATGCGATGTTCGTACCACGAGTTCTAGATGGTGTCAATTTCCGTAAAACCGAGCTGCGAGACGCGGAAGCACTCGTACCTTGGAGCTCAATCTCATAGCTAACCGCAACATCGTCGTCACTGGCGCTCCAAAGAACCGGCATATTCCTCTTCCACTCCCTACTCCTGACACTCACCCTGAGCCCAACATGCCTCCGCAAATCAACCCACAAGACGCTCTCATCACTCTCCAGATCCTCTGGGTCCACCGCAGCCCTCCCATCCGCACCCGCCCGCACCGCCCGCCCCGCCCTCCCCCCAAGCCACCCCCTCCACACCCTTACAACGCCCTCCTCCACCCGCTGCACACTGCCGAACAGCCCTGCGCGCGGCCCCGGCCGCACCAGGCTCGCCGCCGCGCACAGCTGCGCGAACAGCTCGTGGCCCTCCAGGCTGACGACGTGCGCGACGCGCTCCTCCGCCGCCTGGACCTCCGGCGCGTGGGCGCGCGATCCCGCGCCGTCGCCCGGCGGGTGGCGCCGCTGCGGCCGGAACGCCGAGTACAGCGCGCGGAGGTGCCGCAGCTGCGGCGGGGCGCCGTCACGCGGCGAGGATGTAGGCGTGCTGGCGGAGACGTCGGCGAGCAGGCCCGGCGTGCGCAGGTACGTGCAGTAGAGCGGCGGCTCCGTGAGCTTGGCGGACGGGTGGTAGCATTCGAGGAGGAGCGCGTGGCCCGGCGGGTTCGCGGCGGCGCAGAGCCGCTGCTGGATGAGCCGCCGCACCAGCGCGTGGATGCGCTGGCAGACTGGCGCGAGGTCGAGGAGTGGTTGGGTTGGGAGCGGCGAGAGGATGTGTAGGAGGAGCTCGTTTGGGAGGTCGAGTAGTGAGAGGGGGCTTGATGCCGCCATGATGAGAGGTGGAGATGTGACGGCGATGGGATACTGGGTTGGAAGGCTGGACTCAATTGGAAGACGATATGAGATGAGAATGTACAGGAATTAGACTGAGTTGAATTGAAATCAAGAGATAGATACCATCCGTGCAAGTCATATCACGTAAACGTAGAGCTAGTCACTTTGTAATGAGAGACAAGCGGGTTTAAGCAGCCAGATGCTAGATGCATGGGATGAGATCTACACGCTCCATCTCATTGGCGAGCAGCGGCGGCCAAACAGTCAGCGCCTCGTTCACACACCTGCATCTGAAGCTTCTCTTTCCGCTACCTTTTACGAGAGCATCGCTTTGCATTGGAATTCATTACGCCTGCCGATTCGGACGTGAATTACTTCGGTTCATCGCGTACCTCCAGTCCTCACGCGTCGCTTTTGACTCTTCTAAGTTCCACTCGTCTCAACAAAGTCTTACCCATGGTCGTCCTGTGATCGGGGAACATATCAATGATGGATATGTCAAAATATGTGCAGAGTAAAACATCAAATCAATCTCGAGTTATGCCATCAGCTTCTCAACGTCAGGCCATCGCTCAGCAAGCCAAAGTGCAGCTACCAAAGGGCGGCATCACACGCATTCAGGCGACCAATGGAGCGAAACAGAGCCAAAGTTCATCGATGCCACCTCCGCCTCTACCCATTAATCCCCACAGCGAAGGAGTAAGTGGACGCCGGGATGGGAATGCATTTGGACTTGATTACGAAGATTTTGATGTGTATGATGAGTCAACCAAAGGCAGCATCGTTCAAGTTGAGGGCAGCCAAGTAGACGCTGATACTCACCCACTGAGGCGTCAATATGAGCAGCCTTTGAATAACGATGTTTCCCGATTTACAAACGAAGACTCCGAGCATGATTCAGAGGGACTAGTCGAGGGTGAAGTAGAAGAAGATGAGGAGGAAACATCAAGTACGCAAAAGGGTATTCTCCGGCTTGTCAATGGCTTGAGAGAGCATCTCCCCGAAGTCTTTACTGGTGATGTTGACTCCTATCCTACAACAACGTCTGGAATATCTGAGGACGAAGATCGGGTGCCACCTCCAGATGACGGACTGGGACATCAGAATTTTACCTCGAGGCTTCAGCAAAAATCAGCAATTGCGCAGACATTATGGACGAACGTTGCCAATAGACCAACTGATGCAAAATATTCCCAAACTCATCGTCAACAGGGAAGATCCAGCGAGCTTGGTCGTTTGAATAATGAAGCATTGTCAAGGCCAGTTCAGCATGGACTGGGCGATCTACTCGTTCGCGAAATACCCCATTATGGATCGTCCGCGGCCTCGATTCGAAAACAACAGGATATTGGAGATCCCAACCAGCCTCAACCTGAGACATCAACTCAGGGAATGCAGCTACCATTCCAACAGCGAAACAAGTCGCCGGTGGGCTCCAATACTCAACACGTCTTGAATGAATCTAGGGCAGCTGACGATGTTCGACACGGTAAAGGCAGCTCAGACTACGACGGCCAAGTTCTCTTTGGCATGGAGTATAATGATCTCGTCAAGCAGTCATTTGATGAGAATCCTAGGGCGGACCTCGGCGCCGTGAGTGAACTATTCCCAACGAACTCCGCCCAGGATATCCCAGCAAGAATGAAACTAGCACAAAAATTCGATGAGGACGCACAAAAGTTGTTCTTCTCATCGCTGACAATTGATCAATGGGACGAAGCTGGAGATTGGTTTCTGCAACAATTCGGCGATGTCCTTGACCGACTACGTACCGCTCGTCGCGAGAGGCGAAAGATCGCTGGCCAGTACGAGGATGAAGTGCATTCTCGGCACGATACTGTTGAAAGCAAGAAGAGAGGGATTTCTGAAGCACTTTCAAGCATGCGTTCGAGTGGAGAAAGTGTTCTCCCGACACCCAAGAAACCCAAGACAACCCGAGATGCGAATACCACTTCCACAGAGTGATATGGGATTACGATGCCTAGCTGTTCGCGATGTTGCTAAGGGAAACGGACCTAGTAAAGGACTCCCTAAGAGGCGAAACGGAGACGGAAGCTCGAGTGGGTAAAGTTTGCTAATTGTTGTCGCACATCATAACAGCAAAAGCTTTTATGCTCGCATTTGCTGGCGTTCAATACCCATCTAGACTTCAGCTACCCATTGTGGCTGATTACGACACAACACACGAAGTCACGGAAGTTCTTAGAGTAAAACTGTTGAAAAGTTCTCCTCAGACTTCGGTCTTATTCCTATATTGCCAATTCTCTTACTTGCTGCTTCAAAGGTTCAAATGCTATACCTACTTGTCCTCCATCCTTCGGTCGAATCTCCCTTTCTATCTAATATCATAGAACTGAAACAGAACAATAACCAATACAGCGAAGTGTAAGATAGCCTTTCCGGGAGAGATATGACGAGAACCGTCATCAAGAAACACTGATCCTGTGTAGTTCAATTGTTCCGTATCGTTCCACACAACAGGTTCACGTTGCTGAGCATCAAGGCAAAAGATCCTCCAAAAGGAGCCGTGATCCTTAAAGCCTCCAAGAAGAAATCTCTTTTAACCTATGTCGAGGTAGAAAAGACATAGCTAGTTCGGTATGGCCATTGACATTTCATGTCTAAGTAGCTTGAATACACGAAATATCATAACAACCATTGAACATGCAAAGCCAAGCAAATACGCCAACATATGCACAGAATTAAGCGGCAATGAAGTGCTACGCCTCATCACCCTCAATCTCGCCTTTTGAACAAGTGACCCTCGGTGCTAAAGACCCATTCATCCAGCGAAAATTGCTCCTGATCCTCAAAAATAAGATACAAATACTTCAAGGTCTCGGCAGCCCAAAAACTCTCTTGCTCATCAATCCAATTCATCTCGACTTCCCACTCACCAGGGCCAACTTCCTCTTCATCAAACGGATTCTTGTCCTTCTCCTTGACCGAGCCAAGGCCCCAAAAGCCACCACCAGGCTTCTTCTCCGAGTCCTTGACCTTCTTCGCGGCCTTGGCGTCGGCGCGCGCCGCGGCGGCAGCCGAAACCACCGCGCTACCATTAACCATGACGTCGGCGACGCCGGCGAAGCCCCACTCGGTGCGGCAGTGCTCCTGGATCGCTAGGAAAGCGTCCCAGGCCCAGTCGCGGTAGCACTGCAGGCCGGTGATGCGGTAGGCGTAGAACAGGCTCTCGACGTACTCGGGCCGCAGGCGGTACCGCGCGTCCACGATCCAGAACCCCAGCGCCGCCAGCTCCTCCACCTGCGCGCCTGTCTGCGGGAAGAACGTCTGCGCGTGCCGCTGCCGCGCTGACGTCACGCCTGACAGCGCCCACGACCACTTCTCTGGCCCGAGACCGGTCGCTGTCGAGCTGTACACGTGCCGGCACCCTTCTAGGAGCGACGCTGCCAGTGGTTCGAGTGACGGTAGTGACAGGTGCTTGGCGCCGAGGAAGAGCGTGCCTGCGGCGAAGCAGGCGAGGTGGGATTGCTCGTTGAGGTAGTACTCGTCTAGAAGCTTGCCCATGAAAAGGTGGGACTTCGCATGGCCGGTGGTGGGTGAGGAGCGCGTGGTGAGGTTCCAGCGCAACGCATGTGCGGCTTCCATCCAGCGGATTGAATAGACTGGGTTGTAAGGCGACGATGGGAAGAGGATGGTGGCTTTCAGCAGGTATTCGTAGTAGCTGTCGTGCTTGGCATCCCAAGACTTGTCGCGACCCACGGGATGGCCAAGTTTGATATCGATTGGCTGGTCAACAAGGCCGGTTGGCGACTCGATGTATTTGTTCCAGACCAAAGATTTCCAGGAATGAAGAGCTGCATTGCAATACTTTGGATCGTCGGTGAGGTTGGACAGCACACAGTTCTCTATGTAGTTGGATCCCGCTCGAGCAGGACCAATGGTCGGATGATCATTCGGATCGACATTGTTTGGGTCCCAATTGGTTCCCTGGTGGCGGTTGAAGTTGACGTTAGGCCATGGAAGACCAGTCTCAGTATCGTAGGCCGCGAGGAGGTTATTCGCAAGCGTGGTAGCTTGATGGATGAGACCCTGGCGATGTCGCGGCCGAAGGACAGTGTTAGGTATCATGCCTGCATCGTACATGTCAATGAGGGAGACTATCCCGCCAAGGTAGCGGATTGTGGTTTCGAATGGGTCGACAACGCCGATTGGACTGTTGAAGTCGATGTTGTTGATTATGAACTCGACATTCCGTTTCATCTCGCTCCACATGCGCATGACGGCAAGCGTACTGGAGCTGTCCACAATAAAGACTGCCCATCCATTCCTGCTCCTTCTTGTACCACCAGTGACGGGTAAGATGTCATCATGACCCCACGCTTGATTCGCATATCCTTGATATGTGTCACGCATAGCTCTTGAGATTCTCTTTAACTTGTCGTGATCTGGCGTGCCAGTATTGTTCACCCATTCTCTGAATTGCAAAGGGGGCTTCGGCAATTGTCGAAATCTTCGTTGTCTGCTCCATGGTACAGGGGCGTCGAATTTGATATAGAGGAGGTAGAAGAGGACGACGAAGACACCGCAGAGCACCTTTGAGAGGGTAATGACGTTATGACGGTAGTACCGCATAGCTATTTAAGTACTATCGAGCGCAGGACGCGTCCTGCATCTGAAGGGAAAAGCAGCTTGGCTGAGACGTGCGGAATGTGGCTGGCGGGGAGTCGGGGTGCATGGTGTTGATGATCACAAAGAGCACCGCATGACGGATGGAGGTGGTCGTCAGAGGTCCTAGGAAGTTCAAGAATCAAATATAAGCTTCAAAGATCCCTGAATCTGACCGGAGCGAGTGTTGTGAAGGTCCGTTGGAAGTTACGTAGTTTGCGCACGCGGTGCGGAAAGGTCCAGGGTCTCTCCAGGAAGTTACGTTTCTTATTCCAACCACCAATGCACGAGCTCATCGAAGCCGTTTCACAACACGGATTTATCACTCAACGGCAGCCCATGGCCAAGCAAATACCTATTGGGCCCGTGAACACGGCAAGACCTCCCAAGAAGCCGGAGGAGCCAATAACAACTGCACCTAGTACAGCGGCGGGTGATCCTGCGAAGAGATCATGGAGACAGTAAGTTACCATTCGGACTTTGCTGTGGCCTGTCCTAGAATGGCATTCGGGCACATCTTATGCGAAGTTTGCATAGGAATTGAATCGATCTGACTGTCCATAGAAAGTATCTCGCTCTCAACCGCCGCACTCGAATAATCATCGGAGTAGGAGTTATGGCCTACGCTGGCATTGCTCTCTATCTCTCGGATCGCGCAGAAGAAGCTTTCGATCTGAAAGCCACCGAAGAAGACCATAAAAAGCTGCGCGAAATCCTGCCAAAGATTCATACTGTCGATCGTTCCAGCCCTCGATCATGAAGAGATATTGGAGATATTCCGTCGAAAAAGCAGCGCAAGCGTCGCAAGAAAGCGTGCCCACGATCATCATCCTGAGAAATAGTTTGTAGGGTATATACTCTACTCTTCCGGAAGCTCCACCAAAGAAGGAGACCGACTTGGAGTACAGAATTTGTGAAGTCGACAGGTTAAACTGCTGGCGCGACTCCAAACCACGAATCCAATAATTTCATGCCTGTCAGGTAAGGCATGGCCATTCATCTCGCAGGACGCATTCAAATCTAATAGTTGGATAGGACGTCAAGGTACAATTCGGCCAGGAATAGGTCTTGATTCCATGCATCTTATCTCACGACGGCCCAGACAATTTAAGAGCCAATAGCTTGAAATGGATATCAACGGCTCAATGAGATTATAGCAGGAGTTGTCGGAATCAAAGCCATGTATTGTCAACATTTAAACCCTCATTTGAACTGAGCCGTGTCCCAAGCGTCATTCGCCCCGTATCCTAGGATATCGCATATCGTGACCATACCAACGCCAATCGCCACACAAAGCCTTGACAAACAGCTCACTTCATATCAGCTGGCGTCAGTGCTTGTACCGTACTCGTTCCGTCTGTAAACCTCGTCCGGAAGATCCTGTTGGCATTCTGGAACATGCCATCCTTCAAACTGACGACGATGAATTGCGAACCCTTGAAGCGAGTCTTGATCAAGCGGCCGATGTTCTGTGTATGTGACAGGTCAAGAGCGGCGTCGACCTCATCGAGAATATACATTGGCGCAGGCTTGAACTGCAATAACGCCATGATGAGCGAGAGTGCAATGAGCGACCTGTATGTTAATTAGCGACTCGAACATAAGAGTGAGCAAACGAATCGACTCACCTTTGCCCACCACTGAGCTCCGTCAAGCTCTCCTTCCACACTTTCCCGAGCTGCACTTTGACTTCCAGACCTTCACTAATCTCCTTACCTTCAAGTGGCACTAGCTTCGCCCAAGAACCAGGCAAAAGCTCATTGAATATGCCACCGAAATCGCCGTCGACCTTCTCCCATGTCTTTTGCAGCGCATCCTTCTTGTATCGATCCAGTTCTACTATTGTTTCCTCGATCTTCCGCTTGTCCTTGATCACGGTCCTCATCATATTCTTTAGGCTGGCCTCTTTCTTCTCTACACTGTCAATCATGTTCATGACTTTGGGATTGATCTTCTTCTTCTGGCCCGCGGACCGTTCAGTGAGATTTCTAAGCGTTGCCTTACATTCGGCGACGTTATTCGCGCGGAAGTCGTATGGCGTCCCTGGTCGACCAAACAGCTCGGCGACGTCTGCAATCCAGTCATGTTCCTTTGCGAGAGCATCGAGCATTGATGCAGCTCCTGATTGCTCTTTGGTAAGCTTCTCGAGCGTATGCCCTAGTTTTTGTTGCTCCAGTGCTTCTTCGGTTGTCTGAGCGTTCTTGGAGCGGATGGCGTCGTCCATCGCTTGGAGTTCTTCGTCGAAACCCGAAAGCTTGGCTTGCTCATCTTTGAGTTGCGCGATGGCGAGTTCGTGGGCGTCTTTGACACGAGCTTGCTCGGCGGTGAGGCCGTCGATCTCCTCTTGCTGCGCCGATAGTGTGACCTCGGAATCGTGCAGCTGCTCTTGGGCTGCAGAGAGATCACTACCGCATTGTTCAGATTCGAGCATTGCGTTGCGCATCTCTTGTTGCAGTGGCTTTATCGAGGAGCTACTCTTCGCAAGAGCTTTCTTGAGCTGATCAAGGGACTTCTGCAGTTCAGCGAGCTTGCTGTCTTTGTTCTTATTGAATTCAGCCATATCTTTCTCGATCCGCTTTGCTTCCTTGGTTGCCTCATCATGCCGTCCCTTGGCATCCGCAATGTCTTGCTTCAACTGGGTGATTTGAGTCTTCATCTCTTCGACGGCCTGGATGATTGAAGTTGACGAGTTGCTACCAATTTGCTCTTCAGCAAGTGTGATCTCATGCTTCTTGAGGTCCAGTTCCTGCTTGGTCTTCCGGACAGTGTCGAGTTTCTTCTTCTCTTTTGCAATGGTTGACTGCAGGAGGACCAAGGCTCGTTCTTGTTCTGTGAGCTCAGAGGTGATTTCATTCAACTTTTGCAGCGTCACTAGCACTCCGCTCGATTGCGGAGCGCTTCCACCGGACAAAGTTCCTGACGGGTCGTAGACATCTCCTTCCAAAGTTACGCTCTTCATTCTCACGGCTGCGTCGAAGGTGACCTTCTTAGCAGTCGCAGCATCATCGCAGACCAGCGTCGAACCGAAAACATACTCCATGGCCGCGTTCACTTCGTCATCATAACCAATGAGTGACAAAGCGAGATCAACTTTGCCAGGAGCAATCTTTTGAGCAGCACCGACTTTTTCCGCTGATGCTCGAAACGCCGAGATCTTGTTCAGCGGAATGATCGTAACTCGCTTCTTCAGCTTGCCGTTTTGGAGCAGTTGGGTACCTGTGTCTGCTGAATCCACAACAACATTGTAAAGGCGACCACCAGCACAGACTTCGAGCGCAGTTCCTGCTCGCAAATGCTCTTTCTCAAGAGTGAATAGCTGAGCGACTAGGCCCTTCACTTTAGAGCGGTCGAAGTTGGGAGAAGGGTCGTTGTAGTTGAAATCAATCCCAGCGACTTTCCGTTTGAGTGAATCTGCTTGCTCGCGGAGCTCTCGTATGCGCTTTTGAAGTGATGCTTCTTGTTTATACATGTCTTCATCTTTACCTGGCTCGAAACCGACTTTAGAAAGCTCTGCTTCGAGCTTCGTCGCTTGACTTCGGAGAGCTTCAAGTTCCTTACGCAGGCCTGCGTTTTGCTCTTTAGCCTTCTTCGCCTTTGGCTCCTCTTCCTTTATTCTCTTTTCAAGATGAGAAATCTTCAACTTCGCCTGCTCCTGTTCGGTGGCTGCAGCACTTGCACGATTTCTTGCATCTTGAAGCTGTCCTTGATAACCGCTTTCCTGACCTTCTTTGGATGCGACACCAGTCTGTAGGGTCTGTAAAAGCTCTTCCTTCTTCTCAAATTCGTCTTGCTGCTTTGCAATGTCTGAATGAGCGGTCTCGTACTTTCCCTGGAGTTTCTCATGCAACTTCTTCTTCTCTTTCAGCTGAGTCTCCAGCTCTTTGACGGTCTTTTTCAGCTTCTGTTGCTTGTCTTTCTCTTCCGCCATTCCAGACTTCTTCAGGTCAATGACGGTAGCCAGTCGCACCGTCTCATGAGAATGTGCCTTGACTTCATCTTCCAAAGCCTGAAATTTACCGCCTTTGCGCAGTTCCTTCTCTCGCTCTGCCTTGATCTTCTTGATATCTTCGTGCAGAAGCGCAATTTCGTTCTTGAGTCTGACAGCAGATTCTTCGAGCTCCTGTCCACGTGCCTTTTTTGCCGCCAATTCCTCCTTAGCTTGTTCTAGCTTCTCATTCCCTCGTACATAGTCGTGAGCCACCACGAGTCTCGTTAGCCGTTCAAGGTCGCTCTGCGTCTGCTGAAAATCGAGGAAAGCTCTCTTTTCTCCTCTCAACTTTTCCAATTTCGGTTCAATCTCGTCTCGTAGCAACTCTTCTATCTCTTTGACCTTCAGTTCCTTCTTGCCCATGTTTTTGATCGCCTTGTCTCTGCGATCCTCATACATCCTTGTGCCGGCTGCTTCCTCAATCATCGCCAATATCTCTTGTGGCTTCATATTTAATACTTTCGTGATGCGCCCTTGCATGATGAGGAAATTGGGATTGTTGATGTTCAATTGCACTGACTGGAAAAGATTTTGCACAGTCTGTTGTTGCGCGCGATGACCATTGATGAGGTACTTGCTCGTTCCACCAAGCACAATTTGCCTCGTTACGCTAATCTGAGCATACTCTTCGAATCCAATGGGGCTGTTTGCTTTGTCGCGATTGTCGAAAACGATCGTAACTGAGGCCTTCGTGACGCCAGCTTGTCCTCGTTTATAGATAAGATCTTGAAGGTTCTGAGCACGAACTGTCGTCATGTTCGTTATACCGAGCACGAAGCATATAGCGTCGAGGATATTGGATTTGCCCGAGCCATTGAGGCCGGTAATGGAGTTGAAACTCTCATCCCATCCGGAGATGACCGTCCGGACGGCGTATGACTTGAAACCCTAATAAAATGGTTAGTTGAAGCATAGGAACAACAATGTTAAAACTTACGTCTATTATGACTTCTATGACCCTCATGATTAATCGTGGTTGAGGAGTTGTCGTTGTCCGCGACTTCGTGCGTGTTTATGTTTACAAGTCCCGTTGCCAAGGGCCAAGGCACGTAAATACTGTAGATGCGTGATCACGTGATCAAAGCGACCTCAACATGCGCACCTAGAATTAGTGCTTCGGAAGACTACATGTAATTGCTTCAATGGTCTCATCAGTATTTCTTTATCTCACAGGTTGCGGCTTGGTTCCGATCATTGCGTCTTGCTGGTATCAACGTACACTCACAGTACTCTCCCACTCCAACCTCATTTCACTCTCAAAGGACGAGGCAATCCTTTCCTCAAGCTATTTCTCTTAATTCAGTCAAAAGTAGCCTTGTATTATGTCGCTATTTCTACTTTAGCCTAATCACCGCAATCCAGTTACCTTCAGGAGCATAATCTTCACTCTGCGCTCGAACTTCTCGCGGACAGTGTTCATGGCGTGACTTTGCCTTTTACTCCTGTACGCCATTTCCCGATAACTAATCCTATTGATTCACGACTATCTGTCTTTTCGTCGCCTTGGAAGTGTGAAAGCAGAGCCAAAATGGCCCTCGATTCCACTGGCAGCGCTTGCAGCGGTTGCTTTGTCAATAACTTGAACGCGGAACCTGTGTCCCCATTCGTTCCTGCCATGTCGACACGCTCTCTTGCTGCACCCTAACGAGCTGATGTTAATGAAACGCTGCCTGTACTCACTCATAGATTGTTTACGTATGATGATCTACTTTTCATAACACCTTTTATCTCTAAAGTACTCAATGCCTATCCGAAATCTCCTGGAGCGACTCTTCAAGTGTCGGTTTGGAAACGCTTCCTAGGTATTCTTCACCAATTGGTTCAGTAATAGCGGAGATTAGATCGTATTCCGACATATCACCTCAATGAGACGCTCTAAAACCGTCTCTTCCTCCAACATGGCGGACCTTCCTGAATCGAGCTTCTGGCAGAGAAATGAGGACGAACCTAAACGCTTCATCGGAAAGGAAAAAGAGGTACATTTCTTCGCCAGCGGCGAGGGGAGCCGGTATTCGTTTAATCGTGATTTCTCAGAGACCAGCGCTTTTGGAAGTGAACAGAGACCGTCTACCTCCTCCACTCGAAGTGCATCGCCGGACTCGAGGCGAAGTAGCACACCAGGTTGGCTCCAACGAGGGCAAAAGGACTTGAGATTGTTCAAGCTGCAAAAGAAGGTTGCGAAAGAACAGAAGGACGCAGAAGAAAATGCTCGAGCGTCCGGTAGCGAGCGGCAGCCGTCTCGTCGGCCAACCTTTATCGATTTCACTCGGTCGGAATCTGACCGTCATAAGCAAGATCATTCTTCTGATGGGGCGACGGCAAAGCCTCCATTGCCTACATCTCAAGGACTAAAGAATTCACCACAGAATAGTCTAAGTTCGACGCCCTCCCGAAAGCCAGTCATGAATTTGCCATCAATTCCTGCTCAATCGTTCCATGAACCCGATTACACCAAAACTCCAAAAATGGAGCTTGCGCAATTTCTGAAAGCGTTCACACCGGGAAGGTCCCCAAGAGCTAGAACACCGAGCAGAGAAGTGGGTCATGAACCGATCGATTATCTGAACGTTAAGCCTCCAAGAGGAACATTCTCCGACGATGCTTCCAACAACAGCGCCGGAACAACAAGCAAAGAAAGATCGAGTTGGGTCAATCGACTCTCCATGCATCGCAAGAGATCGTCGTCGCCATCACAAAGCAAATTCCTTCCCCAAACGCAATGTAGTGACGACGACAATAATGACGATGATGAGAACAGCGAAAGTAACGACACAATGACCCACCGCAAAAGCGAAAGACCGCAGCTGAAAAATCGGTTCATGTCGAACGCTTTCTTTGGAAGCAACAACCCCATCACTTCAAAGGGTGCAACAGATAATGGCCCTATAAACGACGCTGCCACGAAGCCTCCAGGTCTTGTCCCTATGGTGACCGTTCCTGGAATTACGAAGGCTTCGCATTATCTTCCCTCTGAAGCCCGACGCGTAAACACTCCTCCAATTCATACAGCAGGTGGCAAGCTGAAAGGCTACTTCTGGAACTTTACGGATCCCAGCCCTGAAGAAAACAAGGATTCTTCCCCCAGCGACTCCTTTCAGCAACCGTTTCCCATGCCATTTGACGCTGAGAGTTCAGACCGCCAACGGCGTTCCATCGCCCCGGGTGTGGAAAAGGACTGGTACAGGGTTCGGCTAGATGAGATTTTGGATGGAGATGAACTTGACGACCAGCTGATGAAGCAAGAGCTTAGCGCAATGGAGTGGAGTATACCGGAGCACCTTACAGGGAGTCCGCTCTGTCCGTTGCATCCGAAGTATAAAGGGAAGGCCAATGGGATCTGTGTGTATCACGGGAGGAAATCGGCAAATGTAGAACAAAGAAAGGAGACATGATGCCCTAGGTCAAGGTTCCATTTAGTGGTAGTTTAGCCCTACAAACAGAAATCCATTCTCGACTGTAAACACCCCATACCGAAAGTATCCCATAGAAAGTATCCTTGACCGAAAGTATCCTTGACCGAAAGCATCCTTGACCAATGACTAGTCTCCGCGGAGAGTAGCCATGACTGGCACGAGCAACAGCTCAAAGCACCTGGGGCAGCAGCAACATGCCACCATCCGAACGAGGCTTAAGGTAGCCGATGCTCACCTCCCAGGTCACCCAACGATGAGTCTTGCAGAACGTGCCGCGCGACATCTGAACGACCCAATGCTTGCGGCCGCGCTTGTACATCTCAGGCATATCGACTTGATCCCAATACGTACCAAGCTTGACGAAGTAGGCTTTGAGTCCACGCAGGGTGACGCAGATGATAAGGTCCCCCTCGCCAGGTTCCTTCCCAATCCTGATATCCGGATGTGTGACCACACTCGGGTTTTGGGCGGTGAACTCGCGGATTTGCTCAAGGAGAGCCGCGGTCAGTTCCTTACGTTCATCGTTATGGATCGCGCCATGGACTTCGGCTTGGCCGCAGCAGAAGGTGTGTGCGTTCATTGTCAACCTTTCGTTACAATGGTTTACGACTTTTGTTGAAGGTTCGATGACAATAAAGTCGAGTCGGCGGACGGTTCGATATTATTATCTGCTATTATTAATCTCTCAAGCCAAAATAGACCCATCATGCTATAGCTCACCGATTCCGATGATGAAAGGTCGGATCTTTGATGGAAGGCTTGATACGGGATAGATCTAATGTGATCTCTACAGCGATGTAAGTTCGAGGCACTCGACAACGTATACTCTCAGCCATAGTTTGCAAAGGGAGTAGGACCTGGTTAGATCCTTCTGAGAGCCACAGGACTGCTTACTCCTGATAGACTGGTTGACTTGTCTGAGCCTGAGTCTTGTCTTCACTTGACGCGTCGGAAATCCCTCGTCAACAATGCGTGTGATGTCGACAGGCGAGAAATTTAGGCGTATATTGAGCTGGTTTGATACGCTTGCGCGTGTTGAGTCGGAACGGGAGTTGCTATTGATGCTATCGATGTAAAGACGATGAGAATGGCTCTGGAGGGGATGAGGATAGAAGGGTGATGAGAGGTGGTGTGTGGATGGGAGGCGAAGGTCTCGAACAACACGAGAAATTCCCACACGCGTAGGGGATGCATAACACAGGTGGATGCCGCGGATAGGCGAAAGTTGCAAAACATTTAGATCAAAGCTGTGTCGATTCCGTAGATCAAAGCTATCTTCACTTTGTCAAGCACACCCATGCCCTCGGAGTCACTTATCATAATACAATTCGTCCTCTACCTATTATCTCGTCAATCCAGTGGTCTCAAACGATTAAGTGATCATCCAAAGGCTCTGTTTGAGGAATCCAAAATGGACAACTTTGAAGAGCATTTTGAGGCGATGGAAACTGGCCGGGAGAGTGAGTACGTCACTGAGGACGTAACAGAGATCACCGATGAAGCATTTGAAAGTAACCCTGAGGTAAGAACTATAAACTGCGCGATATAATGATAGAGTTAACTTACCAGGAACAGGCCATGGAGATATACCTTGACTGGATCAAGCAAAAGCAGATCGAAGAGGCGCAAATGCACAGCACCGAGATACCGCGACAGATCTGGGGCCAAATGGAGACCAGTTCTCCAAAAGAGTCGGCACAAGACCCATCTCTCCCGGAATTCGATCCCCTATCCTTCCTCTGGAGCCACAGCACCAAGGCCGCCGAATTGACTGCTGAAAGTGGAGTGCAACCACAAGATACACTTTTCTGCTGCAACAAGATCCAGTTCATGGAGAAAGTAGGAAGTTGGAAAGCTGAAGCCGCGGTCCAGGGTTTCCTTGAATACTTCATGGAGCACGCATCGTCGATCCGTCTTGGGGAATCGCCACCTACTGATTACATTAGCCCGGAGCGCCTTGTGGTTGTGATGGATAGCAAAGGGAAGAAAGCCCACTGGTTCTATTTGAAGGAGTATGTCGAAGACAATCTGAAGATCAAGAGCTGGGAAGAGTTCGAGAGAGCGAAATCGGAGCCAGAGTGGCTTTACAACAAGATCACGACTCAGATGGCAGAGACCTATACCGGGACGAACGTTGACAAAAAGCCCCTGTTCTGTCCTATCCACGGTGAGAGTCGCTGGGTTATCAGTATCGCGGAGAAAGACGTTCAGGTCGAGCAACAAAATACGACCGAATTGCTTCTCACACAACCGGTTTCTCTGCCTCCCTTTGAGGTTAGCAGCATTTGCCCTTCAAAACTCCTTATCACTTACGAACAGTAGATCTCAAGCGAAGACAACGACGTTGGGAGTTTCTTACCCGGCGAAAGTTACGAGCAGTTCGAGGCGAGCCGTTCGCAGCTCCTTGACATGGATGATTCGGAAAACTCTTCCGAAGCTAATAGTTTGACCAACTGATTCGAGGCGTATTGTTCGGTATCATGCCAAATGCCCTCGACCACGGCACACAAAACGGTTGTGTTTGTGTTTTGCATTGCAAGAAGGTGTTTATGGTTCTCTGATTTCATGATTTAGTCGGGTTTTTAATGAGTCGATCTATGGCATCAGTCTGTGCGCGTCTGTGATGATTCTACCGATCGTCCAATTTGACGCAGTCTGCAGCTGATGACTTGGATTGCTTGGACATACTGATTCTTTCAGCAGATCCAAGAGGCGTCGAAGGACTGCATATGACACCGAGAATGATTTTAAGGCCAAGACGTGCCTCGGATGTAGTTGTGCATCAGTGGATAACTTCACCTCTACGGAGATGTTAGCACGATGTACCTTCAAGTGCCAATTCCCTATCACTTCCCTTTTCTTTCTGACTTTAATTTAAGCTCTTCCGGTTCCCACTTCAACCTCTCGTCACATTTGAATGCAGCAGCTAATCTTGTTTTAGTTAATCATTCGCTCTGGCTCGAGTTTTATACGGTGGCACTGCCCAGTAAAGCAGGGCATTGAATCTAACAGAATCAGCACTGTAAGCCTCTCAATTCGAAAGGCACTTACACAGACGCCGTAATCGGTCCGCACCAGTGGATATAATGGTAAGTGAAACGTTCTCCAGCTGCCATAAGCCCAAAACAACGCGCCGGATTGTTGCTACTTCCAAGATAACCTTTTCTAGCAAAACCACTCCCAAGTAACGTCAGTGCAACGCTCATTCCAATTAAAAAAGGTCCGAGGGCTGGACCAAAAGCGGTTGCGTTTCTCGGATCAAGGCCTAGTCCAAATGCCAGAAAGAGAACAAACAGAGATGTGACAGTCTCCAGGGTATAAGCCTGCGCCGGAGTGATGAGAGAGGGATCGATATAGCAGCCCGGCACCTCAATGAGAGGTTGTTTGCTCCCCAAACTCGCTCTCAAGAGAAAAGCGCCGACGAGGGAACCAATGCACTGAAATACAATGTACAGCACTGCACGAGGCAAGCTACTGAGTTTGCAGCAGAAGGTACCCATTGTGATGAGTGGGTTAAAATGTGCACCGGAGACTGGACCAGCAGCAAAGATGAATAACGAGATGAGGAGGAAGTTGACGATGCTGGCGTAAGTCACCGGAAAGACACCACCAACGGAAGTCTCTGTCCCAGTAGGTAGGATACCAACGGCGAAGAGTCCTCCCACATAGACTTGAAGGCCGGTACCCACGGCTTCAATGATGGCCATCTTCCAGAGATAGAGCTGACGGAAGCCTCTTGGATCCAGAATTGACGACCAAGTAGAGTCTCCGAAGGCATCCGGATGATTCTTGTCGGGAGTACTGGCAGTGAACAGCTGATTGCCTCCTATTCGTCCAGCAAAGGGGCGTTCTTCCACACCGCTTGGAAGCCCTAGAGCAGAATGATGATGACGAAGCGTGGGTAGACGTTGTAATTCTTTCCCGTTTTGCTCAGGATGCATTTGCTTGTCATTTACATTGCCCAATTCTTCCATGAGGGAGTCGGTTAGACTGAAAAAGCTAGGATGAGCGCTCAGGAGTGGAAATGATTAATGTCAAGCTTGACGAAGGGAGTTATTCGTTGAATCAATCACGCGGTCGAAGCACGCTGACACACCACTTGCCCGGCTTTGGATAAAGCTGTGGCTCATTCACTCCTCGTTGTAGTATCAATTACACTAATAAAAGTTTTCCGAGAGTGAATAGTTAACTTGTGAGTTATGATAGCCGTCAAATGCAGTGCGGTTGAACTTCGACTTTTCTTAATGAGATGAGATGAGGTCGGAGAAGGTACTTCGGCTTAACAGCCAACCCATCCGTCATTACGGAGCTGCGCGCGTCGGTCACTGCCGCAATCCATTCCGTTCGCGACTTTCAACATCAGAAAAATGAACTTACTATGGAAACTTCCTATTAGCACAACTAAGGTCAACTTGTGATCACTCACTGGATCTTGATACCTCTGCGACAGTTCGTTGCCTACTATAACTACTAATTACCGCGATTATCTTTATCTTCTCCATCAATCATCCTCGAGAGCCTCCCACTACGACCTACGATTCCTCTCCTTCGCCATGGATACCATGACGAGTGATCCACTACTGAACCTCCGAAATGCCATTTCTTCAAATTCTCAACCGATCCTCACTACTTCATCAGATCCTCCCACTCCAGACGACGCAACAGACATCTCCAAGGCTACTCACATTCACTTTGCAACTCCCCAAGGCCACCGAACCTTTGCGCTCGACACACCAACCCGCTTCAAGGATTCAGAGAAGAGTTTTGACCTTCGAAGCATCTATGTCGCGTGGCTCAACAAAGATGCGCCCGTCAGCGACTATTTATCTGCGCTCCAGGCGTTGAACGACAAGCTCCCGGAACCAGTGCAGAATCTGCCCTTCGGTGCACGTCTCGAACTCGTCCAATGGCTTCAGAATCAAATAGATGAGAGCGAATATATTCAGCCTTTGGAAGAGAAAGCTCCCGCAATACAAGCCGCCGCAGACATCGCCGCAGGTGCCAAGGCTGATGTAGTCCACACAAGCACCGATGCTTTGAAAGGACTGGGCACGGTCGATGCTAGACTACAGGAAATATACAAAGGCGAGAGGCGTATGGGCGACCGGAACAGCGTCCTACGCGGCTCAAAACCAATGGTACCGTGCATGTCTCCAGTCTTCATGCATCACGGAAGCTAACCTCCACCAGGACTTCACCATCATCCGCAAGCAAGCAGAATCCCTCATCGGACGCAAACGACCTCAACCCTCAGCACACGAACCCCGCCCACCGCCATCCTCAGCCGCCGGCAACCCGGCGTTAATCAGTGGTCTTAAGAAGCCATCAGCAGCATCGTCGTCGAGCCAGCGCCGCCTCGAGCCCATAATCCTGCTATCGCCGTCCGCGTCCTCGCTGCTGCGGATGTCGAACATTAAGCCGTTCCTGGAGGCGGGCGTATTCCAGCCGGCGTCAAGCACGAGCGCGACGAGCAACATCCTGCACACGACGCGGACGATGACGAGCGTGTCGGCGCGGGCGCCGCTGCGCTTTATCCTCGTCGACAGCCCCGAGCACTTCAAGCCGGACTACTGGGCGCGCGTCGTCGCCGTCTTCACCACCGGCCAGGTCTGGCAGTTCAAGTCGTACCGCTGGACCAACCCCACCGAGCTGTTTGGCCACGCGCTGGGCATCTATGTGGGTTGGGAGGGCGAGGCCCTGCCCGAGACGGTGAAGGGCTGGGGGAGGGCTGTCAAGACCGTGCGGCTGGAGAAGTGGAGCGGCGCGCAGAAGGAGGGTGGCAGGTGGCGCGATCGGGAGGCCGTTGAGGGCATTTGGACCGCTATTGAGGAGAGTATGCGGGCGAAGGGTTGGGCATCGGGAGCGCCGGCGCGGTGAGCGAGGCTGTGGGTAAAATGGACAGATTTTCTGGCTTCTGGGAATGTATGTGCCACTTTTATTGAATGATACGAAAGGCTGGGTGCATTGCATCTTGAAACGGGGCGGTATCACTCGCGGATCAGGTAAAAACGCATTGATATTCGAGAGCCTGAATCAAAACATCGACATTTGGTCCAGAGTCGAAATTAATGTAATATAAAATGCCTTGGCGCCGCTCGGTCAACTCCAAACCTGCTCTAATTCCTGGTCCTCCATAAGGCCAAGAAGCGACTCCATACGCTCCAAGTGGGCATCATATAGCCTCTCGACATCGCGTTCAAAAATCTTCCACCCCACATCGTCCTGGATACCCAATGCTCTTTCTTCGGCGGCGCTAGAATCCGGCTTGGACGGCACAATCCAGCATGTTAGCTCGTCGGAACTGGACTGCTTGGTGATGTTGAGCTCGCCGGTTCGAGCATGCGATTGTTCACTGGGTGACTTTTCTTGGAGTGGTGCTGTTCTGTCGTGTGACGGAAGAAGAGCCGCTTTGGACATCCTGGGAACCACGAGCAGAAGCGTTTCCTATGTTCGCTTTTGATTGCACGTTGGTTGGTTTGAAGGTTTGCTGAGAGTGAAGTCGTTGATCTAAGCCATCAACTTTCGGAGACAAGTAGAAATTGCATTGCGGTTTAGATTTGTGAGTGTTTATTTGTGCGTTGGGGTCCTTGAAGTTCTCCTGGATTGCAGATTCGAAGAGAAATCAAAAAGCTGAATGACGAGTGTTTAAAGAAGCCATGATATACAGGCTTTGAGAATCAAAGCGAATGTGGAATAATGGTACTGGACGACCTGTGGGTTGTGAAGTATCGCGGTACTCACCACCTAAAAGGGAACGGCAGGAAGATTCATTCGTACATTCTCTACTGATGTCTTTTAAAATTCATTGGTAACGTTGACAACCTCTAGAATAAGTTCTTTTTGGTAAATCCATACTGCTGATAGCGAAGCACGTTCCACTACTGGCCTCCGTTAGACTCAATGCTCCAAGTCCGTTGAGCTTAGCCTTTAGAGGAGTTCATCAGGGTAGACTCACTTGGCCGCCGGTCGCTGTCGGTTACGTTAAGCCGACAGAACCTCTCTTTACCCCGTAAGCTGCATCGGTTCCATTTGGTCCAATCAAATCAGACCAACATTTGAGAAATCCGAGTATCATTTCATACCATACTCCTAGCATGATTCTCAACCTTCTTCTCCGCCGTCTTCTACTCCGACTCCTGCATAAGCTCTCCACGTCCCGGTTAGATCTCTCTTCCAGGTCCTGACGACACCATCGTCCCCAGTTGACACTAGGAGGTCGCCTAGAATGAATTAGCATGATTCAAGCTGTACTGTTTTCAAACGTACCCTGTTGACTGAAAGCTACCCGCCACGCGGCGCCAACATGAGGGTTCAGTTCAGCCACAATTTTGGGAGTCTGCATGATTCTTCCCGCAGCAAGGTTTAACTCCGCGGTTTCGGTAGCTGAGGATGGGATGTTGGAAGCGCTGGCAAGTCCAGCCGTTATGGCAGAGGGAGGACGTCTACCCGTGTCGACGCCTTGCTGATTCACTAACGTCTCGCTCTGGAGTGGTCTCGGTTGCGTCGTAAAGGCCTTATGGTCGGGAGTATGCAATTCGTAGACGCGAATGGCGCCATCCTTACTTGCGGTTGCAATCACGTCGTAGCCGCGCATGGAACCGTTTGCCCAGGCGACATCGCGGATAATGTTGCGCGCTCCTTCAAGCTCCGCTGCTAGATAGAATTTGCGCTCTTTATCGGTGCGCAGAATCTTGACCGTCATCATTGATGCTACCGCCAAGCTGAGAGACTTCCGATCGAGTCCAGCTTGGATGGCAGTCCAGCAGGGAAGCTTCTCGCGATGGAAGCACACTTTGAAGCCAGTTTCCTCCTGCCTTGAAGGCGTTGCGCAGACATACTGTTGAGTAATTTCCTGCCATTCCAACAGGTTATCGTGGTTGATCGGTTCCAAGACGGAAAGAAACCCATCTCGAGTGATTAGCGCTACATATGTTTCGGTGAGAATGTTCTTGAAGTCGAGAGACATGAACGGCACTCGTGTTTCCGATAGCAGGGTCATGATGGACCTGAATCGGCGGTGCGACCCGGGCATCTCGGTAAGGTCTTCTTCCCACAGTTTGAAGCGACCATCTTCTGCGATACTACCAAGCACATCGCCCATGAATGGACCATTCCATTTGACATCGACAATCTCAGCGTCGTGAGCTTTCCAGCTGTCGATAAGAGCCCAGCTGTCTTCCTTGCGATCCCAGACTTTCAGATGGTGATCCGCAGACGCCGATACCATGCGAGTCCCGTAAAAGTTAAAGTCAACGGCTAGTACCAAATCGTGATGACCGTGCTGAAAGGTGGCCATGTCGTTCAGCGAATTCCAACAGCACAGGAAACTCGCTTCGAGGATCTTGTTATTGCGCTTCTCCTCCTCTGAGATGGGATCGTTAGTCGTCACGTCGTCACTCAGGATGTCGTAGGCTCGAAAGGCATCATGCTCAAGAGACAATGGCTGGTCAGAGACGGTAGCATCCGGCGGCTTCAGGCTGGGGCTTTTAAGCAATCGCGCAGCAATCGACTCAGGGGGCTCTCTCGGTGAGATAGAGGCTTCCGAAGCGGCCTGGCTGGGAAGGCGACTGGACGAGAGCAAGCGTATAAAGGAAGGTCGATACAATCTGCGGGATACTGAGTCTAAGCGACGCTGGATGTCGTCTGTCGGCGGTGGAGAGTCGTCCATTTGGTGGCTTGACGGAGCTCGAGCCGGTTGAGTCGTCGGAGGGCTGCCGGTTGCGGGTTGGCTCCCGCTAAAGACGAAGCGAGGCGATCGTGCAGCTTGGGCCCGCCCTGCCGATGCGCCGTTATGTTTCATTCGAGAGCAACGTGGATTGATGCTGCGGCGCAAGTTGATGACACTTTGGCAGTTCTCATTTTAGATTCAATGTACATTCCACTTGCGGCGCTTCTCCTCTCTCAGTCTGCTTGATGCATCCACTCCTCCTTCCTCTTTTTCACTCCTTTCAAACCTTGACAGAGTATCGAGGATGCCATGTCTGCAAACTTGAGCAAGACTGAGACGTGGTCGCTGCTTATCCTCAGCGGAGCATGTCTCGCTGTGCTCTTCAACACCCTCCGCGATGATGGCAACCCGCTGACCGCATCGCTGGCTCTGTCTGGGTGCGCATTTAGTGCCTGTTTTGCCATGATAAGATGGCTCGGCCCTACATTCATAAAAGCTGGATTGAAGGGCAAGGATATGGCGAAGTCGCGCCAAGTGGAGATGTAAGTTGGAGATTCCGCTATTTGAGTTGAATCTTCAAGCTGACTTGGATAATGACAGACCTGAAACCATGGGTGCCGTGTGTGCAGTCGTCTACCTTCTCACTATCATCGTCTTCATCCCGTGGGCATTCTACACAGAGTTGGTCGCGGCAACACCTGGCAGCAGCGCATATGATGCTCTCACTGAAGTTCCGCGAGTTGACGGCGGCCGGATTATACAAAGATTTCCTCATAATAAACTGGCGTCCTACCTCTCTGCCATCCTTTCCCTCCAATCTGTTGCCATTCTCGGCATCAGCGACGACCTCTTCGACATCCGATGGCGACATAAAGTCCTCATACCAGCCTTTGCCGCCATACCTATGCTCATTGTCTATTACGTGGACTTTGGCGTTACCCACATCATGATTCCCGTTCCCTTCCGTCCATACTTTGGCGAGTTGGTTGATTTGGGTTTCTTCTACTACTTGTACATGGCTGTCTTCGCTATCTTCACGCCGAACAGTATCAACATTCTTGCCGGAATCAACGGGATCGAAGTCTCACAGAGCATTGTGATCGCAGTGCTAGTTATGATCAACGACGTCCTTTACCTAAGTCCCTTTACAAAGTCTCCGCACCCAGCCCAGGAGTCGCACCTTTTCTCTCTCTACCTCCTCGTACCATTTGTCGGCGTCTCACTTGCATTGTGGTGGCACAATTGGTATCCATCAAAAGTTTTCGTTGGCGACACATATTGCTATTTTGCGGGCATGGTATTCGTTGTGATTGGCATCTTGAGTCACTTTAGCAAGACGTTGATTCTACTTCTGCTCCCTCAGTTCTTCAACTTCGCCTACTCATGCCCGCAGATTTTCGGCGTCGTACCTTGTCCGAGGCACAGGTTGCCCAAATTCAACGCAAGGACGGGATTGCTAGAGCCGTCGAAGGCCAAGTTCGAGCAACCACTAGCAAAGCCAATTCAGGAGGTGATGAAGTTGTTGCACAAGATGAAGCTCCTAGGGATCACCATCGACGAGAAGGGGCAGGTCACAGAGTCTACAAACTTTACAATTATCAACCTGTGGTTAGTCTGGTGGGGTCCTATGAGGGAAGATAGACTTGCGGCATCGCTGCTAGCGTTTCAAGCTGCTTGCGGCATAATTGGCTTGATCGTTCGGCATAATCTGGCGCCATTGTTGTATACAGTAGACAATCTATTTGCAGCATGATAGAATTGTAAAGACTTGAGCACGTTGATACCACGCACCCTCGACCGTGACAGCCATACACATCTTTTGCATTCATGATAGAAGCAACCGGCATTGCAATCCCGTCGATCACCCACTTTACGCGAGATCATGTGGTAGCGCGACGTGGGGAAAGTGCATCGTCGACGCCTAAATTTCACCTCCGCGTGCATACTATTTCTCAGTATCAAGATGCCAGTGAGCTCCCGGTCTCTATTTTCATTCATCAACAGTTGACTCTCATCATTTGAAGGAAGTCTTTCACTGAAATTTCAGATGGCGCCGTCGTGAGATATTATCGTCGGCACCCTACCGCGAAATCACGATGGTCAGGATCCAACCTCAAACAATCCCAAATCAAGTTTCGACGAGACGGAAGAGAAAATATCCAGGAGACGATGGAGACGATCCTCAGCCAACACCAGTCGGTCTTCCGATCCCACGAGCAGCAAGCGAAGACCTTGAGAGCTCTTCTCGAGATGAAGTCGAGGTCGCCACAACGACGACTGCAGTCCCAACGAAGACGCAGGACGGAGGAAGAAAGCCAAGACGAACTCAAAAGGCGAAGTCTGGTCAAGAACCGGCATTGGTAAAGGACAACTCCTCGGATCTTGTAGAGACAGATATAGCCTGGCCAGAACAATTGAAGGAGCTGGAAAGGACGTTTCGGGCCTTGAACTTGACGTATACCTTTTTCTGTACTCGCAAATACCTCGCGACCACATTCGATAACTTGAAAAGCACAGTGGAGAGTCATACGAAGCGTGAACTTATAATTGACGATGTGGCCCGGATCGTAGCCCTGATCCCTCAGTCAATAAGTTTTCAATATGTTGATGAGGCCATGCTCGAGCTCAACCTGATGGGATTGGAAGATAATGCCAAAGGTAGAGCAGCAAAAGAGTTCATCTTGCCACAAGCAGTAGCCAAGGATGCCGCTGAACGCAAGGAGGTGCTTTTATTTGAGTTCCTTGATGGAGATCTGAAGCGTCAGGTGCAGCATGCAAAGACTGGCGAACCCACCAATCCTAATCAAAGACTCAGGAATTCGCAGCTAAAGATGCCTGTCTACAGCCAGAAGCAGATGATGAAGCTTATCGAGAAGCGGAATGTAAAGTTCAGTTCTGCTGTCAACGCTTTCCTCAACCAGTGTGCGGAAGACAAGATCGATCCAATCTTGAAGCTCCATGATGAGTATCAAGCATTCATTCCAACGCCATCAGAAAGTCGAGAGTCGACACCAGCGCTGGAACAGCGAGCTCGCGCGGCGCAACTGCCAGCTTCAATCCCCAAAGAGCGCAAGCCAATACCAGAAATCTTAGCCGAGATAAAAAAGCTTGAATGGTACTCGGGTCAAATCGTACCTGATGGTCATCGAGTCTTTGATCCTCAGCCACCGATATATGGCGATTTGAACTTCCAACTCTCCCAGAATCTAGTCAACGCTCTCTACAACACCAAAGGTATTACGCAGCTATATTCTCACCAAGCCGAAGCTATAAACAATCTTTACGACGGATATTCCGTGATTGTCTCAACCTCTACCAGTTCCGGAAAATCATTAATCTATCAACTTCCCGTTCTGCATGAACTCGAAAAGAACACAGATACGCGAGCAATGTACATCTTCCCTACCAAAGCTCTAGCTCAAGACCAGAAGCGTAGTCTTAAAGATATTCTCCGTTTGATGCCAGGACTCGAAGACTTAGTCGTCGAAACTTTCGACGGCGACACGCCTATGAGCGAACGCGCTCAAATCAGAGATGAAGCGCGGATTATATTCACAAACCCCGATATGCTGCATATCACGATCCTGCCTCAAGAGGAATCGTGGCGCAATTTCCTGCAGAACCTCAAATTTGTCGTCGTCGATGAACTCCACGTATATAATAGCTTGTTCGGCGCACATGTTGCGTTGATCATGAGAAGATTGAGAAGGGTTTGTGCCGCTGTGGGCAACGGACATGTCAAATTCATATCATGTTCGGCGACGGTCTCGAACCCCGAGGATCATATGAAGGCTATATTTGGCATTGATAATGTTAAGACAACCGATTTTGATGGCTCACCATCCGGCCGGAAGGAGTTTCTGTGCTGGAATACTCCATTCAAGGATCCTGGAGATCCAACTTCTGGACGGGGAGACTCATATTCTGAGGCGTCGAAGTTGTTTTGTCAACTCATCCTCCGAGGTGTGCGGGTGATTGCATTCTGCAGGGTCCGACAATCGTGCGAAGTTCTGATGACGGCAGTGAAGACTGAGTTGACGAACTTGGAACGAGCCGACGTAATCCCACGGGTCATGTCGTATCGCGGAGGCTATACACCGCAGGACCGAAGACAGATTGAGAAAGAGATGTTCGATGGCAAACTGGTAGGCATCATCGCCACAAACGCTCTTGAACTGGGTGTTGATATTGGGTCTTTGGATGCTGTTATAACATGTGGATTCCCTTACAGCATCGCAAATCTGAGGCAACAGAGCGGTCGAGCAGGTCGACGTAACAAGGACTCACTATCGGTACTTCTTGGCGACAGCTTTCCTACCGATCAATTTTTCATGGAGAATCCTGATGAGATTTTCACCCGACCGAATGCAGAACTCCAAGTCGACCTGTCTAACATGCTGGTTCTGGAAGGTCATGTACAGTGCGCGGCGAACGAGATGCCCATTCGCATTCCCGAAGACATCAAATACTTTGGTGAGCTTCTTCCCACCGTAGCCGAAGAACGGATGCGGAAAGACGCTCAAGGCTTCTATCATTGTAACGAGCGCTTTTTGCCTCATCCGAGTAGATTCGTAGGGATTCGTGACACCGAAGATACACATTTTGCCATGATAGACACGACCCATGGACGAAACACGGTCCTCGAGGAGCTCGAAGCTTCGCGTGCTTTCTTCACAATCTACGAAGGCGCCATATTCTTACACCAAGGCAACACGTACCTCGTCAAGGAATTCAGCCAGGAGCGGATGGTTGCGAAAGTTGAGCGCGTGAAGGTAGACTGGACGACACAGCAGCGCGACTACACGGACATCGACCCGGTGGAGACCGAAGCCATCCGCAAGATCCCCGGGTCCCAGTCAAAGGCCTTCTACGGGCCGATCCGCATCAAGCAAGTGGTGTTCGGGTTCTTCAAGAAGGACCGCAAGGGGCGGGTCCTGGACGCGGTGCACGTGTCGAACCCGCCGATCGAGCTGCGCTCGAAGGGCCTGTGGCTGGACGTGCCGCGGGCGGCGCTGGCGCTGCTGACGGCGCGCCGCCTGAACGTCGCCGGCGCCATCCACGCCGCCGAGCACGCCGTGCTGAGCCTGATGCCCAACTTCGTCGTCTCCATGCCCGGCGACGTGCGCACCGAGTGCAAGAACGCCACCAAGGAGTTCCAGACCCGCGAATCCGCCCGCAAGAGGCCCGCACGCCTCACCTTCTACGACGCCAAGGGCGGCCCCGCCGGCGCTGGCATCTCCACCAAGGCCTTTGAGTTTGTCGATTTGCTGCTCCGCCAGGCGTGCGAGCGCCTCGCGAAGTGCCATTGTTTGGAGGGCTGCTTGGAGTGCTGTTGCTCCGAGCGCTGCAAAGAGATGAATCAGGTCATGAGCAAGGCTGGCGCCGAGGTCATTTTGAAGAGCCTGCTGAATTGGGAAATAGACGTTGATGCGTTGCCCATGGGACCTGAAGAGAATACTCCTGCTGGCATTGAGACCGTTGTGTTTGCGGATGAGATTCTTCCGGCCAGAGGGAAGAAAGTAGAAGTCATTGAAGTCAAGAGAGTGAATGGGGTTGCGGAGAAAGTAGTTATTGATTTGGTGGAAGACAATGACGATGAGATTATTAAGGAGGAGCCGCAGGATTGATTAGTACTTTGTCACGCAGACGCCATCGAAGGCCAACAATGGAGTACTCGAAGGAGGCACTATAATGGCCTAGAACTGGAATGAATTACTTTGAAGTAGTAGAACAATAGGTCACGAGAATGCAAATATCACGGAAATTTGGCTCCATTTTCTTCATTTTCTTAACCTAGTATTGTACTCCTACATGTCCACCACAACAGCACGTCGTTCCAAACAAGGGACCGTGGCAAGGGGCAGGGATACCGAACAGCTCGATGAAACTGGATTGAATAATCCAAACCACTAGAGCCGTAAAACTTTGACAGGGAGCGACGTGTCTCCAGGCTCGAATCCAAGCTTTAGGTTTTGCTGTGTTGACTTATCACAGAGCCGATGGGGGGTTGCCGTTTGCTGATAGCTGATAGCTGATTGATTGATGAATAACAGCCAAAACTGGGGAAAGATGACCGGCCTGCTTGGGAATGTGGTGCATGATAGTTATACTACAGCCCAAAGACAGTTGAAAGGAACTGGAGGTGAGAGAGCTACTCGAGTGGCTCGTACTGGCTGATGTTCCTCCACGTCTAGGAGACGGCTGGATGCCTCTGTAGATCTGTGAACTGGGACGAAGCGCCTCCTGATGGCGTCTTTCAGTCAATTGCGGCAGATATGTTTGGGATCCGTCGGCAAAATGCTGGTAAAGGTAAAGTCCGTCGTTCAGCTGTTCAAGTATAGTTGTTCTTCAAAGCCTTGTGCGTCTTCTTACTCGTCCACATCTGCAAGACCGCGCTTGTTGATCTCCATGAAGACAATGATGTAGCGCCATAGATCCTTAAAGAAGTCTTCAGCTTGAGCAGTGTCCAATCCATCCTCAAGGATGCTCAGGATCACCTCCGGCGTTTCGCGACGACGGATTGCAGCCATGACATACTTAATGAGGAACACCGCGTCTTCGCCAACTTTAGTGCTCATCAACGCGTTGGCACGATCCGTAATGGGGCCGTCAAGTGCCGTATTACTGACATAATCCCATTCGATGGGATATTTGAACAGTACTTCCTTATCGCGTGTCAAGTTGATGGCGATTTGCTCACGAGCAGCAGCACGTTCCTCATCCGTGAGCAGAGCGGCCTCATCGGCGGTGTCGAACTTAAGTTTCTTAATTGGGCGCCGCTTCAGTTGCTCAGCAGCTGCTTCGTCATCCAAGAGAGCCTCATATGCCAAGGCGGACCTGGCTTTGGGTTTGGTAGAAGCACCGGATGCCTGAGGCTTGGAGCCGAGCTTGAGCTTGAGACCGATCTTCGGTTGGGCTGGAGCCGAATGCTCGTCTGCATCAGGCATAGGTTGATCGATGTCGTCTCTTGATTTCTGAGAACGGATATCTTTCTCCTCAACGAGCCGATCTGCGTCGTCCTTATCCTGCTCATCACGGAGCATATTCTTGCGTTCGTTGTGCCAATGATCGCGGTTGCGGAACCACAGATCGAGTGATCGAGGAAGGCCTGAATGATGCCTGCTTCGGAAATTCTTCAAAAATCTGCTGGTTGCCGCCTTGCGCTTAGCACTTTGGTTCGCTTCAGTCCGCTTGGCTTCCACCTTCCGGTCTTTCTGATATCTGATTTTACGCTCTTGGTCCTCAAGTCGTGAAAAAGATCGGCTGATTCCGGCGCTGTCATTGTCATGCTGTATCACAAGACGACGGTGCTCAAGTGCGTCGTCGCTGGAAATATCTTCGCTTTCGGCAGCCTTCCAGCTGGAGCGTGGAGGATACTTGTTCTTGACTTGAATGGTACCATTCGATTGAGGCTGAGGGGTCTGCATAAATCGAGGAGCGCTCGGAGGTCCACCACGAGGACCAACCGGAATGCCGTTTGCACCGTGGGCAGGTCCGGAAGGAAGTGCTCTGGAGTCGCGCCTTTGAACAGCTTCGATGGCTTCTTCGCGCTTCTGGCGCTCAATGTCGCGCTTGATGCTTCGGTCACGGAAAGCGGCGATCTCGGCGGCCACATGTTCGCGTTGCTCATAAGGAACGTTGGAGAGCTCATCGTCGTCCTTGGCTTCAATGGGAATGGTAACAATTTCACCCGTCAGCGGGTCATGCGTCTCCTCCATTTTCATCGAAAGAGCATTCTGATCAGCATTCAAGTTGAGACCCGGGACTTCTTCAACAAGATGAGTCAGAACTTGGTCAAGGTTCGCTTGCGCTTTTGAAATGCGGCCTTCAATCGCAGCCGGGCCCTCAGGGCGCTTCGAAATCCATTCTTCGGCGTATTCGAGTGACTGTTTGTCCACGTTGATGTTGAGCGGCACTTGCTTGATACTCATACCGTTGGTCTCCTCAGCTGCAGCATCTTCAGCTTTGATGTCATCATCTTCGTCTTCGGTCTTGATCTCTTGCTCCATCTCATTCTCGATCTCATTCTTGACCCCACTCTTGGTCTCCCGGACTGGCACTTTGACATTCTGAAGGACGGTGGCAGCAGTCTTGAGGCTTTCGGCATCGTCAAATTCAGCGGAGCCAATATTCAGAGGTTTATCATCGGTTCCTCTGAGTCGGATCCAACGTCGCAGACCACCCACACTGCGAAGAACGTACTCAATCTTTTCATCATCGAAGGAAAGGGGAATATCGATGAAGATGGTGCGCGAGACTTCGTGCGAGGTAGGTTCGGTAAGGGCGGCTTGGCTTTCACGGGCCATTTTCTGCGCGTCGGAACTTTGATGAGCGCCCAAGCCGCGTTTGTTTCCGTCATCACGGGCCCTGGGGCCGCCACCGTCCTTTGATGAACCACCAGTGCCCATTCGGATAACTCGAGCAGAGAAGTCGATATTTGGCATGTTGGCGGGTGGTTGGAAGTGAGAGAAAGCAGTAGCAGGCTGATTCTGGGTCGGGGGAAGCCCCGGTGCGGAAGGGACTGGCATGCCGGGTGGACCTGTCAAGAAATGTTGGCTGTAGCCCGTGTTATTTGGATAGGAGGATGAGTTGCCATAGTTGTTGTTACGATTACTAGAGTTAGAGTTGCCCCTATTGGTTCGTCGTGAACGAGGATATCGAGATGGTCTCGTACCTTGCCCTTGTTGAGGTGCATTCTGACCGTAGTTCGAATAGCCTGCATAGCCCGGTGGCTGGCCGTAGTCTAAAGGAAACTCAGCTTCGATGACTAGCTGTCACCGTGATTGAGCAAGCTCACTGTATTGGTACGCCATATCGTCTTGCCGGCGCTCTGTGCAGACGAATGCGGAAGTCGAGCGCAGCGGGAGACGGGAAGCTCGTGCCCGACTTAGGTGCTTGAAGATCCCGCGCGCTCGAGAAGAGGAGAACGATGAAGTGATTGATACGGGAGGAAGGTTTGAGAGAAGGGGATCGCAGTGAACGAGAAAAGTTTGTTGTGGTGGGGTCGTTTATGGGAGAACGGGCAAAGTTCGTGAGTTGAAAGGTCGCGGCGGAGACGAAATCATCGCCGCGACGACGCGGTGCCCGGCGAAACTTCAACCCGCGAAGACGGAAGATTGGGTATTTAGACCTCACAATCATCATCTACGCCCAAATCAACTAAATCCATCCATTATGAGTCAATAACAACTATCAGTCGGCAATTAACCTATCGTCATCCTCGCAATTGGGTATTCACTATGGACTTTCGCCACGCAAGTGGAGCTATTTGGCGCGCAACCTCCGCCTTCAGACCTTTTCATCCTCCAGTTTCTCTGAAGCCAACTGCCACATTCCGCGTCCTGGCTCTTCAACAAAAAGTCAATCCTTCTCGGATATGCGGGTCATGCCGGTGTTTGTCCACTGCACCGATTCGGCTACAAGAGCAACGGCAAAGTAGCGGCGTCGCAGAACCTCGACCTGACGCGGACGATGGAACCACCGAGAGCCCGATACTCACCAAACCTACGACATCTCCAAAGAGTGATGTTGGTCTGGACGGAGAAGACCGGAGCTTGTTAGATGAGGCCTTAGACTTGAACCACGCCGCTGGCATCGCCGCAAAACGCACACAACATTTCCATTCAACCCGTGCTCAGACTGCACACCGCACACCGTCGATTTTCTCACCCGAGCAGCAACAGTCAACTCCGTCGATGCCAAACGCTGGCAACTCCTACACTGACGCTCTGAATGCCCTTTCCGAAGCTATGAAGCCCGCAGCCGGCAAAGGAACGTCTCCTTCGATTTACAATGACTTGCTCTTCCCTTCATCCGCGACTTCAACCAGCACAACTCCCACACTACCTTCCAGGCCGCCGCCGAGGCATGAAATAACGCATCTCCGTCTATCCTCTCGAACCGGTAGGACAATTGAAGTGTTTCCAAACGATCCTGCCGACCTCGCATTGAAACTGAAACGACTCTCGGCCACTGTCGTTCGGAACAAAGTACCACAAGATTTTATCAGGCAGAGGTTTCATGAACGGCCAGGCCTTAAACGAAAACGATTGCACAGTCAACGTTGGAGAGCGAAGTTCAAATTGGGCTTTGGCAGCATGGTTGGGAAAGTAGCAGAGATGAGAAGAATGGGATGGTGACATGGAGCCACCTTAGTGAAGTATACAGCACGCTATCTCCAGGAGTTCGCTCTAAGGCACGTTGGTGGTACTGATTTAGGTAGGTACCTTATGTAAGTTAGAAGTTGCTAGCTGAGCATTGAAGGCGCTCTATGGCCCGCATGGGCAGCGCAATTGTTAAATACTGGAGGTGTATGTCTAAATGTACAGATGAGGCATTGAGAATAAAACGCATATCCAATTGAAACGGCATCATCTTCGCCTCGTATCTACATGCAGGTATGCTTTACTCACAACCGAAGTTGCCACTTGAACGGACGTTGCTCATGCACAGCCACGACACGTGCAATTTTGCTCCACAGGTCTTCCATATCTTCAGCCTGATATGCCCTTAACACCTCTAAGTCTTCCATCAACAAAGATAACAGTTAGGCTCACGGTATCATGGATCCAGGAATAATCATTGGCGTCACAGCCAGTTCAGCAACCCTGCTGAAGCTGCTCAGCGAGGGAGTCTCAACGGTAAAGGCGATGATCCAGGGCATTAGAAGAGTAGATGAAACCACCCAATATCTGGCATCCGAACTAGATGCGTTTCAATCGTCTCTGGGAATTTTAGAACAAGAGCTAAGAAGAAGTTCTACCAATCAAGCTATGCAGCGATTCTGGAATCCAACAAAATTAGATGGTCTGCTAGTCAATGCTGCCAAAACAGTCTCTCGGCTAGAAGAGATTTATGGTGAGATCTCCCGACAGCGATCTGGACTTCGAAAAGTAAGAGAGTATCTTTGCGCATCACGACGACAGCAAGAGCCTCAGCATTTAAGGGCACGTATAACAGTTGGTTATAAACCACGATACACTAGGCTAGGATGCGGATTCGCATTTTAGTCGAGTGGTAAATCAACTGGTTATGAGCCCGGTACTGTTCCGCTGAGAGCCGTCGGTAGCCAAGCCCGTGAGTTCGATTCCACCTCCCAAGTTTGAGCGTCAAAAAGACCACGTAGCATCATCAGTCAGAGCCTAAGATGGGCACCAGTCAGAGATGCGAAGTGAGAAAGACAGCAGATCAAAGCCAGCCTCGTGTTCGGGGTTTACGGGGGAGAGTTGGTTATAAACCACGATACACTAGGCTAGGATGCGGATTCGCATTTTAGTCGAGTGGTAAATCAACTATAACGACGTATACCACAGCCCTTAGCATTCCCACAGTGCTCTACGCAATATGAGCAATCGCTGCTAACTGATCTAACAAAAAACTCACGTCTATTCCAGACAAGGTATTAGGGTCTCACCCTCGGCATTCGATCCGTCCGCAAGTCAAGAGGAGGTGATCAGAAGAATCGGTGGACTAGAGCGAAGACTCGAGGGCCTACCACTGGACATACAACATGATATCTCTGACAAATTGGTTCGTCTAGAGAATTCAATTCATGGAATTTCATCTAGAAGCCAAGAGGAGCGAAACGACACAATTCCGACTTTGCGAGCTAATCTTGAAGTAGTCATCACGTCTCTTGGTGAGCTTCTCGGCAACAGGATCTCGCAGCTTGAAGAGAATATATCTAGATCTCGAACGACTTACAGTCCTTGGTGGTAAACCAGAATGAACAATCCACGTCTATAAACGTGTCGACGGATCAAATGGCGTCTCGTGACAGCGAGGAGCTAGTTGAAATTGCTAGTGGAATTACTTCTCGAGCGAGTACAGTGACAGGAAGCACCAGATCGATTACCACACTCAGCACTCAGTCAACGGTGCGGCTGGCAGGCGGCAAGAGAATCGCTAGTCCGCCTGCCTCTGCACCTTCCATTCTGGACCAGGACGGTGCCGATCCTGAATCGATAATCATGGACTCTTCACTTTCTGTTATTGGAACTCCAATCAGTTCTAATAAGAAAGAGACTATACAATCTTGGATAAGCGAAATGGGAAGCTAGTCCACTCATAGCTCACGAAAGGCTAGGAGTTTCAAAGGCTTCGAGGATCAGATATCTCTGGAACATGCACCAACTGAATCAGAACTGCTTTTCACGCCGCCACCTAGCACGATGGTGGATCAACAAGATGATGATATAGAGGTCGAACTTGCGCAACGTCGCTGGAATCTGGTCCAATCACTGCTTGTAGAAGGCAAAAATGAGGCCGCGGTCCCTCATCTAAAGGGTGTGTTACTTGATCTTGAAGGACTTCGAATCAGACCTGATCGATGGAATCGGACGGATATCCAATTCTTGCTTGCCAGAACTATGATGAAAACCTCGTTACAGGACGACGCGTCCATACTATTCAGAGGCGTTTATGAGTCCGCCGACTCGAATCCGAGCATCCGCTGCCCATTTCCTAGCATCTTCTATGTTTGAAAATGGTGTATGTAAAGATATTTTGGATGCGAAGTCTTTGTGTATGTCCTCAATCAGGGCGCGCAGGAAGCATCTCGGACCTGACGACTCGGTTACTCAATCCTCAATGACTCTCATTCGAGACATTTGTGTGAGTGGCGACCTGGACTGGGCCCTGTGGAACTCGATGTTACCCCGGAGTCTCCAGATAAGTGCTACGGGATACCACTTGCGGACTATCAGTAACTTTCCAGCAAGGATCGCTGCGGTGACAGCTACGAGCCTGGGCCAGCTCCTCTCTTACTCTAATGATGGTACTCAAAGCATCATCCGTCTTTTCAACACCGAGACCTGGAATCTAGTCTCAGAAATTAAACTTTCCGAGTCTGTTTACGCCGCTACCGTAGCCAAAGAAAAGTTTCATATCATTGTCACAAGGCAGCAAAATGTCAGCAACTCGTATTACTGGTACGAAGCTGCAACCAGCCAATCACCGTCACTCCCAAACCTTAAATAACTGCCTTAGCATTCTAGATCGCATCCTTCACGTTGCCTTTATATGCGGTGGTTCAGAAATATTTTGGTGCGGTCTAGGCTATGTCAATTCGACAAAGTGGGGAACTTGGACCACTGGTAATAAATCACCGCGAATGCCACTTAGTGACTCAGGTAGGTACTGTAAACTCAACGATCACAATCATAAGTAACGAAGGGACTGTGGAATTAAAACTTGGAAGATCTGTATTCACCCGGGGCATATTGGGTAACGAATGGACGCAACCCTTTGAATCTGAAGTGGACTTCATGACCTTCTCAGCGATGAATTCGATTTTATTTGTATACTGCAAAGACGGATCACTTCATTTCTTGAGTGTTTATGGGAAAACACGCCAAGCAATCCTTAAGGATCAAGAGGGCATCAATCTCATCGCTCTTTCAAGTGACGAGAAGACGCTCGCAACTGCGAAAGGAAAATTGATCGAGCTATGGAAGTTTCCGTCAGGAGAATCAATGGAGAAACCGATTCTAGGAACAGCAAACTTCACCACGATTACATTTTCTCCGGATTGCAAATCAATTGTGTCCGGATCTGTGGACGGTACCTTGCAAATTTGGACTCTCCTGTAACGAATGGGTGCAAGGTTTCAATGTCTTGAATTTACTGTGTACCATGCGGTTTCTTAAGTCTGCGCATTACTCTATAGATTCGTCAGATTTGCGATCTGCATTGCTCACTTTTGGGTTCTCGCCATCCGGAAAGAGCGGAATGGTAGGTGTATGGAGTCTGTTCTCGATGTTGGGTCAAAGAAAGCCCTGCTGCGAGTCCGATTTATACAATCTTGGGCAGCGATAATGTTTTAAGGAGCAGAGGGCGTACGCGGAGCGCAAAAACAAGGCGATGAAGATCCGTAGGAGCCGTTCAGGTTTCAGATTAGATTCGTAGTTATTTAAAGTTGTTTTGAAGCATATGTGATATTAGACATGAGGCAAATAATATATGAGGCAACGTTGCATTTCAATAAAGTGCAGTTTTCTATGGCTCATCACGCGAACGTGCATCTCTTGCCTCAAGTCATCACGACCTGTCAAACCTACGAGCTCATTCAGTCGCCTACAGCTCTCCCTCACCCAACACTGGACTTCTTACGAATTTGGAACCATGACTACCTGTCACGAGCCTACGGTGGCGATAGACTTGAGAGCTTCAAAGCCTATTATTCCCGGAATAGTAGAGCGTCGTGTTTGTTACTCTACCCTGTCAGGGGGTTCCGAAACCCGGCTTACTACTCTACTACTTTCTCTCACCTTTTCAGTGACAACATGCTATAAAGGATAACTTATGCTGCTTTATTCAAAGCCTTTATAAATTTTTCGCATTCTAATGTTTAAACATGCAATCTTTTAATTACATTTGTTGGCTTTTGACAGCCACGGCAGCTGCCAATGCTCTTACCATCGACCCAACCAACTCAGGTCTGCTAACGCCAGAGATGTAGTTCTTAACGACTTGACTGACCTCGTTAGACTCTGTCAAAAGTGCTGCTACTACCATTGCAAAGGGTATCATGAATCAATACTCTGGAGTCACAGGACTTTTCCCCGATCCTTACGGCTGGTGGTCAGGTGGAGTCGTATGGGATGCGATGGTTGATTACTGGTTTCTGACGGGAGATGCATCCTACAATGATGTAGTTGCAAACGCACTGCAATCTCAAGTAGGAGACAACAATAATTATCAGCCAGTCAATCAGACAGCAGATGAGGTAGGTGCTTCAACTTTAGGTGCTTCGCTTTATCCTCTCTCAATCCAGCTCCCATAAAGCTGTCCACGTCTTCGTTTATTTAATGCTTCAACTAAGTTCTAGACGTTCATGTCAGCTGTTCTGTTCGCATTGGATCGTGTTTGTTACGAGCATGCATGATTCTTTTGTTTCTGCAACCAGCGAACATCGACTAACCACTCCCCTTTGCAGGGAAATGATGATCAGTCTATTTGGGCACTTGCTGCTCTCACTGCTGCAGAGCGGAACTTTTCACAGTCTTCTTCAACACCTTCCTGGTCTCTACTAGCTACAAACGTCTTCGATACCCAGGTTGCTCGCTGGGATACTAGTACGTGCTCTGGTGGCTTACGATGGCAAATCCAACCCTTCAACAATGGTTACGATTACAAAAATGCTATTGCCAACGGAAACTTTCTTCAACTAGCTGCGCGGCTTGCTCACTTCACCGGAAACAGTACGTATTCGAATTGGGCTGAGAAGACTTTTGAGTGGTTGCAGAATGTCGGCTTCATGACAGCGCAAGGGGTAGTATACGATGGCGCTTACACAACACAAAACTGCTCACAAGTTAACGAGCTCCAATGGAGTTTGAATTCCGGCGTACTATTGTACGGTAGCGCTGTGATGTACAATGTCACGAATGGCAATGGGACATGGCATGACCGCGTTACAACACTGCTATCTAATATCCAGGCTACGTTCTTCGGCAAAAACATTATGATTGAAACTGCTTGTGAAGGTGCTGACACATGCGACACGGATAACAAATTCTACAAAGGCATACTCGCTCGGGACATGGCTCGCACAATGGTAGTGGCACCTTTCACAGAGTCAACGATTTTACCGTTGTTACAGAGCACTGGCGAGGCAGCAGCAGCGTCAGGATGTGCGGACCCCAATGGAACTTGTGGATTTGTTTGGACAGGGTCAACGAACAATGGGACGGATCTTGGGTCTGATTATTCTGCATTGGAAGCCGTTCTAGGCAATTTGGTGTTGGCAAAGACGACGTTACAGAACGGGAATGGAACGACTGAGCAGGGATCGGGAAATTCGACGTCTGGTAGTAGTGGAAGTGCACCTAAGCAGTCGGCAGGAGTACGTACTCATTCTCAAAGGAGAGAAGTGTGGTGGACGGCAGCGATCATGTTGTTTATCTGCATGCAAATCGTATGACGGATTGGCACGCCAATTCAAAATTGTAGAAATATTCGTCAATTGGGCTTTTAGATGGATCAAATTTAAAGGCGTTTTAGAACCATATTGACTTCAGAGTTTAGTATTGTATATAAAGTTTTGAATCTGACCTGTACGCTCAGCCCAATTCTTACGAAGTACGCGAGCAGTCCGCTTGGACACAGTTGGCAACTTCCTACTCATCACCACGGTCTGTCAATTATCACCAATCCTTCAACAGCGCCATTGCGGGCCGCGCTTTTCCGCCAATAATGCCGTCAATACTTGCTTGAGTCACTCGAGACTTAATTTTTTCTTCTTCATCCACTCCCTTTGCGATCGCGATGGCGTCTTCAACTGCGCCCTGGGCGTCGATCTTTTTGTTGCTGCTCTTTGTTTCGATCTCAGTCGCAGTCTCAGGAGTAGTGGAAGCGCGAAGCTCCTACAAGGCTGGCGACACGGTTCCTGTTACTTGCTTGAATCGCAGCATGTACGCGCGCTATATACTCTCTGCCAATGAGCAGATAGCCAAGCTCTCGTGGAACGGCTTGCTAATTGAGAACAGAGAGACCGGCGAGCATATCATAGATTCTTCCGGTAGCCTTCAGTATATATCATTCCCCGTTTGCGCCGAGACGGACAAGCCTCTCTCCCTTCACTACGGCTCCAATGCGCTGCAGAACTGTACCATTACCCTGGAGGACTCGCTCTTCCACCTCCTCGAGTTCTACATACATAACGATGCGCCGCTTACGTGCCGCGTCCCGTCCTTTCCGACTACTGGCTTGACAGCGGCAAGCATTAGCGGAGAAGATAAAGCAGGCGCTCTCGGAAGCCAGAGCACATCGTACACGCCTCTCATTTTTGCTCTGAGTGGAACGCTCCAACTCAGTCATCTTCACGTAGCAAACAAGCTAAATATGGCCATCCACGTTGAACCCAAGCCCTCAAAGGGAGGAGGCTTTAGCGCTGGTGGCACTGGCCCTCGAACCGGCGATGTCATCTCTGCTGCGGCATATTCTACATATCCCACAATCCAACAGACAAGAGTTGTTATTGGCGATAATCTTACTCTTCAGCTATACCCTCGATGGTATTCCGGGATCGCTCTTCCGTTGTCCACATCCTCAGGACACCACAATTTTTGGAGTACACTCTCGTACTGTGCATTTTCGGCGCTTGTCAGCGCTGCCATTTGCGTGGTGTACTTCCGAGGTGTGGATTTGCCGAGGCGCCTGAGATTTCACGGCCGAGAGAGGATAGGGGGATCGAGTAGGCAAGAAGGATTGCCAAAGTATTCTGGATACGGTTATGGCGTTGCTGGCAATGGATACACTTTCAATACCGGGAAAAGGGACTGACGTGTTAGACTGTAGACTTATGGTCCGGTCTCGCAGCTCGTTTGATAGAAATCAAAGAGCAAAATCAGTTCTGAAACGGGTACTTCAGAGAATGCAACGCTCTTCTGTGTAAGGGCTTTATTGCACTCAGTACCTTCGGGATGGTCAGCCGGCTTCAGCTGGCACTTTACTTTCAATGCCCTGGATGAATCATTCCCAGGCGTCTTCAGTTCATGAAGAGATATCCCAATTTTGTAGGAATACAACATATATATAGAATACGGTACATGGAATATGCGAGAGGGATATCTTACCCGAACGAGTCATCGCCATCCAATATACTTTCAATATTCGGCTTCAGATTTTCTCACCCTCCAGAATTGTCTTTGCTTCCTGACTCTTCCACCAGCTCACACCCTCTTTGCCTGGATACTCGAACTTGTCCATGCTCTCAGACTTCATTTCAACAGAGTATCCCGGCTCTGTCGGCGTGACATAATATCCCTCTGAGACGCTTGACGGGTGAAGGAAGTGCTCGTGCAAGTGATCCACATACTCTAATACACTTTTCTTCCCCGAAACAACGACATAGTCAATCGTGCTCAGGTGTTGTGTGTATTCTGGTAAACCGACACCGCCGCTGTGCGGTACAATGGGAACGCCAAACTTGGCAGCCATGAGCAACACAGCAATCACTTCGTTGACACCACCTAGTCTGCAAGCATCGATCTGACAGACTGAAATCGCTTCGGCTTGCAGGAATTGCTTGAACATGATCCGGTTCTGGCACATCTCGCCCGTTGCGACTCCGATATCGAGTGGCTTTAACGCCTTTCTGATCGCCGCGTGTCCGAGCACATCGTCTGGGCTTGTAGGCTCCTCGATAAACCACGGCTTGAACTCAGCCAACTGTTTCATCCAATCGATGGCTTGTGGCACGTTCCAAACTTGATTCGCATCAACCATGAGGATATTTCCCTTGTTGTATCCAATTACCTCTCTCGCGATGCTCAGTCTCTCCCTATCCTGCTCCACGCTGGTTCCAACCTTCATCTTGAAGTGACGATACCCTTGACTCAGCGTCTCCTTCAACAGAGACTGCATCTTCTCCTTACCATATCCAAGCCAACCCGCGCTCGTCGTGTACGCAGGCACCGCCTTATTAGCCTCAGCGTCCCTGATGCGCTGGGCCTTGCCAGGCTCCTGGTCCTTGAGGATCTGCAGCGCCTCGTCGGGCGTGAGGGCGTCAACGATGTAGCGGAAGTCGACGCAGCGCACGACCTCCTCGGGCGTCATCTCGGCGACGATGCGCCACACGGGCTTGCCGAGGACCTTCGCCCACAGGTCCCAGATGGCGTTGACCACCGCGCCCAGCGCCAGGTGGATCACGCCCTTCTCCGGCCCGATCCACCGCAGCTGGCTGTCCGCCACCAGGTACCGCCACGTCGCGCCCCAGTTGCTCGTCAGCTCGTCGAGGTTCTTGCCTTTGATGCGGTCCACCAGCAGCGGGATCGCCGCGCAAACGATCTCGTTGCCGCGCCCGATCGTGAACGTCATGCCGTGGCCCGAGTACTGCGGGTCCGACGTGTGCAGGATGCAGTAAGCCGCGCTGTAGTCGCCCGCTGCGTTCATCGCGTCCGAGCCAGTTTTGTCCAGCGATGTGGGGAAACGCACGTCGCGGGTTGTGCAGCTGTCGATGATGATCATTTTGTCGTGCATATACGGAGACATGAGAAGATGAGAAGTGGGAGCGTGTAAGAAACTGGTTCAATTATTGGAAACTGCCGTGGCCCAAAAAGAATTACAATTGATCTTGAAATTGAAGAGGAGCGGAGGCGGAGATATATGTGACAGACAAGGGATGTTGAGGGAATTTCAATTCAAGTTAAGGAAATTTGGAGACAATATGACGCCCGGAATATTAGACGACAGGATGCTTCCCCGGATTTCCCTTGTACACTTGCCTGGATATATATGAAAGCCAACATGGGATTCGAAAGATTGCAGCTCGGCGGGATATTAAAGTGCCGGATGATGTTCGTAGAAGCAAAGATTTAGTTCGCTGGTTACGAAACCTTACCCACTTCGGCATCAAACTTCTGCCACCGGAAGGTTTGGTTGGTGGAAGAATTCCTGGCGCACAGCCGACTGGGTCCAGCTCTCTGCAGGAACGTTTCTCGTCGTTTTCGAGAAGAATGAAGGATCGAAGGTCGAATCACTCAGAGGTTAAGGCGCGTACAAAGGTATCCTTGGTTACGCTGACGACCATGAGAGTCGGGGAGTGTTTCGTGAGATGTGAGGAGATGTGAACGTGGAACCGAATCCGGCATACCGAATGGTAAGTGTTCGAATGCCTGGCAACGTAGCTCTTATTCAGAAATGTAAGCTGAGAATCAGTAGCAGTTGGATGGATTATGGCAACTTTTGGTCCCATTACTGCCGAAAGCTGCTAAGGTCGTGTACAAAGAAGCAAATACCCGTACCTTCTACTCTAGCCATTTTCTCTCTCCGCAATCAACCTCTTCATCTTCAAAGCTTCCTTTCTCTGCAACATAACAGAGTGATCTCTACGGCGCTGAATATCGTATCCACGACTCAGAATCGAAGACATGTCAGCTGTAGCTCCCATTCCTTGACTTGATAAATATCACTTTAGGATTACCTGAGACCCATCTTGATTGGTCCTGACATACGCTGTCCGCTTAGTTTGTTAGCTGCCTCGATCTGCTTTTGAGTCTCTAAAATACACATGGCTAGGAATGTATTAACTAGCAATCTAACGTCACCTTTTATCCTCTGCATATAAACGTTGTCTCCCAAAGGCCCCCCCTAGGCGTCTGATGTTCTTTGAATGACCTCGAACCTCGGATGCCCATGTTGAGTCGTCTCCGCGCAAATGAAGCGCCTTGACCTTCTAGCTTCCCCAGTCTATCTAATTTGATCTAGCCAATATCTGGCCAGTGTTTCGCGGGCTGCCTCGTAAGGCTGAGTGAGCTTTGACAAGGTTGGATTGTATACGTTGTTTCGGCAGGGTTACTGTCCAACCATACAAACATAGCAGCCAACCGAATGCCAATTCTTATTGATGATGCTGGTTACCTTTGTGGCCTTGTAACTGCGACCGTAATGTTAGATGACACTAAGAAAACGATGAGGTGGATGGTTGGAGGAGTACGATGGGAGAATAAGACCTTGCACGGCGGTCTCCAACATATAATGAGCCATTGATTCTGTCTCAATCCTTCTCCATCTCTTCCCCCATCTGAAGTTTGAATCGGAATTTACATTATATCGTCAAAATGCGTCTTACAAGTCTGCTTTATATCTCTTTCTGCGCTTCTTTTACTCTGGCTCTGCCTCAGCTGAGCGCAAAACTCGACGAAAGGAATGCACTAGACATCCGTTCTGCTTTCTTCAAGGGAACGTGCGGCGAAGGAGGAGACGCCTGCCCTGGGCCTATCCTTCCAAGAGGGCCTGAACCTGAAGCGGCGCCAGAGCCAGATCCACGATGCCTAGCTGAAGCTCAAGGAATTCCTGGTTGTTAGTACGAAAGAATGTCGACCAAGCGAATGGAGCATCTGTCGGAGCAGTTTCAAAGGCGATGAGAAGATTTCTGACTCGCCATTTTCCTAGTCTTATCCAAAATTTATCGATACAGCAACTCAGTGGCTGCAAATGTTGCTTAAAAAGGCATGACTTGAGTATGGCGACGGCAGGTGTCGACACTGTTCGTCGGCAACAGCAATAAAGAATGTGGTGATGGATAAGGCAAATTAGCATTCGGATAGATATCAGTCGTTCTCATGTGTATCTTAGCTCTTGCTCTTTAAGAGTCTCCCCAATGAGTGTAGATTGTCTTGGTCCAATTCCAAGAACCATGCCCTGTTGTGAGTCAAACGCCAGCGCTCTAAATCATACCGAGATGAGATGAATCGCACATATTGGTGGGCTCTACGCACTGCGATGAAGCCAACGGCAGCCATGCCAACAGTAGCCATGAACCAGTCCCACGCCCAGTCTCCAAAGATCTGAATCCAGCCAACCTCCCATCATCTCTGCTTGCCCACGCCAATCCTCCTAGCTAGCATAGTCCTCCTACCAGGGCCCCTGACGCTCTCACGAAAGCGCATCCAGCTCCTTTCGCGCTCCTCCCAATCCGCCATCTGCGCCATCATAAAATCCCAGCCCTTATTCTCATTGCGCAGCGCCTCCTCGCCGCGCAGGCAACGCTCCCGATACAAGCGCTGGTCGCGCGCCCTGGTGGCCGCCTCCTCGCCCACGAGCACGGGATCCTCGAGCGGCGACCGCGCCTCCTCCACCGGATCCGCCACCGCACCAGGTCCCGCCGCGGCCGCGCCCACCGCCGGCAGCAGCGCGGCGGCCAGCCCGCCCGCCGCCGACGCCCGCCGCGCCGCCACGTTCTCACACTGCTTCGAGTGCGCGCCGCGCACCGCGCTCCAGCTGCCCACGTTGTAGTTCGCCAGTGCCAGGTTGCCGTTGCTCATGGCGGCGGCGGCGCGTGCTCGGCCGCCGAAGCCCGGCGCGTAGGCGCGGTTCGGCAGGCCGATGCGTGGAGGAGCTGCGGCGGCCGCGGTGGTGCTTTCGCTGGGTGGCGCGAGCGTCGCTGCTGGTGCAGGCGTGGCCGTTGGCGTTGGCGTGGCCGTCGGCGTGAGGGTGCTGGGCCGTGTGGTTGACAGCGTCGGCGGCGTGTACGGCGGCGCGTCGGACCGGTATGATGGCGCGGCGGAGGCGATCGAGACGGCGTCGGAGTCACGCGGTGTTGGGTAGCGGCTGTACAGCGGGAGAGGCTCGACGTCGGGAGTCAGGATCATGCTCCGCGGGTGCAGCATGCTCTGCACTGGATTTGGAGCGGTTGTCGCGGCGGCCATGGTGGAGGGCTTGGGAGGAAGTGTTATCGGGTTGTTTGAACTATTGCGGTGCTCTTGTCCTTCTCATGGGTAGCCGAATGCCGTTAAGGCTGTGAATATCGCAGCTATGCAAGAGCGGTAACAAATCGAAGTAGGAAATTCTCGAGATAAGCGATGAAGGCAAAAGGCCAAAGTCTCAGGGATCGTAAACGGAGTGAGCTGCTATTGTCCAGAAATCAAGGAATGTCGCGTGTATGTCGTCAATTGACACGATCACCTGCAGGTAGCTGGAAAACAAGCAGGCATTCACTCTCAGCGAATAGTCTAATCAGACAGTGCGTAAGAAGCTAGAAAAAGGCCAGGATAGAGTTTAAGAAGCAGGCAAGATCAACAGAAAGAAATGTCGCAGACGATCAAAGGGAAGGAACATCGTCAGCAGCAGGACGAGACCAAAATATACGGTCTCGAGGCGTTTCACACACCCTCCCTTGACCCTTACGCAGGTTGCCGGCTGAACTCCAGCTCGCGAACTGCATTCGCTGGTAGCTGCAGGTTGGGGAGAATAGTGGTTGATTGGAGCGGATTGACCCCGCCTGCACAGATAGCGGACGGACGTAGGGGCCGGGGGACTGGGGGTAATCCTTCAAGGGGGGTCACGCCTCCGTCGCCGAGCATCTGGGAGGTGAAGTGCGCCATCTTCGGCTGGAAGTGTGTTCGAGAAGCCATAGAAGGCCACGCGAGACTGAGCGCGTGCGCGTTCAAGCCATCCCCAATGCTATCTATTCCTCCGTCGCCTGGAGTTATTGTTCCTCCGCACCTTCGCTATACCCGTACTCCTCTCCACTCCCCTCTTATTGCCTAGGCATCTAGATTTTCAATCAACCGGCCTTCCACTTTGGGCTTTGCGATGTGGGGTTGTCCGATGGAGTGGAGCGGTCACGGCGATAGTTCCTGTACCTTGAAGGATCCTGACATCACGCCTGTACCCACACGTTCGAACATTTCAGACTTCGGATACTTAGTGCCGCGTAATCCGTTTTGACTTTCGCTTCTAAATCACTCTCGGTATTCTTCGATGCCGGGCTAAGCGTTCTGTTCCCATGCAAAGGGAAATGGCAGTTAAAGCTTCACGAGTAGCGCGAGGGCACAGTTGAGGCATTTTGTCCATCCAGCAACTAGACTGGCGGCTTGTAAATCCAAATTGCGGAGCGAAGAAGGCCGTCCAGCACCACGTTTCGCTGCAAGTATGTGTGGTTTCTCAAATCGACTTGGGTATCCTCCATGAACTCCAATGACCATGGCCCGTTCGTGGGAGTACTAGCAAACCCGAAACGGCTCAGTGCGGATTTTACTACCCATTCATCGTGAGCACCCATAAGATATCCGAAGAGATGTACTCGAAAAGCCCAACAAATATCGACACTGAAGCACATAACCGTAAATTCATCCCGTGCTCTTCTTTACCACACTGGCGTCTGTCCGAAGACGCCCTCTCCAAATCCTTCATCCTCCATCTCTCTATCCTCGTCCTCCACAACTTCCACGTTTGATGCCAGGGCCTCTTTACCCTCCTTGATCATCGCTTTGAGCTGATCGTTCAGCCGTCTTATGCTGGCGTCTGTCTTCTTCTCTTCACGCCGTATCCGATCGGCATATCGCTGAGCGTCGACCGAGACGGGACTTGGATTCTGCACCGGCGTTGCCGTTCCCGGCGTCCGCGACGTCAGGTTTGACGTTTGTTGACGATGGCTTTGCGGTCTAGGAGAGCCGGCATGATTAACACCCAGTGATCGCCTGGACGAGGATGCTAGCGAACGCCGCAGGTTTGGCCGTGCTGCCGTTGATCGTCTCGCCTCTGCGGAACCAGTCATGGATGAGTGCCTCCGTGCTGGCGGCCGTGATGTTGATTTGGGAGTCTCTGTCTCGCCTGCCGTTGTCACCATCACCCAACCAGTGCCACTCTCGGTGTGTAGGCGCTTGGCTGGTCGGTGATCGCTAGAATTCTGAGGACTGTAGTCGTCTCGGGGATACTGTCCTGGAATGGGTGTAGCTTCCAAGCTGGTCCGTCTTCGAGAGGCGTGCACATCTTCCCAAATGCTCGAGTCTTGTAATTCACCTCTGTATGGACTTGGTATCTCGTATCCTTTCCCACCACCTGCATAGAAGCCGCGGAAGGCTGTCGCTTTGCAAAACTCCCACATTGTTCCAGCCACATCTCCAACGAAGCCGACTACGAACCGTCCCCACGATGGTGGCTGCACACCATTCGGGGAAGAAGGCACCCTCGTCCTGCCGTTTCGTTCGCCCAGTATCACAGGAGGTGGTTGAACTTCAGCCTTCTCGGCTTCCTCTTCTCCGACGCTTCCTCTTCGCCTGTAATCCTCATGTCTGTATGGATCATTGTCGAAGTCGAAACGCGCCTCGGCCTCAGCCGTCGGTGTGTCAATGCCGCCTTTTAAAGTGTATCTTGTGTTTACGAATAGTGGTGGACTGCCTGCAGCGGATCGCAAGTCGGGAGATTCTATAGAGAAACGGGTCCAGTGACTGTGCGTGGCAGAGATGGGTGTGACAGTATCTGATCCCGCGGAGTCCGGGCGTGACCTCTTTCGGCTCACGGGTATGCGGTTTTCTGGCGGTTTGCCAGCGAAGGCTGAAGACGAAGCATAGGCACTTGAATATGGTGTCTCAGGAGGCTGGTATATTCGCGAAGGGTTTCTAGTGTCGGACGAGACATTCCTAGAGCGGAATGTTGACGTCAAGTGCGGTGAGTCGCGATCGAGTTGCTGAGAAACAACCATTGTAGCTGACTACTTTGGAGCCGCAAACAAGGTAGGTGGAGATTGCAAGGCTAAAGTTTTGCAAGAGGCTAAACCGTCGGACGAAATTGTTACATTATTTCAAACGGGATTGTGGGCAAGCGGAGGGGAGAGCGCGGCAGGCAGCGAAGATTGATGGGTGAGTCTTGACGGAGCGGCATTGGCCGCTCGTTCCACAGATCGCGTGGGCAACAACCAAGCTCGGGCCATCCGCAACGCTATCACGTGTTAAGATGAAGAAGAGGAGCAGCATGTTATGCATAATACTACGATTTTATATTTAATTTCCTAGTAATAACTCTGATGGAATAACCAGAGTCACCTATGCATGTACACCGGCCTGCCAAACCACCTGCCTTATATGCAAACAACCGTTGGGTATCCTATGAACAATCGAATACGGAATACATTGAATGAATCGCCCATCTACGCTTTTTGAATCCATCCGTTGTGGACGAAAAACTCGAACAAGCGTGTGCCTTTGTTCACATCTATGCGGCACATCTCTCGTACCGCCTTCTTTTTCAGCGCTCCTCCATTTTTCAACGCTTCCTTCAAGATGGTCTCTTTGATGGCGATGTATGGCTTCGGGTAGATTCTCAGGATGCTGCAAAGATCCTTTTCTTCAGGAGTCAAGAGATGCAGGTCTGCAACCGTCTCCTTGTCGAACTTGAGCGGAGTCGTATTAGCGAGAGGTTGCACTACATATTTCGGCTTCTTTTCCTGAGGAGTTAATGTGCCGTTCGTGGCGCCATTGACCATTGGAACATCAGCTTCGGATGCTGGAGGAGTAAACAAACCAGTTTGGCTGTATGGCCGTAGCACAAGATCTGTTGAAACGAGGGCTGAAGCGGTAGATGGAGCCTCAACGGGTGGAGTAGGCTTGCTGATTCTGCTTGTCTGCAGGCGATCGAAGAGACCCATGGGTGCCCTGGTGGCTCGCTGTTGCTTCTCGGCCTCGTACTTCTCGCCTGCTTTCAAGTCCGTAATTTGTACCGATCTCCATTCCTGTAATTGTGTGATGGCTTGTCGCAAGTTGTATTCGTATTCGACTCCTTTGCAGAACTCCTGGAAGTCTTCGTACGTCATCATACGTGCAAACGGCTTCGCCCGGTTGATCAAGTCTCGTTCTTCTTTCGACCTCTTCTTCTCAGCATTTTGATTCTTGCGATACTCAAGAAGGTGATGCTCGAAGATGATTTTCTTGCGATCGACACGTGCATTCAGCTTCTCGTTGTAGATGTTCATAATCGTCATCTTAAGCTCCATCTCAGGATCGAGCTGGCCTGTTCGTGGATCGATACCGTCGCCAGGTTCAAACTGCATATGCTGCACTGCTTCTTCCGCTTCGTTGAAATATTCGGTCTCGAATTCCAGACGGCCCGGCATATAACCCTGCACTTCGTGACACGCTGGTACGGAAGCAGTGGGCTTCTGCTTTGGTGTTGCTGGTGGAGCATTCTTTGCAGCCTCTTTTCGATCCTCGATTCTTCTCTTTTTCCGCGCTTGGAACTCCTCTCGCGGTATTTCATCGATAAGTGACCTGTCATCTGGACTCGCGTGAACGGGTAGAGGGAAATTATCGCTTTCGATGTATGTTTGAATATAGTGGTCCCGCACTTCATCCTTGTTTCGGCATCCACCGATATGGTCTGCAATATCGGCCCATGATCCGAGGCCGTATGTCTCAGCTCCTTCCAGAAGAAGGAGCTCCTCGTCTGCGCCCCATTCTTCGGTGAAGATTGGTATGGAATGTTGTTCGATGACGCGGAAACGATGAGTGGAGGGGTTATGGTCACGACTGGATTTGCCTTCGGAAAAACATGGTACGCAGAGGTCGTAGTCGGCACATTCTACACACTGGATGCGGACCTACGAGGATGTGTGAGCGTGGCTGTGGCGACGTGGATGACAAGACTTTGCCGTGTACGCTGTTGTTGCGACGAGAGTCACTTACCGTAGCCGTGATATCAACTGAGCACACATCACAGACGTATTTGACGCCTCCTTCGGTGCCCCTGATGGCTGTTTTCTTCTTGATGAGACCCATGATGTTCCCAGGCTACAGGGAGGAGGAGGTGGGGAAGGGAGACGAAGAAAAGGCTTCGGCTAGCGGTTCAGCAAGACGATACCGTTCATGCTAGACCACGATTCTGAAAATATGTCTCAAGCGGCTTCACTCGGCGAGAAACAAAGGCGAGAGGGCTGAGTTTGAGGTGATTGTTGGCGAATGTAGCCGTTTGCCGCGTCGAAGTCCCAGCAATAAGCGTCTAGTCACCGAGGGAAGTACAGAGTAAGGCAACAAGGCATTTATAAGCGGATTGAAGGGGCGCTTTTTGTTCCGATCGCCATCTGGCTAATTAATTAGCAGGGCATATCGGGCAGGTTGTAGCAAGCACTGCCACCCCCATTAAACTCCAAAAGAGGGAGACTTACGTCTTTTGCTGGCCACCGCGTATACCCATCTGCTAAATCTGTCTCTTTTTCTCGTGACGCCATTTCTTCTATCGTGATTGCCTCTCTTCGACCTCTCCATATTCACTCTCCGCTCCTCGACGCTGACCGCTAGGCAGCGTAACCCCCTCTCAGCCCGTGAATCTGAGGCTTTGGTTTCATTACAAACTACCAATATGTCCTGGAAACTCACCAAGAGTGCGTATCTTTGCTTGCTGTGAGAGTGTAATCGTTGCTGATCAAATGCCACAGAGCTGAAGGAGACCCATTTGGCTCCGTTGGCCAATACATTCAGCCGTTCGGCGTCTACCTCCACGATAACGCCCGATTCACAAACCACCAGAGCGTCCAGCACGACTCCAGTCAATAGTGCTACGGAACCCAAAGACCCAAACCATGTTGGTATGTTGCAGTATGCCGAAAGTATTGTAGTGGTTCTCACGTTCTCGCACAGCTTACTCTGAGGCCAATGTCTCTCTTCCACCGCCGCCCTTGAAGCCTGGTATCCTGATCGTCACCTTGCATGAAGGCCGTGGATTTTCACTTCCACCGGAGGCTGAACAACAATTCAAGAGTGCCCAACATGCTGGCTCCTTAGCTTCAGGTGGTGGCTTCTCGATTGCAGGGTCCTTGCGGCCGAACTCGGCTTCGAGGAATCAAGCAATGGCTGGATCATATGCAGCTTCAGGCCGACCAGCTTCGACAAGCGGTGCAATCAATCAAGTACCAATGAACCATGGCCGCGTTCAGTCTAGATATCTTCCATATGCACTCGTCGATTTCGACAAGCAACAGATCTTTATCAATGCCGTTTCTGGCACTCCACAAGATCCGTTCTGGGCAGGACCGAGCACACAGTACAAGTTTGATGTCTCTCGCACAACCGATGTCACCATCTCTCTATACATTCGTAACCCTACGTCAGCGAATCCTGGGAGAAGTGATGACATTTTCATCGGCACGCTAACAGTGGTGCCGAGGTTTGAGGAAGCGCAGCCTCAAGTTGATAATCCACAACTGAGTAAGAAGGATCGCGAAAAAGCCGCGGCTGCACGTGCCGAAGAACGAGCTCTGGGCCAAGTCGGTACGGAGTGGATCGATGTCAAATACGGCAGCGGGCAAATGAAAGTTGGCGTTCAGTTTGTTGAGAACCGCTCAAAGTCACTCAAAATCGAAGACTTTGAACTGCTGAAGGTCGTAGGCAAGGGAAGTTTTGGCAAGGTTATGCAGGTTCAGTATGTGTCACGATGTGCTATCAAAATGATATGTGCTCACAGGTTTGCAGGAAGAAAGATACCGGCCGAATCTACGCTTTGAAGACAATTCGGAAAGCACACATCATATCGCGATCTGAAGTTGCCCACACCTTGGCAGAACGATCTGTGCTGGCCCAGATCAACAACCCTTTCATTGTTCCCCTGAAATTCTCCTTCCAGTCACCAGAAAAGCTGTATCTCGTCCTTGCATTCGTCAACGGAGGAGAACTCTTCCACCACTTGCAACGAGAGCAGCGATTTGATGTGAATCGTGCACGATTTTACACGGCAGAACTCTTGTGCGCTCTGGAATGTCTCCACGGCTTCAATGTCATTTATCGTGATTTGAAACCCGAGAACATCCTTCTAGACTACACCGGTCACATTGCACTTTGCGATTTCGGCCTTTGCAAATTAGACATGAAAGATGAGGATAGAACAAATAGTAAGGAACCACATCCATGACCGTCTAGGTGCTTGGCTAACATGGAACAGCATTCTGTGGTACTCCAGAATATCTTGCTCCTGAGCTTCTCACAGGTGGTGGATACACGAAGACAGTCGACTGGTGGACGCTTGGTGTCCTGCTCTACGAAATGTTGACAGGTCTCCCACCGTTCTATGATGAGAACACGAATGATATGTACCGAAAGATTCTCACCGAGCCGCTTCACTTTCCTGGACCGGAGATTGTACCTCCAGCAGCACGGGATCTTCTCACTCGACTCTTGGATCGCAATGCGGAGAAGCGATTGGGTGCGAATGGTGCCGCTGAAATCAAGACTCACTACTTCTTCCACAGCATCGATTGGCGTAAGCTCCTGGACCGAAAGTACGAACCAAGCTTTAAGCCAAACGTACAGGATCAGCGAGACACTGCCAATTTTGATCGCGAATTCACGTCTGAGGCACCTACCGACTCCTATGTTGAAGGTCCGATGCTTTCACAGACAATGCAGCAACAATTTGCTGGTTGGTCTTACAACCGTCCCGTGGCTGGTCTGGGAGATGCAGGAGGCAGCGTGAAGGACCCATCTTTCGATCAGATCTAAGCTACAGCTCAGTGAACCTTTTCGATACAGAAGCGGGAACTGCAACACCCGCGTGGTATCGTCATTGACTGCAGAATGACACTGGCGAAACGGCACGAGAAGCATTGGATTCATGACGCTAGCTTCTGTTCAGAGAGGCGTTGAAGGTATTCGTGGCATCGGCACTTGGGCATATTTAGAGATGAGAAACGTCTGAAGCACTATGGCCGGCCATTTTTTGTTTTTTTTCAGCCACTCCCCTGACTCCGGGGAGCCCCTAGAGGTACCTCAAAAAGTGAACTCAAAACATCTAAAACCGGACTCTGCGTAATGGACAATTTTCCATTGCTTTGTGAACTAACGCATATGGCCAATCTGCGGTTTTCGAAAGCTGACTGAGAATTCCCCAAGTTCACGTAATGCGGTTCAGTATGAGGTTGATTATTTTCGAGCTCCGATGCCCCACCACGTGCGTCCGGAAGCTTTCCCTTTACTTTCTCGAATCCCAAGCAAAGCTTCGTCCTGATGTGACATCTTCTCCCTCCTGCAATTGAAACTTACGGGTACTTCGAACGAGACCACAGGACTTCATTTCACTCTATAAGGTTAAGACATCTCCCCATACGGTGCAATTGCACCCCATTGTATCTCATCTACTAACTTTTCGACAGCAACCCCACTTCACCGCTAATTTTCACACCTTCGAGCTCAACATGCCTGGATTCTCAGAGGCAAATGAACTTTCGGCGTGGACAGAGCTCACAAAACATCATGAGAAGCTGAGCAAAGACATCGTCCTGCGCAAGTACTTCAAGGATGACCCAAAGCGCTTCCAGAAGTTCTCGCATGTCTTCAAGAACGAAGCCGATGGCAAGGAGATTCTCTTCGACTTCTCCAAGAACTTCCTCACCGATGAGACACTTGAGCTTTTGATCAAGCTTGCCAAGGAGGCCAAGCTAGAGGAGCTGAGAGATGCTATGTTCAAAGGCGAAAAGATTAACTTCACCGAGAACAGGGCTGTGCTTCACATCGCGCTGAGAAACACCGAGAATTGTCCTATTGAAGTTGATGGCAAGAGCGTTGTTGAAGGAGTCAACGAGGTACTGCAACACATGAAGGAATTCACTGAGGAAGTTCGCAGTGGCAAATGGACAGGATACACGGGAAAGAAGATCAAAACCATCATCAATATTGGTATTGGTGGTTCTGACTTGTAAGAGAATTCCACTCAGTTATGTCTTGTGAAAGTGAGATCTTGAACATCTGGTAGCACCAGAGGGGTTCTGCTCGTATTTGGTCACTCGACGTAACACGAGACTATGCGAACACATGCTAATTCATAGTTTGTAGGGGACCTGTCATGGTGTCGGAAGCTCTTAAACCATACGGAGACAGGAATTTGAAGCTTCACTTCGTTTCAAACATTGACGGTACTCACATCGCGGAGGCTCTGCGCGACTCTGATCCGGAAACAACTCTGTTCCTCATCGCCTCAAAGACCTTCACTACAGCCGAGACCACCACAAACGCGAACACTGCCAAGAAGTGGTTCCTCGAAACGGCGAAGGATGAGAGCGCGATTGCTAAGCACTTTGTCGCGTTGTCCACCAATGAGGCCGAGGTCACTAAGTTCGGTATTGACAAGAAGAACATGTTCCCATTCTCCGACTGGGTCGGTGGACGCTATAGTGTCTGGAGTGCCATTGGTCTCAGTGTTGCCTTGTATATCGGCTACGAAAACTTCCATCAGTTCCTTGCTGGTGCTCACGCTATGGACAAGCACTTCAAGGAGACTCCACTGGAGAAGAATATTCCGGTAATTGGTGGCCTCCTCAGCGTTTGGTACTCAGACTTCTTTGGAGCTCAGACTCACCTTGTTGCTCCGTATGATCAGTACATGCACCGATTCGCCGCTTACCTTCAGCAACTGTCCATGGAGTCCAATGGCAAGGCCATCACGCGTGACGGCAAGTACGTCAACTATACGACGGGTCCCATCGTCTTCGGCGAGCCAGGCACAAACTCTCAGCATTCGTTCTTCCAGCTCCTGCATCAAGGTACCAAGCTCATTCCCACCGATTTCATTCTTGCTATCAAGAGCCACAACCCTGTCAGCAACAATTTGCACCAAAAAATGCTAGCATCCAACTTCTTCGCGCAGTCGGAAGCTCTTATGGTTGGCAAGACAGCCGAAGAGGTCAAGATTGAAGGCGCACCGGACAACCTCGTTCCGCACAAGACCTTTCTCGGCAATCGCCCAACAACGTCTATTCTCGCAGACGAAATCACGCCAGGCGCTCTCGGTGCACTCATTGTGTACTATGAGCATCTGACGTTCACTGAAGGTGCAATTTGGAACATCAACAGCTTCGATCAGTGGGGTGTCGAGCTTGGTAAGGTTCTGGCCAAGAAAATTCTCGCGGAGTTGGACGAGAGCGGAGAGAACTCCAAGCACGATGCTAGCACCAGTGGCTTGATCAACGTTTTCAAGAAGAAGGCCGCTTTGTAGATAGGCTCTGGCTTGCCAAATTTACTATGGCAGTCGGAAGGGAAATCAATCGGTCTGGGTGAAAAGAGAGAACCCAAGTTGTCGTTCCTTGTCATTTCGCGGAAACCCCAATCTTACGAATGGCTGGAGTGCGTTATAGATAAAATGATTCAAAATACAAATCAGCCCTATCCCCATATCTTCTAATTGTTTCTTAATCCTTTCTTCCTAAACTGGTTGTAGTGGTGTATGATTTTTGCGTTGCCGCTCAAAGGCGAAGTCTGACCTTGTCTATTAAATCCTAGAGTCCTGCGTTCGGTAGGTCGATTACGTCTCAGCTGCAATACTACAAACGTCAAAGTGCAATTGGGATCGCGAAGCTCTGAGACACATTAATATCAAAATGAACGAGTTATCTTAGAATATATCCAAAGTCGACGGCATCGAAATGAGCTAGGAAACTGCGACAATGCCTCTCAGCTACCACCCACTCGATGAAACAATCAACGAGATCCGACTACTAGAGCTTTCCCCAACGCCCTCAACGCCAGACGGCACAAACACACCAGCACACTGCCGCATAATCCACACATCGCAACAAGATGCGCCGCCCTACTCCGCGCTCTCCTACGTCTGGGGCTCGCCAACCGACACAGTGCCCATCGCCGTACGCCAAAGCCACGTGACCTTCGCAGAGGACTTATCGGTGGACGCGCTGAAGATCGACGCCAGCGACACCGTCGAAACGGCGTTCGTGACGCGCAGCCTGGGCCTCGCGCTGGCGCACCTGCGGGCGGGCCTAGCCGCGCCCATGTACCTGTGGGTCGACGCACTCGCTATCGACCAGGCCAACAACGCAGAGAAGACCCGCCAGGTCGAGCGCATGACCGACATCTTTCGCTGCGCCACCGAGGTCCTCGTGTGGCTTGGCGAGGCCGCCGACGGCAGCGATGAGCTTGTCGACGTGCTCGCTGAGATTGGGCGGGAGGCGGCGGCGCTGGGAACGGAGCCCGGCTTCGTCTATCAGCTTGTGCGCAAGAGTCGCGAAGGGGGCAGTGATGCTGGAGAGCAGGATTCTGATGGTGACGAAAGGGCGGTTGCATTGACGAAGTTTCTTTACAGGCTCGATGGCAATGTCAGCGGCAAGCGTCCTTTTCCGCCCACGGCGACGAACGCATTCATCAACCGGCCATGGTGGACGAGGATCTGGGTTGTACAGGAGGCTTCTGTAGCGCGAAATCTGGTCTTTGTCTGCGGTACGAAACGATTAGAAGGTGGGCTTTGCTTTCTCGCTCTCGAAGCACTTGCGGGATATTGGCAAAAACTCGAGAAGTCGATGCTCGGGGGCTCAAAGAACGCAACTCCATATCAGCGCGAACTTATGAAGCTGTACACAACGCAGCTGGCCATCTGGCGGATGATAAGTAAGGCCAACTTCCTCGACAAAGGGTTTCGGCCATCGCTATTCGAGCTCTTGCATTGGAGTACATCACAACCCGGACTTGCAAGAATGCATGCTACAGACCCTCGGGACAGAATATTTTCGCTACTCGGCATCGCTCGCGATAGTCTAGGCGTTAGACCAGACTACGACATGAGTTGCGAGGAGGTATACACGCACACCTCGAAAGCACTACTCGATTCGGGTAGCTTCGAGATATGGTATCACTGCCAACCTCACAAGAACACAGTAGAACTTCCATCATGGGCTGTCGACTGGTCCGCAGAATTCTCACGGACGTCTTGGCGGTTATCGAGAATGTTCAAAGCTTCTGGTGAAACGACGCCATCTATCAGTTTCGAGATGTCTGGATCTGGGGTACCGACGACGGTAATATTGAAAGGGGTTCAGATCGATCGCATTGGGAGAGTTGGACCAACCTGGAAAGAGTGCCGCGACCAGATGCACAGAAAGAATCGTCATTCTCAATCAATATCACGACTTTGGTGCCAGATGTTCAAAGCAACAGCAAATTCCAACGCTACGGCATCAACAGAAGCACGAGAAACTTCCCATATCGATGATGCTATCTTCCGTTGTTCCAAGTATGACTTCGACGATGAAACTGCCATGTTCGGTCTCACTAGTGATGAACTATTTGAAGGATACAAAGAGTTAATAAAGATCACGTCCGGATTTCAAGTGGACAAAAGACAAATCATCGTCAGCTACTCGTATGTTGTCAAGCGCAACACAGAATTTCGACGCCCTTTTGTGACGGAAGGGGGATTACTTGGTCTTGGATTGGACTCAGTTCAAGATGGAGATCTGGTGGTGGTATTCTACGGTGCGAATATACCCTTTGTGATACGGCAATGGAACACTGGCGACTTTATGCTAGTCGGTGGAGCATACGTGGATGGTCTCATGAATGGTGAAGCCATCGAGAGGGAGCACAAGGCGAGAGAGTTTCGCATTCAATGAAAGCGCTCTTCCTCCTGCGTCTTGGGGCTACAGTCAAGTCAGTGGCTCCAAACACCCCTCGACTACCGCGACCAATGTCGTCGCTGCTCAGACAGCCAGTTCGCAGTCCAGGCTTCATATACATAACCGTCCAGCGTTGGCGTCTCACAGCTACAGTGATCGTGAACAAGCACCAAAGGCGATGGCAGCAGGAGAAATTCAGGTGTAGGATATGATGAGGCATTGATAAATGAGTCTGAGGAAGGCTACCACAGCCATGTTCGAGAACTACGATATTAATAAACACCCATCCGCACGTAACGAGAAGCCCACCGTGCGCAGAAAAATTATGGGCGCCCTGACTTCAAGCATCTCCAACGTTGCGAACACATCCATATCTCCCATAGTTATACGTAAGTCGAGCGCTGGGAAGTCCTTCATCTGCTTCGTATCCACTGACTCGAGCAATTTACACAAGGACGCCGCGCTGGTCGGTAGAGTACCTCCTGTTAAAAAAATCAACCATCCTGGTTACCATAGTGCGAAACGCCTCTGCGAGTCTATGATTGTGTCGCTCCTCAACAGCTTCCTACCGCTTCTTGGCCGCCTCATGGCTGAATGCACCACATCGCAGAAGCAGGTAAGCCGCTAGATCTTGGTCGTTCGAGCCACGTCATCCGTCACCAAGCACACTTGCTTTTCATGCAATAAGGTAACCATTCCTTATATGTATGCCCTGTCATTGGGCGTATACGCATGAATGGACCGCGTTTCCGCCTAAGCTCCGCATAGGTCTTCAGTCACTTGATGAGCATATTTGAAAAGGCCATCATTCCTCGAACTGCGTCGGCAATTTCCTGAGACTTTTTCACGCAGCCTTGTGTAAATTGAAACCGTACTGCCACGCCAATGGATCCTTTATTACCACTCCAGAATGGCCCCTTCCACGGAGCAGGCAAAATATCACAACTCTCAAATCTTAGCGTGCTTCCATTTTCTTACGCCCTTCTCTACTCAGCACACTTGCGTTCTCCAATATTCAAAATCGAGTATGGGAATTGAACCCTTTACGAAATTCGATTATGATTGCTGACAGCAATGGTGTAGACGTCTTTATCGACCATACAGCAGGCCCTCGGTTCTCCTAACGCATGGAAGGGGAACCACACCATAGCCAGGACGGCCCCGATATGGTTGGCAGTTCGAATAAGCCAAACATGGCTGACCATCAATGTTCTGTGGATGCTATGATCCAAAACGCCAGTGCATCCAGAGGATCACTGACCCAAGGCGATGTAGAGAACACAAGCAATGGGGATAAGGCAATGTCGCTGCCGCAGGCCGCGAAGAGCATGAGTAATAATGACGCCGGTTCCCACCCTCGAATCGGTAGGCGCTCCTCATTTCTCATGGTGCCATCTCCCGGCGGCAATTGAGCAATATGCAGCCCATGCGCTAATAGAAGCAGAGCAATTCTCCGCTCCACCCTATACGTACGCGACTTATGCTCTTAGAGTTCGAAAGAAGAGACTCCGGCTGATCATGACTTTCCTTGTTATCGGGATTCCCAGTGCCATTATCGGAGCGGTGCTGGTAGGCAGAAAAGATGGGAATCTTGCCGCCGCATTTACAGCGTTTGGTGTACTGATTGCGCTTCAGGCGTACTTTTTGCAGGCCATCTCGGTGGCACTATCTGAGAGTGCGACACAACCGCAGACCACATCGGAGGGTTGATTATGAAGCGGCGACATGGGTAGGATCTGTGAGGTATCTAAGATGTCTTCACGAAAGAGATTAAGACTGCCTATACGGTACTCGAGGAGCCAGAGAGAACGAATTGGGGTATATAAGCAAGGGAAATGCGCCATCATGTTGGCATTTACTTACAGCACGTGGTTTGCCCTGCTTTGCTTCCACTCGTGATGTAGAAGCACGTGGCGAAACTAGAACCATCTAATAACGAGTCAAACGAGGGGATCTGTAGTTGTGATAATTTGAAATGGAGATTCTATTTGCAATTTTGTTTCGTGGGTGAGCGAAGCATCTCATCCCAGGACGGAGTACGGAGTACTTTTCGATGCAAAATGTGTCAACGCTTGCGACAACATTGAGCGATTATATCCTATACGCGATCTGTAACTTTTACTCTTAACTAACTAGCTTATAACTAACATATTTTTTATTCCTCCAGTATTTACTAGGTGGTCCACTCGTTAAACCTGCGGTGTCTGTTCTACTTCCATCCAACTCAGCAGTTAAACTAGTCCCATCCATTTCATGAAAAGTTGAAACGGGATGCGCTGCCATAATTTGCTCTCCCTTAACGGTATTTGCGTCTAATTCTGCTTTCGACCATGCGGTCTGCTCATGGCTGATGACTCTCCCTTCCGTATTATTCTTCCGTGCAGATTTTGCGTTGATGAACCAAACTCCAGCGCTGATCGGTAGTATAACGAAAATAGGAACGCCGACACCAATGCCCGCTTTCACACCCACGGAAAGCGAATGCGAAGACGGCCTAAGGGTCGCGATGGGTGATGTAGTCGCACTCGTGGGAGCTAACGAGCTACCGGTAGTTGACGTAATAGAAGAAGTAAGGGCAGTGTTTGCTGATGTCCAAAATACGGAACTCCGTACTCAGTCATGTGTATGTTGGGTTATATTCAACAGATACCGCTCTTTTCGTACGATATTGTCACCGGTGGTGGGTCTGTATATTGCAACAACTGTCCACCCAGAAGCCCGTCGTATTGTAACCCGTCTCTAGTTGCTTGTTCTCCCCAGAAGTCGATATTCTCAAAAGCAGCCTTGCCTCGGCCAGAACATTCAATCACGTCTTGAAAGACGACCTCTTGGTAAGGTATCCTGGATGAAGCTCAAAGGTCTCGTTGACGGTCAGCTGGAGGCTTGGAATGAGGCGACGCTAAGAACCACTGATCGTAAATCGCTCTCGGCAATCTCATCGTTGTCCAATAAGTGAATGCAATATCCAAACCCAAGGCCGAGCCTGGCGCATTTGGTGGGTACCAACAATGCCAGCAAAGCACTTCCTCCACGTCATGCCACCCGCTTTCTGTCAAAATAAACTTTGACCTCTTTTCCTCTGCAAAACACCCTCTTCGCTCCCCTCCGAACTTATGAACCATCTTGTTCCATCTCGAGAGGATGTCGGCTGGCGATTATTATAAGCAAGACAATGCTGCTGAGTCCTCGAATCAGAACCAATACAATGGCAAGCAGCCATATCCTCAACAGCCTCCACAATATAGTCAGACCTATGGTGCGAACAGTTACGACCCCAATGGTGAAAAAGTAGGCTTCAACCAGGCGTTCAGGATCGAGAAACCGCGGTGGAATGACCTTTGGGCGGGAATACTCGTACGTACACTATCTTTCCACTCTGGTAAGCACTCTCTAATTCCCTCTCAGTTTCTCATAGTGTTCTTCGGTTTTGCTGCTGTTTCGGGTATTTCACTCAACGGCTATGCATCTACCAAGGGCTTCAACGGTGGTGGCATCTATGGTTCGTCCAACGACTTCGGTCTCACCACAAACACCATCGTCCTATTTGCTTTCTGCCTCGTCGTCGCAATTGTGCTCTCGTACGGCTACGTGAGCCTCGCTCGAGTCTTCACCAAGCAGTTCATTTGGATCACCGGCATCTTGAACATCGTCTTCGGTCTCGTGACCGCGATCTACATGCTCTCGCGGAAATATTACTCTGGGGGCATTGTCTTCCTGTTGTTCTCTATCTTTGCCATAATCTGCTTCGTCTCGTGGATCCCGCGAATTCCCTTCTCAGTGGTCATGCTGCAAACTAGTATTGACGTATCCAAGTCATATGGCCACGTTTACTTGGTATCGTTCCTCGGCGGACTACTTGCCACGGCTTTTGGCGCATGGTACAGCGTGACGCTGGTGGCAGTCTACATCAAATACGAGCCAGGCGCGAACCCAGCCTGCAGCACGGGCGCCGGGGGCTGCTCAAGCGCGACGGTGATCGGCCTGCTGGTGTTCATCACGTTCGCCATGTACTGGGTGTCGGAGGTGCTCAAGAACACCATCCACACCACGATCAGCGGCGTGTACGGCAGCTGGTACTTCTGCGTGCGCAACCCACCGCACGGCGCCACCCGCGGCGCCCTCCGCCGCAGCCTCACTTACTCCTTCGGCAGCATCAGCCTCGGCAGCCTCATCGTCGCCATCATCAACTGCCTGCGCCAGGCATGTAGCGTCGCGCAGCAGAGCAGCGCCCAAGACGGCAATATCCTTGGGTCGGTGCTGTTCTGCGTGCTGGGCTGCCTCATCAGCGTGCTGGATTGGGTGGCGACCTTCATCAACCGCTACGCCTTCTCGTACATCTCGCTGTACGGGAAGCCGTACTTCGCGGCAGCCAAGGCCACGTGGGGCATGATGCGCGACCGCGGCCTCGACGCGCTCGTCAACGAGTGCTTGGTCGGCCCCGTGCTAACGCTCGGCGCCACCTTCGTCGCGTACGTCTGCGCGCTGCTTGCGTACCTCTATGTCATTTTCACCAGCCCGGCCTACAACAGCCAGGGCCAGTACACGGCTGTCATCGTGGCTTTTGCTTTCTTGATCGGCCTGCAGATTGCGAATATCTTCACGACGCCGTTGGCTTCGGGCATTGACACTATCTTTGTGAGTGCGGCGTTTGACCCTGAGGTTATGATCAGAGATCATCCCGATCTGTACGATAGGATGATAGCGGCGTATCCGCACGTGCAGGTCGCTATACATGCGTAGTTAGCAGGTATAGCAATGGCGCTTCAGAATAGAGAATGCCAGGCAATGGCGAACAATAATGTAACGGAAGAACAGATGTCTATTTTTCCCTAGGATTTAGCATCGAAGCCGGCATCACACATCAGCAGCCGCTACAGCATAAACGTAAAGGTCATGAAGAGAAAGTAAGACGCTATTCTCATATATTCTTTGCTTTGTAGTCGTCATCATTCTTCCACCACCTATCAAATCACCGTCCATCCTATCGCACCCCCATCGAGGCAACCAAACCACCGCAGCCGTGACGCTCGCGACGCCGCGTCAACCTATCCTTCCAAAGCCGTCCGAACCCGGCCCGTGCCTGCCATCCCCAGATCCGAGCGCGCCAGAAGACCAGCCTACTTCTTCTGGACCTTCTCAACGACCGCGAGCACGCGCTCATATAGCGGGTGGGCCGGCTCAAGACCGCATACCTTGGCAACGACGTCAGGCGCAGCATTCTCCTTCAGGATCTTGGCCAGCTCGATGGACTCGTCGTCGCCCTCGACGTCCTGGAACAGGAACGCCATCTCGATGGCGCCGAGCAGGTGGTCGACGGAAGCGCCACGCTCCGCCAGCTGGGCGGCCGGCCCGATGAAGCGCTCCTTGCGGCCCAGCTTGCGCAGCGGCGCGCGGCCCACCCGCTCGACCTTGTCCTCTAGCGCGGGGTTGCTGAAGCGCCGCACGATCTGGTCGACGTAGTCCTGCTGGGCCTGCGCGTCGATCTCGTGCTTGTCGACGATCAGCGCGGCCGTCTCGCGCAGCACGTCGCGCACGAGGTCGTGGATCTCCTTGTCGTGCATCGCCTCGTGGATCAGCGCTTTGCCCCGCTGCTTGCCGTAGTAGGCCGCTGTTGCGTGCCCCGTGTTCACCGTGAACAGCTTGCGCTCGATGAACGGCTCCAGGTGGTCGACGAAGTGCACTCCTTTGATCTCCGGGTGCTGCGTGCCGTGGAACGGCTTCAGCTCCACGCACCACTCGTAGAACTTCTCGATCTTGACGTTCAGGCCCGCGTTGGGGTCCTGGTGCGGCACGATGCGGTCAATGGCGCTATTGGCGAACCGAGCTTTGCTGTCGATGTTGCTCTTCACGGCCTCGTCGAGCTTGTCAAAGATGAAGCCCTTCAGGGTGTCTGTGGCGCCGATGGCGTTCTCGCAGGCAATGACGGCGAGCGGATACTCAAGCTTGCGGCCTTCAATACCCTTGGCGATGACGGGAGCGATGAACTTGAGGATGTTGGGTCCGACGGCACAGGTCACCGAGTCGGCGGTGGCAATCTCCTCGATGACCTTTGGCTCCTCGTATTTGGAGTTGATTGCTCGGTAGTTGTCAATGTGGAAGACGCGCTCACCATCCTCGCCAATCTCGGTGACCTCGTAGCTGGATTGCGTCTGGAGAGCGTTGATGACGCTGTCCATGACATCGATGAAGACGACTTCATATCCGGAATTGTGGAGGAATTCGGCAACGAAGCCACTGGTTGTTGTGAGCAATTGAAGTTCCCTTTGTTTTCTTCTCGTATCCTGCTGGATGGAAGCTGCGTCATGACGTACCGGCCAATATTACCACCGCCAAAGTGGACAGCCTTCTTTCCGGTCATTTTGAGTCGATTGAGCTGCGTGAAGGTCGAAGTAAGTTGTATGAAGAGTGGGAAACGAAGCAGAAGCTGAGAGCGACACGATTGTCAACGGTTCGTGGTACAGGGAGAAACGAACAGCTAAAGGATTTTTATCTGTCACTGCAAGCTAGGACGAAGTTAGCACACCGCCTGCAATAGACACGTCTCGAAGCAAGCCAAGGGCCAATATTGGATACGCAACAGAGCGGTAGACGGGTGGGACAACCTACAGTTATGCTGCAGGCCGAAACGTGGCCAGAAGGTTGAAAATTTGACGGATGCGAGTGGGTTGGGGAAATTTTTTGGAGGAGCTTTGGGAGTTTGCGTCAATTGAAGCTGGCGGGGGGGGGGACGCGGGGTGTGATGTGGGAGCAGCCAGCCGTTGGGGGTTGATCATATGCAACAGCAAGAAAAACCAATACTTCCGTGGGCAATTGACCGACTATTTATGTACTACCCATTCCGAAGCAGCTTCGAGAAGGAAAATGGCGAGTCTTTTCGTAAGCGCTGAACGATACAATCGAGGTACGGCTTGTTCCTCAGCAAACGCCCTCAACGCGAAACGCAACCCAACGCAGCTACCGTAACTGTACATGCGAGTTCGTCCGCGATTGCAACCTTACATCTCCACGAAAACCCGGTATATGCCTCAGTAGACGCTCGGAGTCAAGACTCATCGAATGTATCCGAGGTCATGTACTAGGTAAGGTACTCATCGTTCCATGCAGCTCGTTCTGAATGCTCTGGTGTCAAGGCAAAAAGTGTACAAACATGCCCATTGTCTATTCTTCATCTACGTCATCGTAGTCGATGCATCAAAAGCGTGGGACGGAACCGGAGTGCACGAGAACCAGCACCAACCGGCCGGATGCTTTGCATACAGATGCCGCCTGCACTGCGGGGAATCGCCGCTCTCCCGTGTCCAACTCCGACGCCGCGCCAACGAGAAGGCCTTGGTATCGTCAAACCTGCAACAAATGATATCCAAAGCTGCGATGGGGGTTATCTACAGTGCCTCTAAATGATCCCAAAGGAAACTCAACATGCCAGCTTTGAAATCAAACACCCTACTCCAAAGCTGATGAGGCAATTCGCACATACCCGAAACTCCTCCCATGCGCGCTCAAAGAACAACACGATCATGCGTATCAGACGGCCCTGCATCGTAATGACGAAAATGGCTGGAGTATATAACACTCGGATATCACGGCTGTGATGATCCGTTCGTCGATGGACAAGGTAGGTTTGGATGGGCGCTGTTATGATGCCGTCGAAGGTTGTCGTGCCGCGAGAAAGCCTTGTCGCAAATGATACCGGCAACAACAACTTTACAGACGAAGGGCTTCTTCTTGCTGTGCATGGTCTCATGGCGAACGAGATCCTTTTTCCAGAGGAAGGCATATTCGCAGTCCTTAACTTTGCACTTGAACGGCCGATCTTCGGTTTTGGTGTGATTCTTGCGATGATGACTGCAGGAAGAGGTAAGTTTACATGATATCACGCCAGTAGCGGACAGCTTACTTCAATGCACTGGTGTCTTTGAACGTTCTTCCACAGCCTGCATGGTCACAGGTAACCAAAACGTCAGATGGACCAGGTGAACGCTTCCGTTTTCCGGTCCTTGTGGTTGAAGTCGACATTATCGAATGGACGTCGGAAGGACGGGACAGCATCGAAACGCTTGGAGCGGTGGGTCCTCTGCGCATTGAGATCTGGATACCTTTGTCGACACCCTCCACTGGAGTTGGCTTAAGACGATTGTTGGCAGAAGGTAAGGAAGCCACTTGAGCCCACGTTGGCGGCCTTCTTAAGCCTTGTTGTGGAACTTCGTTTGAATCTTCCAAAAGAGGTTGCTGAGCGGGTTGAACAGGTTCAACAGGTTCAGTAGGTTGGATGTACAGAGCTTGAGGAACAAACGGCATTGGCGCAGTCCAATTTTCGAATGTAAAGAGAGGAGATGTCGTTGTCCGATCACCAGGCGTGTAGCTCTCAATGATGTTGCGCGGGACGTAACTGGGCTCTGAGTTAAGCGGAATGTCGTTTATACTTTGGCTGAGGTCGAAACCCGAGACGTTAAACAGATCTTGGGACTGGAAAGCCTGGCCAGCGGCGAGAAAGTTGTGATTTGTTGAGTAGTCCGCTTGTGCTTGCAGTTGCGGTTGCTGATCGAGCAGCGCCGGATCTACCGGTTGCGATTGGTTCTGTGGTAGTATTAGATTGACCACTAGGGACAATATAGCAGAATGAGTCGACGTACAACGCCCTCTGCGAAGCTGTCGTCCTGGAAGTTGTGATCCATGCCAACCAAGAACTGGAGAAACTCAGGCTGGTCGGCATTGGCGTTGGATGACGGCTCCATGGCCGGCATATGACCGTTGTACGACATGTTCGGTGATGAAGAGTGGGAGTCAGCGATGATTCAAGGATATTTTCGACCGAAGTAAAAGCACTGCCCACGGCGTGTGATGCGACAGGCTCGTCGGTGAAGACGTCGAGAGTGGAGAGCGGAGATTGACGTTGATGAGGGAAAGATGATGCGGGAATGGGTTGTCGGCAAATTTAAGCACTCTCTCCACGCATGATGGAATTTGGGAGAATCGTGTGTCTGCTTCGTGAGAGGGACGGAGGTAGAGGGAAGAAAGTGAAATGCGCTGTTGGTTGTGTCTGCGGCCTCATCGCTACTATCCCTTTCGGGCCAGCTGGATGTGGCGGAGTCGCGTTCAGCATTGCCGCACAGGAAGGTCAAAAGATCGCAAAGATACCAAAAGAACCACGGGAAGAACGGAGAATCCAGATTTAGATGGCTTTGAGAGGAGAGAAAGCAGCTTGGAGAAGATTCTCTGGCTTCGGGAGGTGTTCGACTCGCCGTCGACCATGGACCAATCACGACGCCACACCTCCTGAATTGGCGAGCGTCAATCAATACGCCTCTCGTTTTCGATCCCAGCCTCTGAAATTGGCAGACTTTGGCAGGTCCAAAACCAAACCTTTCATCCTCCTTGCTCAGTACTATTTGACCATCGTAGTTAGTAATTGTTGATACCAGGATGGCTACTCCACTGTGCATTGTTCGTTCCAGGACATGGAACCCCCTTGCTCATACCACTGTTGTTCGAATTCTCACCATGGAAGCCCGCATGACAACACTCTATCGTGGCATCGTGGTCCCAGTACCTGTAAGACTGACGCCGCCCCTCATCAAACCATGTAGCAGGGTCGCGAACCTTGTAACTCGTGATGGGAGACAGGAACGGTCTTGATGATTCCTCTTCCGAAGCAAATTGGAATGCCCGGTTCTGTTCAGCATTCCAATCAATACCAACCCCCCGTATGAGCATTTCCAGTCACTCTTTCACTAAGACGACGGGAAGAAATGAAAAGAGTTGTGCGATATTCAGACAAAACGAGATGACGAGCCGTGAACCGAAGAAATACCATGATGGCAAGACTTACAAAGAACGTTTCGAGGACAAAAGCGTTTAGCATTGGCTGTGATTTCGTTGCAGTGGCTAGAACAGATAGTCTAGTCGAAGAGACTGAATACAGGACCGTACCTAAGCTTGCATGGAGTGTTAGTGCTTTGGTTCCGATCCGGTAGAAGCTCATAGGGCCTTTCGAAGGACACCTCCATGAAAAGTTGGGTGCAGGCTCGAGGAGTAACACGAGAGTAGGACGGCACGAGACTAAATATAAATAAAATTTCTGGTGAGCGGGCAGTGATCAGATTATGATCCTTTCCTAGCGTATCGCAATCTGCAAATACCATTTAAGATGAAGGTGATAGGTTGACACGGGAGGTCGTGTCGCGTTTGGAAACTGACCATAACAACTTCCCGCAAACCTGCTTTGAAACATTGCGGGTAACTCCCGGCTGGTCAGGAATCTTCACATTAAATAAACATTCAGAGGCATGAATCATTCGTAGAAGCCTGCATGACTTCCTTCCCTAGCCTACTAGCATGAGTCGATAAAGCCTACAGTATGCAGGCACCCACTAATCAGTTACATTGTAACAGGTGGACTTTGGCAACGCGAAACCAGCACGATCTCGAATAGGATGCTGGGAGTCCCAGGTGTGCAACTTGGGTTCCATACAAATCGTCTGTGTGACGAGCATGGGTTGTAGGAATTCAGTTCCTGACCGCCACTTCATCACTGCATACCACGTAGGCGTACATTACGTGTTGCGAGATGTATTTAGTCGTTAAAGACACTCTGCCAGAATGTCTTGTGGCTGTGGCAACAGGGAGACTTGTTTCGACTTATTCGTTCATTCGGACTTGACTCATGTCGTACGAGTCCAAGTCAAAGTTGTCCGTGCCTCTCACAGTCATCTCAAGCTTGCTTGTCCGTAATGCTTCTGCTTAGCAGCATAAGGCATCCCACAATCTCATTCCTTCTCGCCAATGTCGCCGAGTGCTTTGAAGCCAATACCAGAAGCCATTTCTTTGCCCTCACTCATCTCCTCAGTGCTCATCATTGCACCGGGAAGAATATATACAACATCTTCTCTTCTGCCAAATACGGTGTAACCATCATACTGTGATTTGTCGAGTTGATATCCAACAATCAATCTGCACCTGCTGCACCTCTGCATGTAGCGTTTTTCAAAACCATCCTCGCGTCTGACTACAATGGGTTTCCTATCAAGGGAAGTATTGAGAAGCAGAGCGACCCCATCTGATGGATTTGCTAGTACAGATGCTCCTTCCCAGACTTCGCTTTCTTGTTGATGTGCATTCTCGTCACTCTTAGTTTCATCGAGAGGGTGCAAAAGAGGCACAATGTGCGCTTTATCTAGGCTATCGCCGGCTCTTCGTGCGTAATGGGATATGGTGTGGCTAGAGGATAAGACGAGCTCTGAACATAAACAATGATATGTACGTGCTTCGAAATGCTCCATTGCTCTTGAATTGCCATCAGGGCCTTCCATGACTCTGTTACAGCATCAGAATCTCATTTGACGCTATCAAAAGGTAACGTGCTCGCGTATTCCAACCCGCCAGAAGAGGTTTATCGGCGGCCCTTGATTCAAAATAGTCAGCAGCTTTTGAGCGATATAGATTCCTGAAGTGTGGGTAATAGTGGTTGTCGAGGAAGGAGGTGAGAAGGCGTTGAAGAAGTTATGAAAGTGGTCAAGGTATTTCGTCCTTTTGCCGAAAAGGTTGAAGAAGCTTTGACGCAAAGCCAAATCGAAGCTTTCGTTTAAAATCTCCATAGATGAGCATCCCACATCATGCCTCCAGCAATGACGCATCCAATTTATTTTGGAGCTTTTGTTGTCACTTCCCAGGTATGGTTGGTATATAAATACTTGAAAATGGTACATTCCTAATCTACGGAGCCTAGGTATTCTACAAGACGTCACTGAGTTTTGCGCTCGTAAACCTAAAGCCCCTTCTCCCAGGTCATGTACTAGTCTCACCCATCAGAAGAATTGACCGCTTCAATGATCTCACTTCTCCTGAAATTATGGACCTCTTCTCAACAGTCCAGCGCGTTAGTCGTACCATAGAGCGAGTGTACAAAGCAACCGCCCTCAACATTGCAATTCAAGACGGCGAGGATGCAGGCCAAAGCGTGCCTCACGTCCATGTCCACATTATCCCTCGAAAGAAGGCAGATCTCGATCATAGAGGTGGTTCGAATGCTATCTACGACATGATGGCTGGAGAAGAGGGTAATATCGGTGGCCACATGGCGCGTGCTGAGTCCAAGGATCAACCCGGCTTTGGGGTGGATGCCGAGCAGCGAAAACCAAGGACCGAAGAAGAGATGAGGAACGAGGCACAATGGCTGGAGGAAGAGATGGAGAAGGATAGCGACTGATGACCGCAGTGCTTGCATTGCTCTGTTTGCTAAGCCTTGCGCCATCAACAATCACATTTGACCTTCGCTACCATTTTGGGACTCCCGAAGCAGCTTTGGTGACACGGCGGGATAGAGTTGCCCCGAAATTGGTACAACAGTGGGACAAAAAACGGCTGGTTCTCCTTGGAACAACCAAAATACAGAAACAGCCCACAAAAGCGATGATCGGGAACCAGCTCTCCTTGAGCGACGTATGGCAAGAAAGGATGCGTTGTGTAGCGTACACCATACATGGTGCAAAAAGGGTCAACGGATATTTTACATTAAAGGCAAGAGACCTCGAATTATGGTTGGCGTCGTTGAATTGAGCCACGTCACATCTTCCACAATGTTGTTCATTGGGTATATAGCCATTAGTTTGGCATATGCGGCTATGGCTCAGAATTTGGAATGGTGTGGAAATCAGCGATATAGTCCTAACCAAGTAAAGAACAGCCATTGAGAGACCGCTTATGACAAGACTAAGTCTGTGATAGTACACTTGCTACGACAACAACCTTCTCTGCCCAATCCTTGATGGATCTCCAACAGATGCTTGCGGCCAGGCGTGTTATAATCCGAATATCTACAGGTCCGCAGATTCAAATCGTCTTAGAAATTGAGATTTGCTGATCGTTCTTAGTTGTTCGGAAGGGTCACTCACTCAATTGGCGCCGGATGAGAATCCTTTCTACTTGATCGGATACAATCCGACTCAACTTGCAAGCCCGCTCATCCAGGCCTGTGGTCAATACTTTTGGATTCAGAATGGAGGACCTTGCACATACTGTCCGACTCTCCCCGACGGAGCAATTTGCCCTCCCGGCACGTCGACTGTGATATATGCGAACGGAGCCATGGTGAGTTTAATGATTGCGTTGCTTGCCTACTTCAGTAAGGTAGCTGACGATCCTATCAAGGACACCGAAGTTCCCGGTGGTCAGATGTTGTATGTGGAGCCATTGGGAGCGCTAGGCTACACGGAAGCCCACAGCGATGAAATTCCTCCAGGTGCAATCGTTGGAGGCTTCGCGGCGTATGAGGGTGGAGAATTTCTGCTGTCGGGAACTTCCGGTTGGCTTGCTTGCCCAGCATCTACAGCACAACAATCCAGTGGTCAGGAATATCAGATATTCGCTCAACTGGAGCAAGTATCCTTTCCTGAAGACTGCTTCCCAATAGAGATATTAACGGTGGATTGGGATCAGTCTCAAGGCCCTGCAGCATGGGAATATACCTGATTTTGTCGTTAGATGAAGTCGAAATTTTGGATGTCCTTTAAGTTCATGAAGGATGCAAGACAAAAGCAACCGGTATCCCTTCAAGTTTCATGAAGTGTTTTTGGGAGGATTCGTCAAGGTAACAATTTAATTCAAGAGAAAGAGCAAATTGCCTGCTAATGAACTAGCTAATTGGTTTGTCGTACGTATCACTAGACTGCATTGCGATCCTGCTCTATCTCCTTCAGTTCTACCAGCGGATTAGCTTTGGATACGGAGTCATCCAGCAGAACTTCCTATAGGCTATCATAGCAATTAGGTGCTGACTCGTTCAGAGTAAAAACCGAAGTCAGTAGACTGAAGAGATACTGCAGTCAATTAATTTTAAGGATAGCAGAAGACCTAAAATTGTCCCCACGGAGGACGGAATCAGATCCATGATTAAGCAAAACGCTATTACAAGCAAAGCCGTAGCAAGCGCTGACCAAGTAGTCGTTTGCTGGGTCGTAGGATGAATGGAGCGTCCAAGCCTCCAGTATAGTACCGCCCTAAGGGCTTTTGTCACAGTCACGATAACGACGTTTTCGTGGGTGGCAGACCGCCAATTTCGCGCTAATTTAGAAGCATAGGAGGCATCGGAGTGACGACAGTTTGGGGGCGGAGCCATCAGTTACCACCCACGCAAACCTTTTGTTCGGCCGATGCGCAGGTTTCCCGGAAGGAGTTCACGCCTTATAAACTGGGATTTGAGCAATTTTCCGTTCTCGTCTTTCGATGGGATTGATTGCTGTCCTGGCAAATTCATTTGACATCTCTCTACCCACACAATCTGAGACCGCTCTCTGACCACTTCCGAGTATGTCGTTCCGCGGAAAGCCTAGTAAAGGATGCTCTAAGTGTCGACAGCGTAAGGTTAAGGTAATATGCGTATTTGATGTTAATTTCGAGAAACAGCGCTAACATCCAAAGTGCGACGAGACTCTTCCGGCTTGTAATAGATGCGTAAAAGGAGGGTTTGATTGCCAGTATCGAGACTCGTTCGACCTCTTCTTCCGGAACCAAACCACTCAGGTTGTGCACAAAGCTCAAGAAAAATGGCGAAGTCGCGCGAAGAAATTCCCGGATCTCGATATCACCGGCTCGGAAAGCAATTCAGACTCCAGCACGTCGGAATCCGCTTCCCGAGCGTCTTCCATTCCTCCAAACTTATCGATGATCCCATTTCAATCATCACATGCCCACCATCGCTTCTTCTTTGACTATTGTATCCCCTTTGATCCTTTGCTTTCTCATCAGACACCCTATCTTGGATTCATTTCGAGAGTCTCTCAGCAATCGCCTGAACATCCCTGTCTGCGGTTTTCTCTGGCTGCAACATCATACGCAAATTTTGCTGGACGCTATCACTCAAACGAGGCAAGCGTTGCTGCTGTCGAGAGCTATGGTAAAGCACTGAAGCAACTATCCGTGGAGATGATAAAACCTTCCGTCACCAATCTTTTCGAAAATCTTGTGTCGATATGCTTGTTGGGGATGTATGAGCTTATCACTAACCAAGAAATGAGTGAACGAGGCTCATGGATCGCACACACTGACGGTGCGGCTGCTTTGCTGTACCAAGCAGCCAAAACTATGAAAACACCGGATCCATCAATCTCTGGAATGTACCACTGGATCTTTTCCCAGATGGTGCGTATTCAGTGTTCGCAGATACATGCACGAGGCTAACCGACGTAGCTTATCAGCTCCCTGACCCGAAATAAACGGCCATCAATACCTTTAGAGTTAAGGGATGTATTTCTTGGCCCTGGACATCATTCGTATGATTTGTTTGGCTTGATGTATGACGCAGCTTGCATATGCGCAGATTGGAAAGCCACGCTCAAGGATTTTCGCTCAGGCCTGCCGGTAGACATCAACGATATCCAGAGCTATATATCCAAAAGTGAAGATATCGATATTAGGTTTGAGAAGTGGACGGAAACCCTTCCTGAGGAGTTCAACTATGACAAGTTCCCACTCACTCTCACGTCGTTCTGGAGCTGGCTGAATCCGCTCTTAAGAGCTCCTGGGGCACCTGAAGTTGGCCACAAGTACTCCAACTTTGGTGTTGTTGCTCGATGGACTGGTTGGCGGACAACTAGGTTGATTCTGAACGGAAACATGCTGGAAATGTGTCGGACCATATCGGACCCTCCACCACATGGTTTGGATGTGGGAATGCCCATTAACATCCACAGACGGACTAAGATCGTTTCAAGGATGCTCAGTATTGCCAACAGCATTTGCGAGGCTGCGATATCTCACTTTACCATCGCGATACCTGCTCATCCCGAAGCTGATACGAGCATTGACGTGCCTGGTATGAGAGGTTACTCCATCCTGTGGCCACTGTTTATCGCCGGCAAGTTTTATAAGTGGGCCAATCTTCATCAACTTGGTGTCAACGATCGAAGAGAATGGGTCAAAGCAGCGCTACTCTTCATCCAAGATCAGTTAAGTATTCAGAAAGCAGGTGCCTTTAATCGCGCGCTCGAATCCGGGCATGTGCAAGAGAGCCGCATAAAGGAACAAGGCAGTCCGCCAGAAGTAGAGGCTCGAAGCGAAGGCGCACTACACAGAATAATACCGGACCTGCCAGCAAGCCCATACCCAGAATCAGAGTTCTTCGAACACATATTTACGTCGAACCCCGTTCTAATTCGCTGAATTACCTATGGCGTTCGGAATGTATCATCAATAGGAACACCAGCGATTCCGAAGCAACGAAATGAGACGACTAGGTCAGACAGAATGTTTGTAGCTTAAAATGCGACTGAGTTTCATTGGCAGCTATGTCGAAATGGCCATATAGTCCCGGATTCTCGTCCAAGGCTCAAGCAAAGGCAATTCGAAAAGAAACGATGATGTTGGAGAATGTTTATCAAGCTTCCGTAGAATCACGGAGGACTATTTCGATCCATTCAAAGATGATAGGTCTCGCAATCGGCTCGCCCAGGTGTTTTAAGCCAGGTATGAACCTTGCCTCCTTTATCGATCCATGTTGCAATGCCAAAAGAGAGTCTTCGATTGGAAATACATCATCTAACATTCCCTACAGAAGTCAGCTTTGCAAAAGAGATTGGATACGTTGACGAGGGAATGAACGGAATGCACCAACGTTGATTATCAATGCCCTTGCCGAAGGCTTATCAAGAATTTCATTGTCGAGCAGGGAAAACCGCCGCTGTGAAGTCTGCTTCATTGACGCTACGTCCTTGTAACCAAACTTAAGAGCAAGGAAATGCGATAAACTAAAGAGCAGAACTTGTCAGCCATTTTGGACAGAGAGAGCACTCGAAGCGTTCAGCAATACTCACTCAAATGCGTACTCAAGGTGCGATGTCAGATCCAACCACTTAGGGTCAAACATGTAATGACAACCAGCTCCCTGCGCAATGACTGCTGTCAATTTTTCACGATGCGTGTGCGCCATTCTCAGCGAGTAATAACCTCCCGTCGACGTTCCCCAGACAATAATTTTTGTCTTGTCAACCCAATTTTGCTCATGTACCCATTCAAAGATGCTGCTAAACAGTCTATCGGCACTTGATGGGTCTGCCGCAATAGCTGGACAGTCTCCGGTTCCAGGAATCTCAACTGCAAGGTACGACCAACCTTTCGCAACGACTGGGGTAGAGAGTTGCGTACACTCTGTGCGATAGCTGCGAAGTGCTGTTAGTGGGGACACTCTTCAAATTGGATAATCCGAATTTTACTTATCCAAGCCCATAATCTGCATTATGAGAGGAAACCCGTTAGGATTTTCCGTCTTGGGTTTGCGAACGTAAACAGGTACGCAAGTTCCAACTTCCGAAGTGCCTTCGAAACCATGCTTGAACGGGATACGAAACTCTTTGACTGGCTCTGGGAGCAGGCTTAGCCAGTCAAATGCATTAGCTCGCGATTCAAAAGAACCCGGAAAAGTGCTATATAACGCACCTGGCTCCTTTTATAAATGAGATCTTCTGGCGATCCCAAGAGTACCTCTGCTTCGCGGTGAGGAGAAAAGGAAATCTGCCTAATCGATACACACATGCAGCGCGAAGAAAGAGTTCGCTCGCTTTGTCAATGTTTCCAGCTGCTTCGGCCTCAGCTGCTTGGAGCTCTAGACGCTCTCCAACCGGAAGGAAGGGAGTAGAGTATTCATCGAAGTTGTATGGTGGGCGAAGATCCTTCTGTAGGTCCAAGTACCTGCTCAGCGCGAAGTCATGTGCTTCAATTAGGTGATCGTACCTCAATGAGTTGGTGGAATATATCCTCAAAGTCCTCGAGTTTACCTTCCCAGAAAGGATAGATTTGAGGCACGACCTGTGACTGATCCTTAGCTCTCTGACAGCATTCGACGAAGAACACACTCACTCGTTTTCGCCATTTCGTTTCCCAGAGCGCTTTGATTGACTGGTGGTGAGGAGGCCTCTCCAGCACCGAATTCTCGATGAGATATATCATCATGCACGTATTCTTAAGCAAAGGAGTACAACGATATTGAATTGAGCCGGCACGCTGCGCATAAATAACTCTATTGGATGACTCACGAGGTTAACATCCTTGCCGGCGAATCCTCATACGTATTTACGACACTAAGTTTCAATGCCCGCTCATAATAGAGATTTCATGTGTTGCTTCTCAACACCGCCATAAAATCCGATATGAAGTTCATGAGTCCAAATCGGAGTGCGACGCAAACCTCCGAGGATTTGTTAGTACTAGGGTTGCGCTTGATCGGGTCGCCCATCGTACATTTGAGGGCCGAAGTTTAGTCTCTGTGTGTTGCGCTTCAACCCAATTTATTAGGACTCAACGCCACCTTACCTCCGCGACGAGTGCCTACACTAAACCATTACCGGATGTGCGGTCAAGCTTAACGGGTTAGAGCCTGCATTACAGTACTGCATTGGAGCTCGTGATGCAAACGCCTCGTTGCCTTCTTGGTCCAATTATAGTGGAAACAAGGGAGTTGAGCGAGGCTTGGAGGAGTTGCGTCTCGGTTGTGGCCTAGAGGCCGCCGCTGGTACCGTAAAGCTTCGTCGCTTTCCCCCGCGACCGCATGACAAAGTGCGTCCACTGCCACTGGCTAATAGCTTTCGGGAACGGCCTCTTCGCGCCGCTCCGCCCCTTGTCTCAGCTGAATGGACAACTCGAGGTCTTCGTACATTTATCTGGTGAACGGCTGCGCTCTCAATTTTTTCCTCCTCGTTCCTTTCGAATGCCTGTCGCACTTATTTGACTCAGCATACCGCTCGTTTCGGGCTTGCATCCGTCACAATGGATCAAAACGCGGAGAAACCGAAACATTACAGGTACCAGTCCCTCAACAACGGCCAGATTCGCATATTACACTTACAACCGGGCGAGATAACCGACACAATCTTCATTGAGATTTCGCATGAATACCTGCATGACGAAATCCAAGAATATCACGCTTTATCATGGGAATGGGGCAAAGAGCCACCAAGCGAAGATATCCGAATCAAGGATAAAGAAAGCACCGAGTCAGACGTTTGGACAATGAAAATTAAACCTAACCTCTCTTCGGCGCTGAAATATCTTCGATTGAAAGACAAAATTCGAAGACTTTGGGTCGACGCGATTTGTATTAATCAATCTGAGGATAACGACACTCAGCAAGCCGCATCGCAAAACCGAAGTGGCGATGCGCGGAGCATTCCGAACGGGGATCAAGTTCCTCCAAATTTTCAACCTTCGGACGAGAGCGAACAACTCGTTTCTGAAGAGCAAAGCAAGGTTGAACAGACTGTTCTGAGCCGGTCCAGCAACGAAGGGGAGCCTTTGTCTGAGTCGCCCATTAACGAAGCAGACGAGACAGCCAAGCACGATGATCCAAAAGTTTTCCTCGAAAAACCTCGAAATGAATCGCAACTACTTCCCAAAGAAGCTGCTGAGAGAGCCAAGGCAGCTCCCAAACCGCCTGCGAAACCCACAAAATATGGACGACGCATTTCCCAGACTTTAAAAGAACGCAAAATTTCAGAAAAGGCCCATCAAATATCAATGATGAATCAAATATATGGCCAAGCGGCAGAGGTATCTGTATGGCTTGGGGATGAAAGAGATAATAGTACTAAAGCGATTAACTTTATCGAAAGCATCGTGGGACTGAAAGAATTCGACGTTATTGCCGGATTCGAGAGAAGTGCTAAAAGCATTGCCATGGGAAGTGACCTGGAAGCTCTCATCAAATTGTTAAAACGAGGATGGTTTGGCCGTCGATGGGTAGTTCAAGTAAGGACTTCGGACGCTGTGGTTCGAGCGGACTGTTGACAGGATGTAGGAAATTGCATTAGCTCAAACTGCTACAGTTTACTGCGGCGACAAATCCACTTCCTGGGAGAATGTTGCAGACGCTGTAGCATTGCTTGAGAATTTTGGGCGTGGAGGAGCCATCAACCGAACTCTCAAGAACCTTCCAATAACCAACCACGTTCCCGAATATATTGGAAACATATCATCACTCCCTGCATACCGACTGGTTCAAAACACAACAGGTCTATTCCGTGGTAAAGAATCAAAACAAATAACCGGTTTCAGAACGTGGCGTTACACTCTCGAAGAGTTGGTGTCATTTCTTGCCGCGTTCAAGGCCAGCCGCGCGCATGACACCATATACGCAATTCTAGGACTAGCATCCGATTTCACACCTGTAGACGGAACTGAGTCCAAAATCGAGCATCAGAACGAAGTGCCAAAGCGTGATACGGGCCAAGCATCTCGTACTCCTCGACGGAGCGTGACTATGAAAGAAGGTCCGAATCTAGAACGAATTGAGACTAATGAACGTCGTGCAGCTTTACAAGAGTTACGACGACAAAATACGACGTTGCAAACGGGCTGGAGTAGGGATCCCAAGAAATTTCCGGTCGACTATACGTTGCCCGTTCTGCAAGTTTTCAAAGATTTTCTGGATCGCGCCATAAAAAATTCGCAATCTTTGGATATTCTCTGCAGACCATGGGCGCCAAGTTCAGGACTCAATGCCGAAGGAGAAGAGGAAAAGATCGATTTACCATCGTGGATGGCAAGTTTGTCTAGGAAACCGTTTCAAGAAACGAAAGAACGCAACATGGTCCGCTTCAATCCCGATCCACTTGTTGGGGCAGCTCTTTTCAGACACAGAATATATGGCGCCTCAGGAGGTGAAGAGTTGTACTGCGACATCGATCTGAAGAACCCCAATTCGAAGCGGATTACTGTGAAAGGATTTGTTTTGGATACAATTGGTGAGATCTGGGACAGTGCCGCATTTGGAAACGTGCCTGCAATTTGGTTAACAGAAGGTGGTGGCTGGACCGACGTGGAAGAAGTTCCGCCTGGAGAGCTTTGGAGAACACTGGTCGCAGATCGAAATGGACACGGTTCCGAGCCGGACCGATGGTATCCTCTCGTTTTCAAGTCAGCTGCAAAGGACAGAGGATTGAGCTATGGATTCGAGACTTACCGACTGATTTACGAAAGCGGCAATTCGGCAGTCTCGGAAGTGTTCAAACGCGTACAGGCGGTTGTGTGGAACCGTAGACTTATTCGGACCCAGGGTCAATACATGAAATGGTGGACGAACGGCAAACACGAATCCGGAGCACTTGGTCTGGTGCCACGCGAGGCTCGAAAAGACGACCTTATCTGTATAATCTTTGGTTGCAGCGTACCTCTCGTTCTGCGGAAGATAGTTGCAACACCAAGCCGGAATGGTTCGAATCCTACCATTCATGGACGTATTGGCAAGGGTCCGGAAGAAACAAATTCGAATACCGTCAATTCGACAACAGCGAATACTGCTCCAGAAGAGCTATACACACTCATCGGCGAATGTTATATCGACCATATGATGGATGGAGAGGCCATATTCTACAAGAACGAGAGTGATGTCGAAAGCCAAAAATTCGTACTTGAATGAATGTATCGGGACGCAGTTAGCATTTTGGTATTAGAAAATGTTGAGGTCGAAGGCGCATTGGAATGCAGGCGAGAATTCGTGAGCGTACAACCAAATTGCTCGAGGAGAACCTGTCTTCGTTGGGATCGTTTCCGGGTCAATGTGCGAGTAGGGATGCTGTGTGCCCTGGTATTTTATATTCTATAGTTTCTAATCGCTAATCCTCACCGCGGTAATGGCCAGCAATGAGAAAAGCAATCTGGAGTGCTCTCCTCTCGTTCTGCGTTGGATCGCGGTACATCGTGTGGTTCAAGCTGAGATCCTGCTGGACAAATCCTTCGCTCCTGTAGATGCATTGAGTAACCGTGTCACCGGTCAATTCGAGGTGCACGCCGCTAAGGAAAGAGTCATGCTCTTTGTGGATCTCGAGAGCGGAAGACGCTTCGTTGAAGATAATGCTGATTCGGCGAGTTTTGGACCGTCGGCGCGCTCTCTATCGCGGAGAAAAATTTCAACCATTTTGGTTAACAACATGATATTCGAGTCGGTAGCAACGATGCTGGACTTCTGGATATTGGACGGGTTCTCAATCTTCTCAGGGTCAACATCCTGCTCACATGATGGTTTGAGTGCGGTACGATTTTTTCCGATGTAACACTTCAGCACTACAGAGAAGCGTCACACTTCAGGAACATTGCTCTAGGTGTGTAGCATTCATTGCCGAATAAAACCTCGTATCACTACGAAAGAAGGCAGCGAGAGCTTAATTTTCACCGCAACTCCCGAAATGAAATGCTTCTTTACATTCCAACCCAAGTCAGTGTCAACTGGCGATCGACATGCATTTAGCGCTGACATCAGCATGTGTGGATCAAGTTCTTCTCTGGGTCCTTGAAAAAGCTTCCTGGGTGAAACTTGTCGATCGTCAGTCATTGTATGCGCATACCTGGCCTGATTCCGATCTCAGCTCCCTGAATAGTTAATAGGATGTGATAAAGTATGCCGGTCCAGGGTGGCAATAAGCTCACCACCCGGTCTAACGGAGTAATACTAGCCTTCAATTCCTTCAATACCTACATAATATTCCGCATATAATTGAGAAAGCCCCTTAGCGATCCTGTTGTCTCCTCGCAACTAAAATCCTCAAGAGCTAGGAATAGGCGCAAAGATGGTACAAAGCGAAATCTACACGCTCAACAATTCGGGCATCGGCGCCACCGCCGAAGAAGACCGGCTGAACTTCCAGCACAATGTCTTCCTGCGCATGACGAAGGGCCATCTGCTACCAACGCACATCGAAGCGTCGCTGCCGGCGGCCGCCCGCATCGCCGACATCGCCACGGGCACCGGCACGTGGCTTGCGGCGGCGGCGGCGCGCTGGCCGGCCGCGCGCCTCGACGGCTTCGACATGACGCCCGAGCACTTCCCGCCGGCGGCGGCGCTGCCGCCCGCCGTGACGCTGCACCCGCACAGCCAGAACGTGCTGGAGCCTTTCCCGGCCGAGTTCGCCGGCGCCTTCGACGTCGCCCACGTGCGGCTGCTGATGTACGGCCTCAAGGCTGCTGAGTGGGACCGAGCCTTCGCGAACGTCGTCGCCCTGCTCAAGCCCGGTGGCTGGCTGCTCTGGGAGGAGACGGGCTACGTCTCGTGGGTTAGCATTCCGCCGTCGCGCGCCATGTTTGAGTTTCTGTCGATTGATGTTGAGTGGGCGCGGCGCGCCGGCCGCGACTTGTCGTTTCCGGCGAGGCTGCTGCAGAATGCTATTAACGCTGGGTTGGTGGACTGTGGGGAGCATGATCATTCGTCGTTTGAGCTGAATGGAGGGCATGATGGTGGACCCACCGAGGCCATGCTTAGGGTGATGACGCAGGCATTGTTTGGAATTGTGGCCAAAGGAGGCATGGAGGGAATGAAGACTGAAGAAGATGCGCAAAGGTTGGTGGATGACTTGAGAAAGTTTGCTGACACGCCTGAGTGTGAATACGGCTTGGACATGAAGTGGGTTTGGGGAAGAAAGCCGCTTTCTAATTAAGCATATCCCTTTCGATCCACTACCCTTCAATCCAACCTTGTGCACCTTCTATTGAGACAACTTGAATACAGGAGATTAGATTAAGCTTACGAAGTTTCAGCAAATCTGGGAAGAGGTATATATCTGGAAATGTGGATTGACATGATACGAACTAGCTTAGAGAACAACATGTGCACGCTCCGCTGGAATCTCGCAAGCATTATTGCATGTTGTAACAATGAATAGCGAAGAATTGCAAGATCAGTCACGTTGAGAGTATTTTCAGGCCGAATGAAGTTGCATGTTGTGAGGAGTTTACCGTAGTAACTCTACGTCCGGGGACCCTTGTCGCCGTTTTTGGAGGGGTTTACTGCCATTTTGGGCGGCACTTGCACGCAGTGAAAACATGACAACTTACATTAAAGATAAATGGGAGATTTTGATATAGAGGTGTATGTATGAACTAATCCCTGATGAGTCCTCTCCTCGTGAGCGAAGGATTTCATCCGCTGGGCGGATAGGATAATAATCGGCAGGCTTTTATAAGAATCGAATGGCAGGATTGGTTGAACCACTCGGTCTGTTTGTTCCCCGCGCCGAAGGCGGTGCCAGCCGATTTTGTCCCCTCATAGAGGTAGGGGCTTGCTCTTCGACACTTGTAATGCGGAGACAATTAACCATGAATAGTTGACCGTTGTCTCTTCCTCCCTCTGCTTCTGCGATAACCATATAATGCCCCATAAGAATTACGATATCACCAACTTGAACCTGGTCGTTTTGCTCCATCTCTGAGACCTTGCATAATGGCGATGCCCAAAACTTGGTACTTCGGTCTGCAATTGTAAGTTCAACAACGTCGATGGAGAGCCAGTTCAAGCTTGCAACGCTGGAGCGCGATGCCGTGACCTCCAGCGTAGTTGCGTTGTTCGGGAGCGCAAAGTCGGGGATCAATTTGGCAGTGTACTCATGCCAGCTCGGCGGCATGATCGAGTTTTCACTATCCCTCTGCAACACCTTAACGATCGGGTCCTGAGACAGGTCTCGCTCCTTCTTGATATCATTGCACACTTTGACAGAAATTTTGAGAAGGGCTTCCACTTTTTCGATCCTCTTCTCCATGGCGCTGATATAGTTTGTTGGTACATTCAGCGATGCGTTGGCGAGAATAGCCCGGTAGTACTCGCAGATCTGCTCGATGCTGTAGTTGTCGCGATTCATGTGGCCGATGACATCACGTCTAGTAACCCTGTGCCCTTCGGACTTGTACGCCACGGCGAGGTCGACTTGTTCCATTTTGGCAATGTGTTTCGTCAGCTTGCCGGCAGATATGCGGTATTCTTTTAGCTTGTTGATACCACGGCCACGTCTTCGGCCAATGATGTTGCCTAGACCACGGTTGTTGGGTACATTGATGAAGGAGTTGACGCTTTTCGTGATTTCGTTGATATGATCCGCTGCTCGCCTCGTCGTCTCGTTCACATCGCATTCGTAGATGTTCAATTCGTGGCCATAACCACCCGCGGCTTGAGGCTCAGCAAGTTCGTAGCGTCCAGATTGCAGCATTTCAATTCGTTCATAGTCAGAAGTGAGCACATTAAGTCTCTCACCCGTAGTTAGCATGACTGTCAACTCTGATGTTCCTTCTTCGGGACGCAAATCAATCTGGGGTATGTCGTTGATTGTCTGAAGAATGCCGTTATACTGCAAGTCCTTAAATATCACGGAAGAGTAAAGGCCTTCTTTTGGCCACTTCGGTGCCCATGACAAGGGATTTCGACCCAGGCTGAGTACGGTACCAGGAAGCACGTAATTCTCGGCCGTGACGCTCATCAGAAAGTCGTCCCAGTAAGAAGCTAGATCTTCTTCATCAGGCTCATTTAGCTTGAACCCTTCAAAAGCCTGCAGTATCTCGTTCAGGAACAAATTTGGATTGATTGACATCAGCGGGATAACTTTTAAGAAGAGGAGCTCGACGTTCTTGCGGTCCGCCTTGATCCTGAATGTAGACTCAACGAAGTTCTGAATATCTTCGAGGTCGTCATCGTTGAGCAGAGAGAGAAGAATTACTAGAACCTGAAGGAACTTGATGCGGATTATTTGTTGTTCTTTCGAGAGCTTCTTCACGTCGCTGAGTGAGTTGTAGAATGCTGCACTCCATTTTAGGATTTCTTTAATGCCTTTGCTGGTGATGATGGTCCTGAACATCTGCGGCGTATTGATGCCATACCGGGTATTCTTGGAGAGCCTGATTGCTGAGCGAAAGGAGGCACGGAAGAGCGCCGGGCTACGTTGACAGAGCTTACGGGCATCATCGATCATGGTGTTGAGGACTTCGAGCATGGATGCGTTTTCCATTTGTGTGCCTTTCTTACTGAGCTCGTGACGGTAACGGAAGATAAGATCCACCATGGCATAGTAGTCAACCTCGATGAGAGTGCATTCGATGTCGAACCTGCCTTTCCAATCGTTGAAGTTGTACACAATCTTGACATACTCGCTGTCAATTGCGACGAAGTCGTACTCCCTGCTCTGCTTGAAATTGATAATGGTACCTGGCGGGTAGTTTTGTTCTACCATAGTGTGATGGGCTTCCTTCGCCTTCAAAAGCCTCGGATTACTGTACTTCACGTCGAGCTGGAGCGACTCCGTGATATCGTGAGTCTTTAGGAGACTACCAGCAGTTTTGACTCGCCACTCCGCTGTCTGCTGGTTGGGCTCATTTCGCTGGTTCATGCTTTCCTGCTCCTGACGCATTACCTCGGGCTTAGTGGCGCCAGGAAGGAAAGCCAATCCAACTCGGAGTGGCTTGCCTGCGTCCACATTTTGATGGCTTGGTGTCCCTTGATGGTAAATACGAGTGAAGTTCTCATCAGCAGGCTTGAGAGAAAGCGGTACAAGCTGATCGTTGGCTTCGTCGAATAGCCTATTTGAAAAAGCAGCCCTGGCCGTAACAATGTCTTTGTTATGATCATCGGCACTGTCATCCCGTTCTGTTCGTTCTGAAATGCTGCTGCTCTCGTCATCATTGAGTAGATTGGGCAGTTGAACAGGCTCAGGAGCATTATTCGAGAAAGATATGGAAGCAGCACGCGCTGCCAAAGCATCAACCTCTGAAATATCGCTTCGCAGGTTTTCCGTCACTTCGTCAATCAGAAACGAATCGTTTGGATGGTTCATGGATGCTGGCAAATGGTTGTTCGCCGCAGAAGCATTATGGCCGGACAAGCGTTTGGAGGATCGTAGCTGGCAACGTCAGTCAGTGAAGTAATACGTTTATTTTGTTGACCGACAACTTACCCTTTGCATATTTGCATAATACGTGAAATATCTGATGATGTTGATGTGAGAGTAGTGAGTACTGAAGTTCAAGGCTGACAGGACGCGAGCCTGGTTATATGTGAAGATCAAGCTTTCCATCCCTTTAGGACGTTCTGCTCAGCCCGGCGTTGGCCAGCCTTACTCCATACTATGGATGACCTGATCATGAGTTCCTTTATTAGCACAGTCTGGTGGAGGCGGTGGACCGTCCTAGGCGACGCCAAGGATACCATAGCCCATGGCTGCTCCATGCATTTTCGTTTTGAGTGATGCGGCTGCTTCATACATTTTGCTTTTGGAGTGCTGCGGCCGCTTCATGCATTTTGCTTTTGAAATGGTGCGAAGCAAACATGTTCTTTCGATTTTTAACTTGATCTTCCGTCTTACCCAGGATTGAAAGACAAAAAGAGGTCGACGTTCCAAGAATTTGTTATCGTATCGTAGCGGCTGTTTCCTGCTGAGCACTTGTTGTATGGAAAGCCATCGGATCGAGAGGCTGTCGTGAGGCTGTTTTTGTGGCGAAATACAGCCACTCTCAATAATGGTTGCCAGATGCAGTATGAACGCCGACTCGGTGTATTTAAGGATATGTTTTGGATCTTTGCTGCTTCGTTAGCAAAACGGCAAAATTTATGCCTTTCCAATCTTCCTCTTTGAACTTCTCCAAAAAAACAAATCGGCCGTCATTCAAATGTTGCAAAACTTAAACGATGGATCTTGCTATTACCCCGGTGGAAATTGGGCAGCGGAATTTCTTCCCTGTGAACCGACTGCTCCTGTGAGCGTCTGTTGTCCAGACGGTTGGACTTGCATGTCGGATTTGCGCTGCGTTATGACACAGCCTAATTCAGCCAACAGTACCTATCCCATTGGGACGTCGTATCGCGGAACTTGTACCAACCCCCTATGGGACTATCAGGCATGTGGGAATTTCTGTACCAGTGAGTTTAGCTGATGCAATGGTGTTTGGCTGTTTACTGAAGATATGCGATAGATGATCCTGTCAATGACAATGATGGGCTCCTTATCGCGTGCGGAAACAACAAATTCTGTTGCGCACCAGCTTCCAAACAAGGGCTGTGCAATTGCAGCAGCGACATAGGCACATTCTCTCTTTCGAGTGGCGTTGCACAAACAATAATTGGCGTGACCGGCATGCAGTTCACGCAGACGCCGAGTGTAGTGCCAAGCTTTTCTTCAGGTAACAAGCCCGACCAGTATTTCAATTCGGATGGATGCTAATAAGCATCCGATGAACAGCGAGTTCGATCACACCCACGACATCGGCAGTTGCTTCACTTTCAGCGACAACCACAGGCTCCCATCAAGAAAGGCTGATAGATAGAACGTCGTTTAAAGTTGGTCTTGGCGTAGCCTTAGGGGTCGTGTGCATTTTGCTTATAGGTTGCGTGTTTCTAGTGCGGCGATGGCTGAGAAAAAGAACGAGAGACGCTGATCGAGCTGCATTCGATGCAACTCCAAGGCCAGAATCACCGCCTGCCTTTGGGAGGTATGTCCCGCAGCGCTTGAAATCGCCAGATCTGTCGGATGGCGGTGGCGCCACTCGGAATCCACTGGTTGAGACATTGGAAATGACTTATCAGGCTGAGATGGACGGCGAAGCGAGGCTCCGCCACTGAAGGAGCTGTATTAATAATAAGCAACGTATCTGATTCTATGAAAGTATGCTCTTAAGAGGCATTTATATACATAGCGCAGAGTTGCCTCTTCCAGACAAATGCCGCGTACGTAAGCTACTGATTACGAATAACGTATTTCACAAACGAGCCGTACACACAAGCGAGCCGTACACCTGAAATCGCACCTAATTCGTCGAATTTTACCATGCAAGATCTCAACAATGACCTAGTAGATTACTTCCAAACTTTGTATACGCATTTTCTTGATCATTCTGAACCTATCAGCCGAGTTTTGAACCAACAGACCTCATGGTTCTCGAGATACTTCCATTCTGGCCCCCATTTGCCTCATTTTCGATTCAAAGCGCTGTATCTCGGTCAAAACGAATCCTATTACCTCATGGCTTCTATGGATATCTTAAAACACGTAGAAGTATCTATATATTGAGTTTTAGAATAATCTACTACATCCTTGTTGAGATCTTGCATGGTAAAATTCGACGAATTAGGTGCGATTTCAGGTGTGCGGCTCGCTTGTGTGTACAGCTCGTTTGTGAAATACGTTAGTTATTGAATGATGCAGGACGCTGGAGAAAGCACTGCGCAGAGGAGGTGCGCCGCCGAAAATATCTTAGTGGGAAGAGCCTCATCAGAGAAAACTGAAATACGGAGTAGGGTAAGGCGTTCTTGGATAGTTAGAGTTTATGACAAAGTTGAAAATTAAAGCCGAGCACAGAGCACAGAGCACAGGAGCACAGGAGGTCAGCGTACCGTAAGGCAACTTTTTGATGCCTTAAAAGCTTCGCGGGAAAGCCATGTGTTACCTACCACTTTTAAGCTTCATGTATGCTGCAGCCTTCGACTTCATCATCCAATTCCTACTCGGCCCACAATTACAACATGGCGGGAATGATGCCCAGTGGGCAGACGTCTAGAGGCCCGCCGCTGTATCAAGCAACAGTTGAACCGGATCTCATCGATCCCGACGATGATGGTATGCCTTCCGCCCTCGACGTGCGTCGCTCGACCGTATGTCAGCTAACTTTTACAGCGAACCTCGATGATCTTGACGACCCGCTGCAGCCTGCTTCGACATCCGACAGAACACCACTCACCGGGAACATTCAGAGCCAGGGTTCGAGAAGTTCAAGGAATACGCAGAGCTACTTGAATTCAGCCATCCCAGGCGAGGATCGCAGAGCGCCGACGAACACGATTGATGAGAGCGTATGGGAAACTCTAAGAAGAGATCTACTTGCAGTATGGGAAAAGATGAGGCAAGTTCTGTGGCCCAAGTACCTCCTCGGTGGGATGCTACTGAGAGGCGGCGGTGGCATAGCTGGAGAGCAAGAACGAGGCGAGGCAGGACTAGGAGGGCAGATGAGAGGATTATTGGGCCGATGGCCTGACGCAGACACCGTGCTACAGGCCAACATGAGTGAGGGATTGAGAGATTGGGATCTATGGTAGGTCTAAAGTGCATTTTGTGGACGAGTCGATAACAGCGAACTAACTGGCTTAGGGGTCCATTACTCTTCAGTCTTCTACTCAGCTTCTTGCTCTCTAGAGGAGCAATGGATGATCAGAAAGCTGCAGTGTTTTCAGGCGTGTTCGCCATGGTTTGGATCGGAAGCGCAATTGTAACAATTCAGATCAAGCTCCTAGGCGGCAATATGTGAGTGATAAGCGTTGCATCTGGACTTTTATTGAACTTAAGCTAACATGTGCCAGCTCGTTCTTCCAAGCCATTTGCATCATTGGCTACACTCTATTTCCGTTGGTCATTGCTGCCTTGCTGAGCGCCTTTGGCGTCTGGGTAATAATACGAATCCCCGTGTATATCATTCTCATCTTGTGGGCTCTTGCGGCAGGCGTGAGCATTCTAGGCGGATCGGGAGTTGTTAGGAATAGGGTTGGCATTGCCGTATACCCGTTGCTTGTGTTTTATGTTGGCTTGGGCTGTCTCTGCTTTATCACGTAGACAGATTACGAGGAAGTTGTTTCGCTCGGGCCTGCCTGTACTATTAAAAAAGGACAATGTGCAAGGTTATCGTCTTAAGATTCTCAAAGGCACAAACTCATCATAAATTGGGGCCGTTTCGGTGCTTGTAGCCAGTAGTCCAATGACGCGCACACATGTTTTCTACACAACGGAACCTTACCCGTATGGCTGAAAGGCCAAAGCCATCGGCACTCGACCAGCTCAGCGTCCCAAATCACCGAGCCTTTGGAACGTTTCCACCACCTCACAACTCTACCCTCCCGCTACCCACCTTTACCTAGTATTCCCGCTTTGTCTTGAACCTCTGCTGTAGCCATCTTCCAGGCGTGCAGCGTGCTACTACTGCTTCGCCCAAGAGTCGGCCCGACTGGCTCAAACCCAGGCCGTGACCTCACTTTTCGGAAACAATAACATCGGGGCCGCTCAATCGCATCCACTTCGCCACAATAACCATCACCGCTTCTTTCTGCTCTCCTGCATAGTCCTTACCTTTGTGCTTGCACCAGACAATTCCACCCAGCGCAGAGCCTGCCAACAGAGACATCCAAGCTCCGAGGCTGTCATTGGCGTTCCCTAGCGCCCGGCGCATTATTCGGAAACGGGCCGCAGGTACAAACTCTCAAAATTCTCCTGACAACCATCTCCTGCGGTATCCTTTGTGCTATACCACCTCCAGTCCTCGCTGTTGTCACACAGCTATCTACGGCGAAGTGAATTGAGCCAGTTGCCTCGTTATCTTTCACCCCTTCAGTTGGCTAGCTAGTCTAAGTCTGCGGTGGTGATTTCGGCAGAACAGAATGCCACGCCCTCCAAATACTCGTCAACGGTCCCTTGAACCCTCAGAAGTCCCTCCAACGTCGTCAGTCATGGCAAAAGAACCTTTACCAACGGTACAAGCCGACGATGGAGAACAGCCGGTGAGGGAGAAGCTGGAGAAGACATCTATTGATGCAACGGCAACAGAAGAAAGCTTGTATATCGGTGAAGATGATGCTGCAGAGACCGACGAAGCAATGGATGACACTAATGGCCAATTAGACGGCCCGACCAAAGCCACAGGCCTTAGCAGAAAGCGAAGTGCCGAAGAATTTGAACAGGAAGAGAATGACGATGACGATAAAACAAAGAACTTGAAGCACGTGCGACAGGACACAGCCGAGGGGAGTGGAGTAGACTCTGATGTCTCTGTCGATATCTCTGCAGCAGACGCAACCCCTGAAGAACCAACGATCAAACCGACGGACGAGGTTGAAGTAGATGAATCAGACGAAGATTCCTCTTTTATTGCGCACGACAAGAAGAAAAGGATGGTATTGGATGGTACTACGGAGCCGGCATTGAGCAGTCCAAAGAACAAACGTAATCGAGCCCAATTCTTAGATGATGCTGTCAACGAAGGCGCTTTAAACGAGACTACCACCACATGTCAGAACAAGGAGACAATAGCAACATCATTAACAAGTGCTGAGGAGCGATCGACGAAGCGACAACGGAGCGACAGTCCACCAAACAGGCCTCTCGACATCATAAGCATACCTCCGATCGCATCTACGCTAGGCGAAGCAAAGCCAAAGAGCCCAGCACCCGAGACCTCCAGCAGCGCGTTCGCAGCATCCGGCTTCAGCGCCCGCGCCGGCTCCTCAACCTCCGGCTTCGGCGCACTGGGCAAAGCAAGCGAAGGCAAGAGTCCGTTCGCCTCAGCGGCCGCAGCATCACCATCGCTATCCAAATCGCCGTCGATCTTCGCGACCGGATCCACATCCGACGAACCCAAGACGCTCCCGCCCGCGTCCGCGTTCGGCAGCGTGCTCGGCGCGAAGTCGCCGTTCGCGGCCATGGGCGCCACCACCGCGAGCCTGGGGTCGTCCGGCTTCGGCTCGCTGCTCAGCGGCGGCGGCGCGTTCGGCGGCGGCGGCAGTGGCTTCGGCGTGCTGGCTGGCGGCCCGAAACTCAGCAGCTTTGCGGGCGGCGGCGGGCCCGCTATCACAGGGCTGAGCGGCAGGGCCGCGAAGCCGTTTGGTGCGGCGGCGGACGAGGATGACGAGGAGGAGGATGAGGAGGAGGAGGGCGAGGTCGCTGATGTGAGGAGTCCTGTGTCCGACCAGGGCCGGAAGGATCCGCGGTTTCACGAGCAAGAGGGTATGGAGGATGCTGCTCTGCGGTTAGGTGGCGCTAACGAGTGTCTAGTTGCGACCGGCGAGGAGGCCGAGGAGACGATTTTCAGCGCCAGAGCCAAGCTCTTTGCTTTCATCAGCGAGGAAGAGGATGGGAAGAAGGACTGGCGCGAACGCGGAGCCGGGATCTTAAAGATTAACGTCTCTGTCGACGACGATGACAAGAAGGCGCGGCTTCTGATGCGCGCTGACGGATCGCACCGCGTCGTACTCAACTCGCCGATCCATAAGAGCTTGAAATTTGGCAATGTCAGTGGAGAGAAGCCTACCGGAATGACGAATTTGTTCTTGGGTACTCTGCCTGGACAGAGTCAGCTGGTATCTATGCAATTGAGAGTTCGTATTCACCAAAAGCTACAATAACGTACACAAAACAAGCTGACCATCTCTTAGATGAAGCCTTCGAACGCAGAAGAACTGTGGGAGAGTGTGCACGAGTTGCAGAAGACCTTGTAGAGCATTGAATCTTTGAAGGATGGAGTAGGTTATCTCATTATCATTTCTCAGCTTCGAGGTGTTCAGCATCCCCATTTCGAAACGACTGATGCATGTCGTGCATGGCGGGAGTTACAACTGAAAGTCCAATACCTCTCAAAATCATCTCTGTTAGAGGTAAAGCCACGTTTGGAAACGGCTGGTTTGAATAGACACGGTGTGCAAATGGAGTGGTTGATTCTTCGGAAGGGCTTTTCAAGGAATTGATACCCCTAGCAGAGTCTGCCGGTAGAAAGGACATCTTTGCTTCTGATATATCACATAGCGTAGGGTACAGGCCATCATAGCGTTGACAATTTTTGATTTCTTTACAATATCCCTATGTTCAAGACAAGATAACTATGGACCCAACATCCTTTGCCGTAAACAATGCAACCCGGTCTAGTCTCAACGCCAGACGATTGCGATTTCATACATAATGGATAATCATTCCGACCTGCAAAGTTACCATAACGCTGATCATTTCTTCAAAGCTTTCTCCGGATTCTTCTCGAAGGCCTTGCACCACTTGGCCCACTCCTTTGCACCTTTCCCCATCGTCGTCTTCAAATCTTCTTTGACCTCTTGAAGCTCCCACTGCTCATCCTCCCAGTTCTTGGTCTCGCTCTCGGTGCTACTCGGGTTCCACCCAATCGCGTCGAGAACCTCCGTCTCCGTCGGCGCCGGTCTCCCATCCGACCTGAACAGCCACGGATCGCGGGCGTGGCACACCGCAAGCAAGTACCTCCGCAGGACGTCAAGCCGCGGCGACGGCACAAACGACAGCTTGAGCATTGCCTCCTTTCCACTCTCCGGCGCGGACGAGTGCAAGCGCTTAGTAACAGAGCGGGCGGTCTTGGCGCCGCGGACGCTGCTGTAGAGCCAGACGGAGTCGATTTCGAGCAGGCCGCCAAACGGCCACACCAGCGTCGCCATGATGTCGACGGCCGCGCTGACTGGCAGCAGGCCCGTCGCGATCACCGCATCGCGCTGCGCCTTGTCGCGCGACCGCAGCATCGTCGACGCGAACTCTGCCCGGATCTCCGCTTCGCTGCCGGCCATGCTCGACGGGTGGATCAGCACCATCTCTTCCAGGCCGACTGTGCGCTGCACCGTGTCTTCTTCGTGGTAGCCGTCGTCGGCGTGCGTGTCGGGCGGAGAAGCCGGGCGATCCGCGCCTGGGTTTTCGAAGACGTCGGCTTTGCCGGCTGCCGGTGCGGTGGGAGCGGGCGCGCTGCTCGAGTCTCTCTGCGTGTGGCCGGGCACGCGGTTGAGGAAGTCGAGGCTGGACGTGGTGGTCCATCCCATGGCCGTGTTGATGCCGCGAGTCGCTTTGCTCTTGATGCCTTTCCACGACGTCACCTTGTCTGTGTTCTGCTTCGCCGCCCGCACTTCCTCCTGCCACTTGCGCTGCAGTTTGTGCATCTTGTTCTCTTTCTCGCCCTCTGCGGGCTTTTGAATCGGAGGAGGAGGTGGAGTGTAGATGAGAAAGCGATCGGGAAGGTTGGCAGGTGCATTGGCAGGCTTCGGGAAAGGCACGAGGTAGGCGACGAGCTTGTGAGGATCGCGGCTGTAGTGGATTGGGCTTGCGATGTCGTCGCTAAAGGATAAGCTCCTGCGTTTCGGCGGCTCTGGCCATTGGTTTGGCACTTGGAGGCTGTCCAAGTTCCCTGTCGGCCGCGGTGGAAGCTGAGGAGCTGGTTGTTGCACCGGCTGGGCAGCATTGTCGTCTTGAGGAGAATAGTGCGAGTCCATTGCTTGATCAATTGATACTGTAGCTTACGCCGGGAAGCAGTTGAACAATTTATGAAGCATGAAGTCGTGTCGTACGATAGTTGTTGCGATGAAGCTCAGCCTGGCAGTACGTCACTTTCCGGCCCATGCCAAAGTTGATCTTCGCATCCTGCAACGTCTACTCCTTACTACGCCACCACCAAATGCATGCTATTAGCTTAAACATGGCTTACGAAGGTTCTCAGGCTCCAGCTTTTCGTCTCGCAAGCTCATCCGAATCGAGGACAATATTCATGAGGAGGCGGTGATAGATACACACACACACAATTTATTAACGCCCGGCGGCTGAGCCGAAAGGGCCACTATCGCTGATCTACTAATACATTTCCTACAGTGGATCCTGATCTCCTTCAAGCCCATGCACAAATTTCATTTGTAGCTTATATGTCCCCATTTGCCATTTCTCTTCGGATTCTCGTGGGTTAGTAACATTGTTAGTAGACTGGCTTGAAGACTGTTCTCCAAGTGTTATGACGGGTTGGGGCTAGTATTCGCCGAAGTAATAAGAGTCTGGCTCCTCGTTATGGTGTCCAGTTGTTCGTACACTTGTTTCAACTCTTCTGTCATCTGAGTTTTGACGTCTTTTATTTCAGCAGTCGTCCTCTCCACGGGCTCTTTCA
>Ga0335072_10000336_pt1 | contig 98969 bp, 83 predicted proteins | sample Lox_Sample_21_FD_206725 | JGI IMG/M metagenome (GOLD analysis project Ga0335072, IMG submission 206725) | Soil microbial communities from Loxahatchee National Wildlife Refuge, Florida, United States - Lox_Sample_2.1 | ecosystem: Environmental > Terrestrial > Soil > Wetlands | place: USA...
ATCTACGCCCCACATAGGTAAGGGGGTGGCGCTGGTTGCCCAGGCACCATCTTTCGTGTACATATATGCCCGAATCTTTCAGATAGCAGAAATGACACTCAAGTTTCTACGCAACACTGGAACCCGAGCTAAGTCTTCTGGAAAAGGCTCGTCGGTTTTCAATTTGCGGCCTCTGTCAACAAGACAGACCGATTAATTCCTACATATGCGACTGCCCCCTCGCTGCATTTTTGGTGGATACACATTTGCTCTCTTCCAACGCGGTGGGACTTGCAGTCCATTCTGCAAGAAGGCAGCATACCGCTCTGGGACACCATTATGTCCGCCTCTTTTCACTCTTTGATTCCAGAGCCTTGCCTGCCTCTGTATGAAGATCACATTCTAACGTGAGGTTATGTGAAGCTGTATCTCCCCGGCCTTCCGCGAAGTATCATGTCCGACTCTATACCTTCCAAAACCTCCGCACACCAAATTACGTATGAGTCCAAGTTCTACCCCGGAAAGCACGAACTTTCGACCTACCACGGCTCCTGCCACTGTGGCGCGGTCCAGTTCACTTTCACACTCCCTACTCTTGCCACTATCCACGTCAATCAATGCAACTGCAGTATCTGCGAGATTAATGGCTACCTGAACGTCTACCCGTTCCGTAGCGACTTTACGCTCGATTCCGGCGAATGCGAGCTCTCCGTGTACCGTTTTGGCAACAAACACAAGCAACATAAATTTTGTAGAGTTTGTGGCACAAGTCTTATGATAGATTTTGCGGAGCAGCCGAGCAATGCGCAGACGCGGTTTAGGGATATTAGTGAGTACATGGCTATTAATGTGAGTTTCAGTGCGACTGTTGATGCGTGGCTGACGGCAAATAGGTGCGGACATTGAAAGGCGTTGATCTGTCGGCGTTGAATATTCGTCCTTGTGAAGGGAGATCGCTCTGATGAACACGCGCGAGATGGTATATTGGGAGATTTACCAGCCTATTAATGGCGTTTCGTCGAGATCTATCTACCTAAAAGGCGTATTCTTCTTCCTTGTTGCTCTGCTAACCATTCGAGCTTGATAAGGCTTCGGAGCTGCACTTTGGAGGCGTCCATCTACGGTTGGAAACAACGCGGACATGAAAGTTTTCTGCCCTCCAGGAGACCAGCCTTGATCAGGGTTCTTAGAAGCGGTCCTGTGACATCGCCTGGTTTTTACTGCTCTCTGGCTTAGCATCCTCCCAAACATAGTCTCCAGAAATGCACGTGTTGGGACAACATCGGTGAGGCTGGTCAGGATCACTTGGCGGTGCGGTCTTCGAGTTGCTTTGGTGTTCGTTTGCAAAAGTATTGGCCATTCAATGTATCTAAAGGACATCTATATTTGCACTAAAGAAATGACTACGTAAACGTGATTGCAGACAGCTCCGGGATTCACCCGGGTCAATTGCCGTCAGTGATCATCCCATCCCAACGAACTGCTCCATCAGGCATGTCCCCCCTCGGCAAACTCTCAGGTGGGCTCGCTATATCATATGCCGATATTAAGCCTCTATATCCCGAGCACCAGCTCCTACCTATGACTGTGCAAGTTTTCCTCTAAGCCGTACCGTGTAAGAACAAGATGCCTTCACTTGCAGCTAACAAGACGAAGAAGATCCTCGATGCGGCTCGCAGTGGTAATTATGCCGTCGCCGCCGTGAATTGCTACACCATTGAGTCAATTCTCGCCACAGTACGCGCTGCAAAAGAAACGAAATCGCCCGCAATTATCCAAGTCTTCCCGTGGGCCCTCCACGCCGCTCCCAACAATCTCATTGCCAAGGCCGCGGTTCTGGCTGCCAGTACCGAGCCCAATGTCTCAGCACACATAGATCACTGCCAAGACTATGACGACTGTAAGCTGGCCATGGACCTGGGCTTCGACAGCGTCATGGTCGATATGTCGCATTACTCTGTGGAGGAGAACGCTAGCAAGACGAAAGAGCTGACCAGACGAGCGCACGACATGGGCATCACCGTAGAAGCCGAGATGGGGCGGATTGACGGCGCTGAAGACGGTGTCGAGGCTCCGGACATGGAAGGCCTTCTCACCGATCCTCAAGACGCCGTCAACTACATCCATGACACCGGAGTTGACTACTTGGCTCCTGCATTTGGCAACATGCACGGTGCCTATCCGCCCGGTGGACCACGCAAGTTCCTGGAACTCGATCGGTTGGCCAAGATCCGGGAAGCATGTCCGGCGGATAAGCATCTGGTGTTGCACGGATTCAGCGACTTCCCGGATGATTTGATTGTCGAGTGTATCAAAGCTGGTGGGATTCGGAAAGTCAACGTCAACAAGACGATTTGTGAGAGGTACATGGAATTCGGGAAAAAGACGTGGAGGGAGGTCCCAGAGGGGAAACATGTGGGTCTATCAGCGCTCGTTGAAGGCAGTATTGATGCTCACTACAAGGACATTGTGGATCATATGAGGATTTTTGGTAGCATCGGAAAAGCATCATTGCAATAGATGACCTGAAAATCGATTTTTGGTACCCCAGTCTTTGTCTAATAGACACTCTGCATGGAAAAGGGATGTCAACTGGGAATTCGGGGTCCTTATTCCGCGGAGCGCTAGGGTTTCTTTTCTCACACTCAGTCTCGAACAGGTTTGCCAGCTGACATTTGAAGACATTCATCCACCAGATCAACCCGATCACCAGGTAACAAGACAGTTAGCCCCTCTCAAGAATCTCCTTTACTCGGATATCTTACTCACCGCTCCACAAAGCTCCTCACTGACCTGCCACGTTTGGATACCTATTCTATTAGGGGTAGAATGTTGGCGGTTTCCCTGGTACACTCGAATCTCCCCCAAAACCTTGCTCACTAAATCTAAAAAGGCTCATGACCAGCTGCTTTGAGAAACGGTGGCTCCAGGTACCTCCACCCGCCAGGCAAAGGTGGCTACTTATACCCTCCCTCTTCTCTTCTAGGGCCTCAACTCTCAAGAATTCTTCTCGCTGCAGCCCAAATCTTACTCCACAGTAACGCCCGAGAAAGACACATGATCTTCCACATCGGGACCCCTACCAACCGGCCGCGGAGGTCCCGAAGCTCAGAAAAAGGGACAAGCACCTTGGAGAGTTCACCGCTGCGTGATGCATATCCGGCACCCCATGTGTTAGAAGTTTAGGTATACCTGGCGTCTTTATACTTGCACAAATCTTTCCTCCTCCCTCTGACCTTTGCCCTTCCAGGCCTTCTTTCGCTGCTGTCTGAGTCTTATTTCCACACACGCTCAAAAAAGAGGGGCCCGTGACCTGCCCGACTCAGGGACCTTCATCTACCAGACTGAAGACTCCACCCCTAAACCTGCGCTTCTCTGACCGTGATCGAACATACACATACACACACCAAAAAAAGGGTTGGTGATCTACCCATCTCGGGATCACCGTTGACGAAATAGGGGGACCTCTCTGTTAGTCTATCTGCACGCAAAATAGTTACTTCTTACATATGTATGTGTATCTGCTCTGGGAGGAGTGACTGCAGTCGAGAGTCAACGCAGAAGCATTGAAAGTACCATGTATTCACATCCATCTTGCAGCTAGGCACGTGCGGGATACGACCATTTGATGTTTGCAAGTTAATCTACAGCTGCAATGATTTAATGTGTTGCTATATCACTATAGATCATTCGTACCATCGTCCAACGTTCCCCATTCGCACGCCAAAACCTGGGTATCACTTCCTCGCTTCCCGTAACGTCAAAAAAGGTTGCAATCACGGCTTTGCAACACGGGAGCCTTCAGGACCAAAAGTGGAGGCAAGAAGAGTCCTGCCAACCTTTTGGGTAGACTCAGTCCACTACACTTCCTATACAAGGCCTCTCTCCACAATGGCTTAACCCTCAAGCCCGTTCGCATTGAAGAATTGCCGCTTTTCAAACACGTCCTCCGTCAACCTGAGGGTCGGACATCCCCACTTGCGTTCCCCTTGGCCTCAGGATCTGCTCCGCACGCAATCACTATGTCGTCTGCCGGAAAAGTCCTCCAGCCGCAGGACGTGGCCTGCAACCCCGCCCATCACTCTCTCAACCTCAAAATCTCGGTCAAGAATTCCTCAAAACTCAGCGTCACGTACCCGTCCCTATCGTCGTCGTATCCCTTAAAAATGTCGGTCATTCGCTTCAAACTGATGCACGCCTGAACAAAGAGGTCAAAGCTCATCCCCTCCTTCCTCGTCCTGCTTCCCCGTCGCTGATTCGCCAAAATCCCCTTTGCGTTATACGTGTCATACAACACGTTCGTGAAGGAGCCGCTCAGCCTGTATCCGAAGGCTACGAGCGCCTTGGAGAACTCGCTGAGTGAAATGCGCCCGGAACGGTCTTCGTCGAACCGTTCGAAGATTTCTCGCCACTCGGCCAGAAAGCGCCAGAGGCTGACGAATTCCTCGTAGGTGACAAAGTCCAGCCGCGGCGCGGTGGAGAACATGCGCATCATCATCGTGATGGTGTAAGGGTCAAAGGCGCTATAGTCTGCGTTGACGAGGGCGGAGCCAAGTTCGGACTCCGAGAGACTGCCGGAATGGGAGGAATTGGCGGCTAAGAAGAGGGGGTAGAGATCTGAAGAGTCCGCATCAGGAGGAGGGGCTGGTGATGGAGGAGGGCGGTTGTTGGCGAGTTGGGGAAGGCAAGAGGTTGGATTTGAGGGTGGGGGACCATGGCCGTAGCCCATGGGCGGAGGTGGGGAGTGAATACGGGCATTTGACGAAGGTTTTTGTTGGTTGTATGGGTGGTTGTAGTTGAACGAGGGTGGGGCGTTGCTGGCGGGCGTATAGCTATAGTTGTAATTGCCATCCGAGTTATGACGGTGGTCGGTTCGTAAGGGCAGAGGTTGAGGGTGACTATAGGGCTGCTGGGCGCTATTTGGTGAAGGGCGACGGCCAGCAGGCGAGTTTGACCTGTTTGGGGCAGGATTAAGAGGCGAGCTGGCTGGAGGAGGATTGCTTGGCGACGGTCTTCGATTTGCTGGGAGATTTCCCAGCACTTGGGCAGCTTCTTCGGGTTCGGCGTGTCTGCGAATGATCTTCAGCTTTTCTAGCGATACGCACAGGGGTGGTTGCACCTACGCAGGCAGCGCGTCTGGATTGAATTTCTTGTTGTACGCCATGTCGGTGGTTGTGGGGTTGTGACAGGAATGAATGCTCAGAGTTCAAACAAGGACACACCTTAGATATTGAAGGAGCTTGAAGAGGGTAGAGAACTAAGGATGGGTGGGGCTTGGAGTCATTGCAGTTGCTTGGAATATGTCATGGCTTGTTTTGATGGCGTTGGCAATGAGGCTGAGACCCGAGCCCAGCGCGATGTGTTGACAGTAGGGGTCGTTCTCGAGATAGCGATAAAAGTGGAGAACTGCCCGACGGTTTCCAGTTGGAGTAGAGTCAATCGAAAATAGAGACCTTCAAGTGAGAGGAACGGATCGCAGTTGCATAGCAGGGGTGCTGAAGATGACGAGAGATGCATTCCGCAGCCTCTGTTAGGATGCCAAATCGTCACCGCAGGCTGCGCAACGTGGCCCAAGCTTCTCAGATCTTCGGGCTGCAAACAGCGAAACTTTATCTGGCCGGGGCTTCTATTTTGAGGGATAGTACGGCTCGAGTCTCTCACAGCCCTGATCAACTCGTACTCACCCTGCGCATTCGGCCATTACGGGTCCCGACACCAATGCGAAGGTGATCCTGCAGGCTAGGAATGAGGTAAGTCTTCTAGTGGCTCTTCGGCCAAATTTGCTGGTATAACCCTCAATTTATTCTAATTTGACACTCCGTTTCTGCCTGTAGCAGCCTCCCGCCTCTATGCTCAATGTCAATGCCGATGCCAGTGCCAATGCCGATGCCAATGCCAATGCCAATGCCAATGCCAATTCTCTTGCTTGAAGCCTGTTGGGTATCATGAATTGTGACAACATCTCCAGCACCCCTGTATGAGAAGCAACACCGAAGCTATTCGTTAGCCCATGTAGTGATGAATTTTATAACTCTTTCTTCGACTTTTCCTTCGACGCACCCTTCGACGCAGCCATTTTTGGCTTGGAGCTCGGCAAAGCGTAGAGCCCTCCACCAATAAAGACAATTACTGCGCCGATAAGCACGCCCGGAGCAAGTCTGTTTCCAAAAAGCCAAATCGAAAGAAGGAGACTGGCCAGCTTGCGAATATTAAGCACGACCCCAACAGTCAAGGACGAACTTCGGGCTGACAACTGGTTCACTCCTTTGATGCAAAGGTATTGCGTGCAAGCGTTCAACAGGAGATACACGACTTGAGTGGGCACTTTCGCCGCTAGGACGTGGAACCAGTGGACCTTTCCATAACGGAATTGTTCAGCTGCGATATACGCTGATAATGGGGACGGTTCAATGAAGAGGGCCTGCGACTGAGACCGAAGCTCCGGTATGCGCAATAGGAAGAATGGCAGAGACAGCGTATGACTGTAGAAGAGGTTCTCTTCCGTGTGGTTACGGCCGTATTTGGCGTAGGTGTTGTCCGTGAAGACGCCCATAACAGCTGAGAGCACCAGAGCTATGAAGAGAATCCCGAAGCCGGTCCAGAACTCAGACGTCGAGCGACCAGGACCAGGATTCGTCAACAGCCGAATTTCAGCCCCTTTTGCTTGGGCATCTGCGATGGCCGCCTGGACGACGCCGAGGAAGAGTAGCAACACAGCAAGCGCCTGAAGCCTAGTATATTGTTTCCCAGAGAAGTAGCCAACAGCCATTGTAGCAACGGGACCAGCACTACGGAGGATGATGTGTAAGGGGACGGAGATCTTGTAACCGAAAGCAGCGTTGTTGAGGATATTGATTGTAAGGAAGAAGGCAGTGTAGATGAGCCATCGGTGAAAAGGAATCGAGCGCGGCCGTAGGTGGGCATGGCGGACGCCGCGAGAGAGATCAAGGTGAGAGGATAGGGTGAAGAGGGAGGTGAGGAGGAACTGCGTGGCTGTGATGAGCGTGCCCGAGTTGGGTGCAGCTTGGATGATTGCTTCCAGGGCGAAAACGTTTGCGCAGCAGCCGCCGAAGATCAAAGCCAAGATGGGGGCCATAGAAAGCCATGATAGTAGGAACGTATGGGCTACTGCTATAATTGTGTCACGACAACTGTCCTCCTCCGATTCGCGCATTCTTTTCTCATGCCCAGGGGATTCAGTGTTTCTCTTTCGCAATCCTTCGAGCCGGTCTTCCAGAACTGTGCCATTCGCTGACTTCGCTGGCGGCGAGTCAGCCTCCATTGCTTTATTCTGTGAGTCTAGACGCGTTAGACACTCGGATTGCCGTACAATCTCCATCGAGAAGTCGGGAATGTGGCTGCGAAAGTCCCCAGCGGCATACTTGTTCAGGAGTTCACATTGGCCGGAGTGCAAGGCTCCAACAGTTGCCTGATCAAGGCATCGCGGCGTGTTCACACTGTCTCTTCCAGCTACATAACAAGGCTTCACTCTGCATGCTGGAATCCGCCAATGGGCATAGGTTAGCTTGGTGCAAGTGATTTGATACGTGGTCGAAAGTGGAGACTTGGCGACTGCACTTATTTTATCCCTTAAACTGCCAAACGTAAGTCACGTGTTTAGGTCACGTGTCTCAATCGCACGCTCGACGTGGGATTAGAATCTGGTGGTTCAGAAGATGTTCTATCGCTTGTCCTATCTATCTGGGCAACGAGCTGGTACTTATAGACGCAAACTGGTTCTATCGGCCGAGTGTCCCAGTCGTCACCACCACCTTCTTACGTACCTAGCTGACGTAGACAGTCCTGCCACCAAAATGTGAACCTATTCAGAACAGGAAGAAGGACCGAAACAGACTTTGCCGTACACGCCGAGGTGTACAGAAATGAAGGTCATAGAGACAGAGCGCGACGTGATTGGAGCAGCTTGACCACCGCCTCGTGCCCGTTCCGTGCCGCCCACGACAGCGGCGTCCGTTCGGACCTGTCCTTTCAAGTCCACGCCGCTCCGTTGTCGAGCAGCAGCTTGACCACTGCCTCGTGCCCGTTCCGTGCTGCCCACGACAGCGGCGTCTCCTCGGACGCGCCTTTCGAGTCCCAAATGAGCTCTTTTCCTTAAGCTATTTCGGGCCCTTTCCCGGAAAACCACTTCGTCTCAACCAGCTTAAAATTAAGAAATTCTAGTCTCTAAGCCCCTCATATTGCGATGCCAGCACTAATCATCCACCAGAACGTCTCAGGACATTTATCATAAGGCGTGAATACGGACGGTAAGCCTTGACCCCACTCTGACTTTCGATCTGCGTTGGAGATGGACTTGCATGCCTCCCAATAAGCTGGGTACCAACCTGACTGATGCCAGTCGATAATAGCAACGATCGTGGGTTGTCCAGATGGAGAAGAAGAAAGAATGATGTTGCTCGGAGTTAGATCACCGTGAGTAAAGAATACCGGAGCGTTATCAGGAAGACCCGGGCGCTTAGGATGTACACATGGTTCGTTTGGTATGCTTGGACTTAACCACAGAAGGTTGATGAAATAGTCGTTAAAGTCTTTCACACTAAGAAAAGGGCCCGCCGGTCTTTCGCATTGCTCGAAGATGTAGTCTAATAACGGTCGACGACCGATATTACCTAAGAGTTTTCAGTAAAAGCTTCGTAAACTTACATCAGAACTTACCTATAAACGAATCACCAGGCGCTTGACGGAGAGAACGTAGAGATATGACGATGTGATGCAGCTGGCGGTGGATAAGGGCATGATCAGTCTGTGTTAATGTGTCTTCTGCGTCTTCAAGTGTTCGACCTTCGACGAGTTCCATGTATATGAAAACCTCGTTGCCGTCTCGACACCACCCATAGACTTCTGGTACTGGTACGTGTTGGCCCAGTGTTGTTCGAATAGCCCATAAACACTGCCCTTCGGCAATTGAGAGCGAAGATCCATACTTGACAAGCAGCTTCATCGAGAAAAATGGGACCGCCCAAGGTTTGTGTGCCCAACGTCCCGTTACGTTTTTCGGTCTTGCGGCTTCTTCTCGCACCATCGCAGGAGTAGGTAGTTCTGCATGTGCACCATGGTTTCTGAAGAAAGATGAATCTTGGAAGGTGATATTGTCGTCGTTGGGCAGACTAGCAGGACTGAGTTCGAGGGCTTGGTGGTTCGTTTCCATCTTGTCGGCCATACGATCTGCTTGACCAGGGAGCAGATTCTACGTTTTCTTTTTGCTAAGACTGTGTGCGATGTCGACATTGTTCCCGGATTTGGTCACGTACACGGTTTGGTACCGGGGCTTGGCGCACACACAGAGGATTGTCTTTTGCATCTAGCTTCCTCGTCTTTCTTTCTTCCTTCTTTAGATTTGATGTCCTAGTTTAATGACACCTCTATGATTCGCTCTAGACTGGCTCCTTAACACATGGATCCTGCACCTCGCTCTCTACGTCGCAACACCACTGTGCATGCTCTTCTTAACTAGATACCGAGTTTATTCTGCTGACTATGATCCAAGACAATAGTCCAACCAAAGGACTGGACAACAGACAAAGAGGAGATGGATTACGACTTCTACTGGGCCGACGACGACAGCGATGGCCAGAGGATAGCCAGAAAGCACGGCCTGAAATCGCCCCTTCCGATCATGTGCAGCTCTCCAGAGTCCGACAACTGCATGTACGTGTTTCAGTAAGGCAGCAAGTACTACCTCTGGAACCTGAGTATGGGCGATATTTGGGAGATTGTCACGGTGATGAATGGGGTGGACATTGTAAGGAAGATAGCCAATCAGGGGCTTAAATCGCTGAAGCTTGCGGAGGTACATCAGGAGTCGACTTCCGGCTTGGAAAATGCTGTAGTGGTAGTGGTAACTTACAGCTAGATAGTTCTCTGGATGCTATAAGCTGCAAGATACAATTTGTAACAATTCAGCGTGGAATTATGGCCCGTGTACATTTCCGCTCACCCAGAGGCTCACCCGGGCTCACGCAGCACAGGGCGGCATCGCCCTAGGACTGGAGCAGGGTGAGCTCGGGGCGAATTTCAGTCATCTTGGCTTTAGGGAGCTCTAGGTGACGATAGCTCTGCCGACATTGCCTAGGGTTTTACAGCTGCCACGATTATCGCCCTCTCGAGCCTTTTTTTCCATAGAAAGAATGCACGAGAAAGAGGATAACATAATACAGTTGTTGGCGGTGTGGCTTTTTGGTGTGCAATCTAACCATTAAACAAGCCACTCGGGCATGCTGAGGTTTGTGTGGTTCCGCAACTTTCTGCGTCGAGGTCACTTTCCACTCACCTCCTCCGACACCGCTTTTACCGGCACTCACCCTGAGCGCGGTTGAGCACGAGGTGATCGGAGGTGAGTCGAAGGTGAGTCGACTGGGGGCCTACCTCACAATCTACTCGCTCATCGCTCGAAGCCCAAAATGGTCTCCCTCATTTTTCGGCGGCCTTTTCAAAGACTTCTATCGCGTCGCCATGGTGGAGCCATCGGTGTCCTATTTAGAGCCCACGGTCCCCGTCGCTGCCCGCCAGAAGCGTCTTAATTAGGATTGCTGGCTGTGCTTGTTTAGCTTGTTGTACGCTATCTCTTCGACTACCGTCTGAATCTCCACCGGACTGCCCCGTTATGGTAAGATAAACGCCACTCCAGGCGGGTTGAAGCACCTACAGCGTTTTATGTATGATGGGTAGGGTAGAGCACGCGACAGTCCTTGCTGAACGACTCGTGTGGGCCTCCGCATGGCACACACTTCAGTACCTCTCAGCAGTCGCTATGGCAGTGTCCTTCCTGGGCGCATTTGGCGCAGGCCTGCGATTTGGTACATGAGAAAGCCTTATGTCCAACTTCTTGGCACTTATGACATTGCGTCGGACCAGTTCGTGGCTCATAGACTCTGGTATAGGGTGATTCTCCTGTAATATGAAAGTCCTGTCCTTGTAGCAGTCGTGCTTCGTCGCTATCTTTGGCGAGGTATACTACTATTGATCCGTATGCCTTTTCCGTATCCTTTCGGCTAAGCTGTGCCATCTTGGCTATGCGAACGTCGTTCTCCTTCCCCAATAGCTCCATTGTCTCTGGTTGAATTGTTCCGTCTTGGCCGAGAATAGCCGTCCGGTTGGCGTTATCTATCTTCACTGGGTAGAGCTAGTCTCGCAGCACCCGAGCCCGGGCTACCGAGCTCTTCTGGACTGCTTCCTTCACAAGCTGAGGCTCGGCTTCATTTCTGCAGTTTACCCAGATACGCGCGGTGTTCCTGGGGTCCTTGATCACAGCCACCTAGCGCTAGCTCTTGTGGCCTTCTGCCGCACATATCTCCTGCTCGATTGCTTGCCTGGTTACCCCCGATTGTGCCTTGCTCTTGTCTTCCTCTTCAACTCTAGATGTGTCAACCGTGCAGTACAGCGTATCGATCATGCTTGACGGCGTGGTGTTCAATCGGGGAAAGGGTCCGCAGATTGTTTGGTTGACTACTCGGTGACGTACGAGCAATATCGGCGTACGATGAGGTCGCGCTTGGTGGCGTTTGGAGGTTCCGCAGCTGGGTCTGGATCGTTTCCCTCATTTCCGTGACCTCCACCTTGAGCGCGTTAATCTGTTGGGTGAGGGTTTCGATTTGGTTGGCTTGTGCCTGTTTCTGCTCCTCCATTGCCCTTAGCAGTGACGTGACCAGGTCGGTAACCACCTTGACCTACCTGTGGGCAGTTGTGCTCGCCTTCTCGGTCGCCATTTGATTCGGAGCGGTGGCTGCCATTCGATTGTTAAGGTGGGCATTCATCATGGTGCGGTTTGGCCGTGGCGCGCCAGGAGCCATTGCTGCCATGTGAGATGCATCCTCTGTCTCGCTGGTCCTACGGGTGCCTCATCATTTCTTGTTCTAGGGCCTTGGCCGTCTTGGTGCGTTCGCGACGCGATTGGCGCATCGGGCCTTCCATCCCCTCTTCAAAGGCTTCCCAACTGAATGCTGACTTTGAATGCTCAGGCAAGAGTCTGATCTATTCTATCCCGTTCCCCTGCTTCTGGTCCTGTGTCGTCTGAGGCCTCCTTCTTCTGAGGTCACCCGAGGTCGGAAGAGCACGGGTACTACGACTATCCTGACCCGTGGGCGAGTCAGGCAGGTTAGTACCCCGCTTGGAGCAGGGAAGTTGGCCAGCGCAGTTGGCAGTCGCCATCAGGACGACACTCTGCCTAACTTTAGGCTCAAAATCACTCGATTGTAATCAGCTGTAATATCTGACTCTCAGCATGGATATACCGTTGGTTGCAGGCATATCATGTCAACTATACTGTAAATTTGGTGTGGCACGCACACCCTGGCTGCTCAGCGAGTGAATGATCTTGCACGTTAGGGGTTTTTCGGGGCCGTCCTCCAGTCTCGATCGGACCATTTCTGGCCTGCCATGAGCTCTTCAGCGCGATGATTAGTAGAATAGCTATACCCAGGGTGCGATTATTATCAGGTAGGGTGCTATGATTAGTAGAATAGATCTAGGTATGGTGCGATGATTATTATCAAGGGGGGGTGACAATGTACCCCGCAGCCTCGCCGCCTCGCAGCCTCGCAGCGAGGCAAACCCTCAGCCTCGTCGAGCCGCCCAATACTATTTCAACCTCGTATCTGCTCACCACGTCTACATCCGTACATCAGACTTGAACCATTCACATGCCGCCAACGCATCTGGCTTTGAGCTTACAGCCTTGTCCCGATCACAAGTTCGATGGATTTCGCATCCTATAGATACCCCCTCCTGTACAATGTGTGAGGCTTTATCAATGAACCGCAGGTCCAAATTCACCGCACGTGAAAAGAGAAATAAGCGAACCCTGAAGTATTGCGACTGGTACAACAGACGTTACGATCTATACTTCCTACCCCGGCCTTACGCGCCAATGGTTTGTCCATACCATTCCATCTGTGCTCCGTTGCTGAATCTCTATATTTAGTCTCTCGATACGATTTACAAGATCGATGTCATTGCTGGCGGGCAGCCCGACGTCGTTCACCTACAGAAGGTCATTCGAGACGAGACGCTCGACAAAAGCCTAATCACCCGACAATGTGCATACCAGACTAATGGGCCAAGAGTACCAAGTACAACCAAGACGGTCATTAATGGAGAAGAATTGTGCATTGAAGAGATGATAAACTTGAGATGGTGGCTGGCCGGTACAGCCGTCACGCACGAGGAGACATTCTACCTGGTAGATAGTTGTGGTGGGTATGATGGCATATTTAGGGCCAATATCGGTCCAATCGACCCTCGCCTGGAATCTGAATGTGCTACGCTCATTCGTGACAAAGAGACCGAAGGTAATTTATCTTGATTTTTTCTAGACTGCTCCAGTGTATTGAATCTCATATATACTGACTGACTACGCATGGATAAGACAAAGAGAAGGCCAAAAATGCTAAGAAACAAGTCGTCCAAGGCCAGAGGAAGACAGAAAAAGACGCCAATGATGAAAGAATTCGACAGAATGTGCGTGCGCAGCGAGAAAATAGTCGAAACTAGCGTGAAAACCCAGCCAAGCAAGCTGCCATGGTCAATGGGTCTGAAGGCCAATTGTCTTGTCGTGTGCGACCTTTTGTCTTGTCGTGTGCGACCTTGAATCTCATCGAGCCTTTAACGAACATTATTTGGGGACAACTATTCATTCGCCATGACGCCTTGGCTGAGGTGAATTCTAGGCTCTCTTTATCGTGTTGGAATGTGGACGGAGATAAGCAGGCAATGTCATTTATGTGTGCGCTCATTTGAGGAAAGTTCTATGGTCTAACCTGTACCATCTTATATGAAGTTATGCTCTAGCTCAAATCACGACTACCGTCTCTTTGAAGGGCTCGACATTGCCGAGGAGAGGTGAGATTAAGGATGCCCCTCGCACTCGCCCTCACCCTCACCCTCAGTAGTATATAGATCTCCTTTCCCTCTCTAGACAGTCCCTACAGAATAAGCCGTGTTTCCACAACAAACTATATGCATACCTGTCTGCTGCACGCAACAGTTCGCACTCCGTAGATATAGTTGGCAGGATAGTGTATCGAATACGTAGAGGTGAAGGGAAGGAAATTTGATGTGTTTACTGTTGTGGTGATAGCGGGGCAGATGGAGCTACGACAGCGGGGCAGACGGCGCTATGATAGTGGGGCAGCAGTTTCCTTACTGTTTTGTACCCCAATTTTCACCACGCTAAAATCAAGCAATCACTTCAGTCAGGCGAGTCTAATGGTATATATCACACTAATGATCAATGCCACCTGCATCATCAGGTTCTCCTGACATAGGATAATCATTTCATACATGTACAACTTATCACGAAATGTGGTTTTGATAATGTTGCGGCTCAAAGAGTTGCGGTGATACATGTATGCACACTGACGTTCTGCCGAGTTATCACCAACACCTCTTGCCACGAATGATACCGATCTCTCATAACTCGACGGATCCTGTCCACCGTTGCGATGACCTATGCCATATAGAACACAAGTTAGCACTCGAACTGTGTCAGCAGCGAATCCGGGGTGTAAAGGCCAGCTCCAAAAAAGGCAGACACTGTTTCCTTAGCAAACTTTCCAAAGACTCTTCTTATGGCCGCCAGGATTTAAGCAGTTCTTGGCAGCGCTCATATCGGCGAGTGAAAGGATATTTTCATCGTTGTAATGCCCTGCTTTGCTTGCCACTTCGCTGTGACCACCTCTCCAACGCGAACATGTATCCACAACCTTCGATCACGCCTGTAGAAGTCGCAGAATTCACCGCCTTATGTCGACTCTAAGCCTCATAATCTCCATATCCCGCAAAGACTCTATGCCGCTCCTTTCCCGCCGTAGCTATTCGATTCCTCTCCTTCACGCACACCCAGTACAAGTTGTGCAGGCCCTCGAAGCTCTTATGATTCAGCTTAGTGTACGTCCAGGAACGGCCGTGCGCGAGCTCTTGTTCGGGCGACGACATGGCGGTCTTGTCGGCATTGAAGAAGCCCCATAGGCGGTTGTTGGGATTGGTCTTGAATTCTTTGCAAGCGGGTGGGTCAAGGACAAGACGGGGGAGCCCGTATTTGGAGCAATTATCAGAGGGATGCGTGGTCCGGTACGTCGGATGGCGGAGACACCTTGGGATTTTGTTCTTCTCGCGACTTCCGCCTCCGCCCATCGTCCTTGATTCCTGTACGTCGACGCCAGGTTGTTCATGCTAGTCAGCGTGTCTGGGTGTTCCGGGCTCAGCACCCTCCTTCTTGTCTCCATTACTTGCACCTCCAGCTCTTCCGCCTCCGTCCATCGTCCTTGATTCCTGTACGTCGACGCCAGATTGTTCATGCTGGTTAGCGTGTCTGGATGTTCCGGGCCCCGCACCTTCCTTCTTGTCTCCATTACTTGCGCTCCCAGCTCTTCTGCCTGAACGGGTCCTTCCTGATGAGATGCGGTAGCGGAGAAGGGGCGGTCTCTGCAGGGCGGAAGCGGGTTTCAAATAGATTGAGCTGGTGAGGTTGATGTGACAAAGGGCAGAGGCGCGAGAGCAGGGTTGAGGAAAAGGGGTGGTAGGTGGCTCAATAGAGATGTCTGAAAGCGTGTCACGTCGATCAATAAAGTATTGGCCATGGCCATGGTGCCTGGTTGTGGTCTACTAAGTTGAGATTGAATGCAAAGAGCTTCGGGATTGTCTTCGAACTGATAGCTTTTCGGTCTGCATGCGTTCGCTGAGAGCCTGAAGATTTGTTTCACTATGGAAAAGCAGGTTATTGAGATGACGGGCGGCCGTTCCCTAGGTCAGGCTGGTGCTAGGCTACATTAGACCACATCATCTACTGCCAAACCACCTAACAATTCTACTCAGCAACTCCGACAGATCTCCTATTGGCCCTCCGTCTCCCTCCAGACCGACAGTCCCCAGAATAATGCCTTCCACAAGCCACCTCGCTGCATAACCTGCTAAAGCCAAGCCCGTCGCTATAATATAGCCATAATTGAGCAAAATCAAGAGAGCTTCGATGTTGTTGAGAAGCATTGCTCATCCGACATAGCTTCGTGCCCTAGAAGTAAATGGTGGTGCTGAAGCTGGATTTGCCTCTTCTTCCGGTGACTCGGTTGGCCATATCACAAGGAGGAAGGGGAAAAGCTTCGTGCATGATGACGCCAGGAGTGCAGTGCTGATTGCAGAAGTCAAGGAACGCCCTGGATCTATCGTGCGTCTTGTATCTTGTGAAGTTGTACATGTGGGTGATGTTGGACCGCTTGCGCCTTGCTGTAAATCGTCCTTGTCTGCACTGCCTGATGACAGCTGCCTAGGGGATACGGTCGGATCTGTTGCGGCATTTGAGAGGAAAAGGCGCATGAGTAACCTGATAGTCGCATGTTGCGCCAGCGTGGCAACTGTGTTTATTTAGTGTTAGGAAGAAAAGGCACTGCAGGAGTGTAGGCGCATTTGAGAGCGGGCTGGTAGTTGTGCCATCACGGGGACTTCCATGAGTCCTCTCCCCTCGAGCCCACGTCAAGTATACATCAAATAGAACTAAAAGAGTCCCTAGACGGAGGATCGAGGGGTCGAGTGAGTCGTCTGAGCCGGCCGAGCTGGTTGAACAGGAGATGCCTGTAAACCTGGATGCAGCCGAGTCAGTCACACGTTCCCGGGTTGGCTTTGAAGTTACTGTCGGTATTAGGTCGCCTGTAGTAGGTCGTCTACCTGCGGCTTGATCAAGACCAGATCTACGAAGAGAACGACAAAGTCATGCTCGACATATTTGTCGGCGAAGCGTTTGCAGCGCGGTCATTATGTTAGACGGACACCTTTGCCCGACGAGCGGCCGTCAGCTTTGCTGTAAGTAGTTTAAAGATGCTTGACAGGAGTGCTGCAGCTGATGGATATGACATGCTGCGTTGCCGATGCTGTTCCGGCCAAGCACCAACAATCCTATTGGCCAGGAGAAATCGACCTGTCGTCCAAACCGACTGGCTTGTTGGCTAACAGGGCTGGCTTACAGCTCATCATACGTAATATTACACCGTTTTGGTTAATGGCCTGGCCCATTGGGCAATGGGCTACTTGGTTAGGCAACAGGGCCTGCAGGTGAACGTTCGGGACTCGAGAATGCCGCCTCGCGGCTGCTGCCCCTCGACCAAGTCGCTGGCAACTCGCTAGCCTCGCTGGTAGGGAAGCAAATGTAGACAATGATCACGTTTGCCGCGCACCTGCCACACAGCTCACAACGTAGGCAAGATTTTGAATACTTGAAACTCATAAATATTGATGAAACCGAAAGTGAAGTCAAGATTTTGAACAATTAGAGTGCAGGGAGTCTATCTAACAGCTTAGAAGCTGAAAAGGGTCAGTCTCAGGGCATCTTGCAGTCTATTCCTCCATCTAATCGTCCTTGTCCTGCTCGTCCTGCTCGATGACCACTATCTAGGTGTAGCTCGAGCCTGTTGCTTTGTTGGGACACTCGCTAGAGCAACAATCGTCTGGGCAACCGCGGTGTATCCTCCTCTTGCTCGAGCCAGTGTATAGAGGACCCTAGAGGAAGCTAGAGAAGCTTACGTCTATCTAATCTAGCAACCATGTATTTAGTCATTCATCACTGAATCGGTGTGGTTCAGCAGTATGACGCTGACTGAGGCGAGCTTTTCGGTACGGAGGTCTTCAAGGGCTTGCTGAATCTTCTGCTCGTGAAAGGAAGTCATTGGGCGTATTGTGGCGGAATAGCCTTGGTCGCAAGGTCGGTTGGATGGTTTGGATGAAATGGGTCACTAGGGGGTTGTCGCGCTAGGCGGGGGGGATGGGAGTTAGGTGCGGCTCTTGCGGGCCTGTTGAACGACGAACTGGCCAATGGAGTAAGAGGTCTGGCCGTTATACCAAAGCTCCGTAGAATCATCGTCAGGACAAGAGGACGCTGTCAAGGTAGGTTCTCAAGTCCACTGGCTTTGGGAAATTTTTGCAGAAACTTTGAGAAGGCGAGAGTCATGGCCTTTGGCTACCATGCGGATTCCAACCTTGCAGCGCTAGTGGACGGTGCTTGCGGCATGAATACACAGGACAAGCTGAAGGAATGGTCACAGCGTATGACTCTCAGGAGGGATGGCTAGACGGGGAGGATTCCAGTATGCACATATGTCTAAGCAGCATAAATGATGAATTGTCACCGGAAGTCAAAAATGTTTGGTAGTCAAGTTCGAAGACGCAGACTGCCCTGTAAGAGATTAGCTACAATACCGCGATACGAGAACCAATTTAGGAAAGATTTGTTCATCTAGTATGTTCCAGAGCTAATCTGAAACAATCAAGGCGACTGTCCGCAACGAGTTTCTCCCTCAATGAGGGCTCATACAAAGAAGAGTACCGAGATAGTCAGAAGATATTCACGCCACCAACAAAGACAACTTGAACAGCGGCAAATGCAGTGGTCGCTGCAAAAACGTCGACTCGCCTGCCTCGAACGATGACCGTCATGATGAAGGAGAAGAGAAAGCTCATCGCAGTGATAACAGCAAGTCGCGCTATCATACTCTTGACAAAGTAGAGCACAAAAATGGAAGCAGTCGGAATGACAGATGATAAGACCATACAAGTGACGTTGCCAACTGTGACGTACAGGTCGTCGCTGTATTCGGTGAAGCCACTCCATCGTTCTGAACCAGACGGTCGATTCCGTGTTAGTGGCCTGCGAAGATGGTGGTGGTACCAACGTGCTACCTTGTCGAACAAATATTTTGCAAAATCGTTCTTATGTTCTGTTGAAGTTAGAACGATAAGGTCTGCTGAATGTTCCGGTTCCCAAGGGTCAGCCTCGATCTCTTGTAGGAAGAAGTCGCCGCCTTCTTCCATTTCGAGCCATTCCCGTACAAAGGCCAAATCGCTCGCAAGCGGCTTGGATAGTTGTAAGACACGGGACGTTTGAAGCAGTGTACGGTCTATGGACTGATGAGTAAATGGTTAATGTATTCGACAATATTCATGGACAATATACGATATATGTTGATCTTCTCTTGAATCTCGATGATCTTTCGCCGCTGTAAATCATCTCCGTTTTGGTCGGAAGCTCCAAATAATGCTGCCCAAGAGACTTCGAAAGTGGCCTTCTCGGGGTCTTCTTGGGCTATAATCTTCAACTCATTTTCGAGATGAATGAGTTCAGCTTGCATATACAAGAGTACCTTCGAGCTCAGAGCCCCGAATTTGCGGTAGATCGTTAGGCTAGGGAAATCTGCAATAAGTTGTGCGAACTTCCCGTAGCCGGTCATCTTGGATCTTTCAAGTTATGGGACTGCGAATCATTGTGCACGATCGAGGTAATTAGGGAAGAAGAGATAAAAACTAATAAAAGCTCGACGATGTGGGGTGAGGCTCTCCTTCGCCACATCTTTTTCTCTAGCCTTAAAATGCGTGAAGGCTGAAAGCTCAATGGGCAGCAGCCTGCTGGGGCGCTCTCGAAATCCAGTTGCAGAACGACATTTGCATAATGCACTATGAGGCCTGGCATATGCACTCGGATAGATCCATAGATCTCGCAAAGCAAAAATGCAGGGTCTGACGCTTTTGTGTCTGAAACGTGAAACATCAGAGCAAGATCCATTGCATGTATCTATGCATCAGCCATCTTAAAGTTGTTGCAATACATCTACTACCGCAGCACATCCCAAGATTGATCGTCCTCGTTGTATGAAAGGATATTGACCAGTCTTGATCTGATCTTTTCTCCAACGTTCTCTTCGGGGGCATTGTGTCAAACGTAAAACGATAGGCCGGTAATGTACAACCTCTCCGGATCCGCAGGCAGTGCACACCTTAACCCTTGCGGATATAGTATACTTAGCCGCACACACACGTTAATGTCTTTGTAGAAAATTAATCCATTGAGCATATTTGAAGCTATTCAGAACCGTATTGAACCTCTATCTGCTGCCCTCCTCGTCGCCACAATGCCTGCGCCCTCCAACGAAGCCCTCGCCACCGCCCGCTCTGCCGTGCCAGCGAAGCATGCCCTGCGCCCCAGAGTCGGCGAGACCGTCTCCAACTTCAAGATCAAGGCGAAGGCCCGCTCCCGAGACTACACCTTCTTCTAAGGCTTCGCCTTCGTAGTCCGCGGTGCCGATCCTCGCGCCGGACACTGCCACCGCACAGAGTACCTGTGGCACCATCACGGCGGCAAGACCCGCGACGCTCGTAAGATTGCGGAGGAGGACCGACAGCGTCAGACCTCCGTCCTTAAGCTTAATTGCCCTGTCAAGATAGTAGTATGTGATACGCAAGAGAGGGGAGAGAGTAGTTACCAAAGCGGTCATCGAGCACAGCCGCGATCCGCCCTAAGAGGTTCAAGTCCTTAGTGCGAGTAAGGTAGCCAGCTCCCGTCTCTTCGTATACCGACATGAGCGTCCGTCCTCTCGAGCCATATAGATACCTAGGCTCCTTTCGGACCTGCGATGGCCACTATTATACGCTACACCCCGCAGATAGTATGCATGCGAGATGTGTACGTGTCTACCTGTTTCGCATTATCTGGCTAAGTCTCCCTCTACCAGGCCGACCATGTCTCGTCAGAAGAGCCTGCTTATAGCACCCACACCGGCAGCGCTACGCAGCCTCTTCCACTAACCAAGCTTGTGTTCTCCGCCGTAACTCCGTCCGCAAGTGGCCTGTGTCTGCTTTTTCAGTCTTTCCTGTATGTCGCGTCGAAGTGGTGCCTGTGCTCTGAGCTTAACAAGGTCTTCGTCGCGCCCGTGGAGTAGTGCCTGTGCTCGGGGTTTAACAAGGTCTCTGTGAGTTCGCACAGAACTCGAAGCGGTGCCTGTGTTCGTGACTTACAAAGGTCTTCGAGGGATATCGTCGCGTCCGTAGAGAGATACCTGTGCTCGTAGCTTAACAAGGTCTCCAAGGATCGATTCAATCGAAGTCTGTACGAAGTCAGTCTTAATAGGGCTTGCTTTGCTTGTCCGTACGAGTTCCCGCCATCCTCGCCGGCGCTTTGTCAGGCGCCCAACTCAAAACGCGTGCAGCTAGAGGTGTCCTGTCGCGTCAATAGGCGATATCACGTCCACTGATTGATGAGACTAGCTTCGGCCCTGCGTACGGGGCAGGTACTGACGCGTCGGATGGTTTTCCTATCCCGATATCCCCTTTTTTGGGTTGTGAGGCGGATGGTCGTTGCGAGCGCGTCGCGGCTTCCAAGCGCCTTGTTGGATTCAACTTAGCTTCGCTGCGAGGCAGGTACTGACACCGGACACCGTGCGAAGTTGTGAATCTATTATCCCATTGATCGTACGGTCAATGCTCTGCGCGAGCTCGCAGAGGGCTATAAGATACCAATATTACCTCAAATGCCCGCCAAAAATTGAGCCAAAGTAGGCTAGTGTGCATGCTCCGTACTTTTCTCCCCCTCATTTATACGTGGCCCCACCAAGCCTTGACTTACGCCCGCCACCAGCTTTTCGTGAATCAGATACACATTCTGTATGCTCGCATTCTGCTCTACTTAGGAGCCTTTTTAAGTTGGGAAATTTTTTGATCAGTGGAGCCTGCGAAGCACGTCCTGCCAAGACGAGCACGGACTGACTTTGTTATGGGCATCATTGTGCTGTGAACATCACGGAGTAGGCGGCCCGGTTGGCGTCTGGGCCGGCGCATTTGCATTCTATTCAGAACTACTTAGACTCCCACTGCCGAATTCCTCGTTCCCAATCGATCTGCCTACCTCGACTAGCTGCGTCACCGCGAACCTGCCGCCAGCCTTCGCAAGCTAATAGCTTCCACAAATCCCCAACTTATCATCGACTCGACCACAAGACCAGATTCGAGTGTCTAAGCAGTCATAGGGTCTGCCGACACTGTCTGTAGTGAGGTCTGGCCAAGCTGCCTCCCACTGAATGTCGGTCGTCCGGGGTGGTCTGGTACGTATGGCTCCCCACTCAAGAGGGAGAGATAAAAACCCCACGTTCTAATATCCGATACAGGCTTGGCTATCAGTATCACCAGAGACCAATCCGCTACTAGTCAATGCTCATCCTTGGTTTATACTCCTGATTCTCTCTGTACACTGCGACCTCGAGCTCGATACACACGACGCCCCGCAACTCAAGATTCATCATGAATGCACTAGCTTATGATAAATCAGCACAGAGAGACAAACGCAGGGTGTTCCCAAGACACCGAGGTGTAGCTTCGAAGTTCCAGCAGGGAACCGTCACAAGATCCCCACATGTTTCCGATCCCCATTCCTCGCCTGCTGCGTCCAATGCGATCACGCCGCGAGCTGATGTGCCAAGCTCTACTTCGAGGACGGTCAGAGGGCACAAGCATAGACGGATAGAAGTGCATGAGCCTCCGCATTATGCACAGACAACGGAACAGGTAAGCAAGCGTATAACATGAAATGCTCGATAGCTAACGAGAAGGTAGCCTGATTCGAGCTCAGCGACGGGCATGAAAATTCCGCAGCCACGAAGAAGCCTTCGCATATCCAAACGTTCGGAGCTCTTGAATGCAAGCTCAACGCTACCTAGCCTTCCAACAAGCGATGCTCCCATGACAAGGCCTATGAAAAATGTCAGGCTAGAAATAGACCGTGGTGTCTTTATCGCGGATATGTATATCTCCGTAAGCATACCAGGGCATCCTACAGGAAAGGAGTTTCGCCGAGGAGCGATGGACACGCAATCAGACCTCAACCTCATTCCCTACGGACAACTCGAGAGTCTGGGAATTTCAGACCAGGAGCTGAGTGACACGAACATGGTTCCGGTCAGAATACGCACAATAGGAGAAGGCGATAGTTCCATAATCACGCCGAAAGGGTTTGTCATTATCGAATGGCACATGCGAGGGCACAGTAATATTACCTACCGCGACAAGTTTTACGTCCTACCTAGCCATCTTACTACGCGATTCGACTGTCTGATCGGTCAGGAAACCATCATCCGGGAAGGGTTTGTCTTGAGGAACCATGAATTACTTTGCATGAACCGAGTGTGAATGAAGAGACCGCACGCAGTCCGGGCATGGAAACCAATGTCTGGTATGGAGTTGATAGGCTCGCGAGATGAGGTGAACGTTCAGCGTCTGCAAATCTGGAAGCCAGACGAAGATGAAGATGACAATGATTGTACTGGTGACGGTGGGTCTTTGGATTGGATGGGATTCGGGTACACAATTTCTGTGAAGAGGCAGGTCTGAGGATTGAACGGGCGAATGGGAGGGTTTGTAGATTGGAAGCATACTTGAACGTCGGATGCATATTTGGCGCCTGATGATGGCCTATGTCAACGACGACATTGAGACATGAGAAAGGTCATTTGGAAATAGCATGGTGTATGGTGTGCACATAGAAAGATAATGTTCTTTCTTTCCCTGAAAAGTTCTTCAGCATGGACTTGATCAAGTGAGTCAACTTTGAGATTACGCTCCGTTGTCTCCATAAGAGAGTGTGTTTTTCTATGGTGTAATGCAAAAATTCTGTTTCTTTCACCAGGCTACCTTTTGCTTCGACTTCCATCGACCTGTAACAGGCGGATTCAGCAACCTTGAGTTCGTTTTACTCTGAACACGGGCGCAACCATTTACCGGTAGGATAATAAGCTCGCCACATTGTCCGTCAATCATGAGCGTGCTGCGGACAACGTCGGCAAATATATAGAGAAAGTTGTGTCTGTCATGCAGCGTGGAGAAGGCTGGGCAAGAGGTTGAGGCGAAGCCACATTTTCGCAGCCTACCGCTATCGCTAGAAAAGCTGTTTTACGCAAGGAGGTGAAGAAGACTGATTGAAACTCACAAAATCCGGCCAACAATACGTATGAGGGATTTCTAACCAATGGAATAGTGGCCACACATTTGTGGTGCCCTTTCAAGGTCAAACGCTATTTCTACTTCTTGGGGGTTTTCCTGTTCAATTTTCTCGTGACTCGGCATACCAGTCACACCAATTCACCGTCACAGCTGACACAATGCATACAATGCCACTTCCCCTCTCACTAAGCTTTTCTAGGACGCTCCAAAATGTGAAACGTGGTATGAAGACTCGACCGTCCCCAAGAACCTCTACAAAGCCGCCGTTGTCTTCCAGCAGACTGCCTTCGACGTCTCACGGATACGTAGAGTTGTCGAGGCGGGTTGGGATACCATCAAAGATGTCCGTGATTCAGACTTCGCTTGCCTGCTGCTTTCTCCACGTCAAAATTGGTAACAGTTCATTAACATGTAAGCAGAAAGCAATATTCGTAGGACAGTATCAATGCCCTTTAGGCTTGGCGCCTCCGGGCGTAATAAGTTCAATTCAATGTACGCCTATATACACACACACACAGCTGCGAATGTTATCCAGTTTTGCATCCATCACTTATGTCTGTTCAAGTTACCCGGCTTACGAATCAACCAGCGAGAAGGAAAGTCGCTCTTGAAGGAAGTGGAGAAGCGATGTAATCGATAACAAAGACGAGTGACAGAAACTGCGTAATAGACCTTGAATGCAAATTGGCCAGCTGTAAAACCTAAAAAGCTCTGACTGCAAGAGAGGTGGTAGATACTATCGCATGAACTTGGAGGATCGGTCGTCCCGGGCAATGAACTCAACACGTTAGCTCGTCGAAGAGGGTAGGCAGCGGTGCAGAAACAGAGAATATTGGACTGACGAAAAACGGCGAAAAGAACGGCTGCTTTTATAGAATTCGACGACGGTAGACGTTATATCGTCGCCGCGGATAGGCGGCCCGCCCTAGCTACTCGACTATAAAGAGGATCGCGCGGCCCAAGTGCTAGGCTTAGAGACAACAATTCAAAGTCGCCGCTTTTCCGCGCCACCCCAAGCTCTTGAGCCAAGTTAGCAGGACTTCAGATTATGTCAGTATTGACAACTAGGCAGTGGGCCCCAAGCGTGGCGCCTTCATTGGGGTTTGGGCGGGCGTACTCTAAACACTGCAGGGGTTCTTGAAGGGTTCGTTTCAGGCTAAAGAAGGCCCCTCTCACCCCGGCTCACGCGAATCCGGCGCCAGTCGAGCACGGTCAGAGCAGCCTCATCTCATACGACCGTCTGGCGTGGTGTCAGACAGGAAATCAAACGCTGATACACAGCAAACCTCATTAATAATCGCAAGTACTTTTCATTCTAAGTCTCTTAGGGAGGATGCACTGGCAGGCCTACCTTTAAGCGTGAGGCCAGACGTATATGTACAATCTCAATCACAGCGGCAAGTCATTCATCAAGTTGCACGTAGTTGGCTGGGAAAAGACCTGACTTGCCACCATACTCTCCCATCCACCAATCTTCATCAGGAAATTCCTGCAAATAGTCAGCCACAAAGTGTCCTAGGAGAGTGGTGAAAATACGCACAAGGTTCGTAATTTTGGCACCATCTGGAAAGCTGAGTTCATTGTCCTCTGGAGAAGTGTTAGTTATCATCAACTGCATACAAAATATGACTTCAAATTCACCTGCAGCTTCGTAGTCATATAGCGCAGTCGCTGTTGCGCCACCTTTGGGCTCGGCTGGAGCAGCTACAGCAGCAGGAGTCTCTGTACTCGTGTGTGATGGCTGCGCTGCAGATGCAGCGTGACCAGCCTCATCGTCTTCGACCAACTCAACATAGTTACCTAGGTGCTTTTGGTCAGCCAAGTGGTGTGCAGATAAACTTCATGAACCTACTTGGGAACAGGCCTGTCTCTCCGTGCACATTTTCTCCCACCCACCAGTCCTCATCCACCATTTCGATATTAGTAACGTACTCGCCTTCTTTCAGCTCGATCTCATTGTCTTCGGCTTTTTCGTAGTCGTACTGTACCAATGCTCGCTTGCCACTCCCATGAGCTCCTGGGTGAGCTGTTGCGACGGCTGCTGCATCAACTGTTGACACAGCCGCCGCCTGAGAAGTTGCCCGGGCTAGGTCTGGGCCAGTCTCGGGCTCATCATCTTCCGGCTCAGGCGCAGCCTGCTCCATCGATCTGACAGGCATGGTAGGGGGTGGCGACATTTGTTCTTCGTGCACATCGGTAACTGCACCTCGCCCTACCGGCATTGCTACACGGATTGGAGACGAAGAACGCATCTCTGGTGTGGGTGGCGTTGGGCTTCGCGGTTGGGGAGGAGGAGTTGGCAAGGACGGAGCTTCTTGTTCATTGCGGGATGTTTGTCTGGGGAGGCCTGGTATGGGAATGCCCACGCCACGATTGGGCTTGTTGCTGACATCAGGTTCCGGTGCAGATCGGTCAAAACTGGTTGCAGGAGCACCCATTGGAGGCGCGCCGCTGAAGCGGTCACGGATAGAGCTGATTCCACCAGCCGGAGATTGTGGAGCCTCCTCCTGAGGTTGAGCTTCCAGATCACCTGTCCGCTGCTGGCCGATGCTTCCAGCAGACTTGCCGGTATGTGAAGTCTGGACAGGAGCCCAACTCTTTCCAGAGTAGCCACTTTTCCATTCGCCGCCTCCACTCGTTTGAGCTGCTATAGTCGATTGACTTCCGAAGCCTGCTGACGAGATGTTATCCCCAGAACCACTTTGACCTCGTCCACGCGCCCTGTTTTCCTCCCAGATCTGTTGAGGCGTCTTTCCTCCTTGATTTGCAAATGTCCTACTTGCTATTCCTACAGGTGCCGCAGCGGGGGCGGCTTTAGCTTCGAACCCCCCTGGAGTGGGTGCTTTTGTTCCAGTGAAGGTTGAGCCGCCACCAAACTTGTTCGAGACCTTGGGCTTCGGTAGCGACGTGAGTCTCTCTGGTTGTGTAAACGCCGCTGAGCGATCTGCTAGTGACCTAGGCTTCTCACCATCTGTTCCAGATCCGCCGGTGATCGTAGTTTGGACTGCGGTTTGCAATGTGGGTGACATTTCTGACGGTCTTTGCGCTTTCGCTCTTATAGCTGCGATATCAACTTTACCCACAGGCTCGTATGCGCCCTTGACTATCTCAGGTCTGTCATCTGTAGTGCTTCCTGACTGTTTTGCCTGGGCCCTGATAGCAGCGATATCAACCTTCCCAATTGGCTGGTAGACCCCCTTGACAGGCTCTGGGCCAGTATTCTCACCGGTGCGGTTGGCAATTGGACTGCTTGAACTTTGTTGTTGTTGTGACATCAATTCACGCATATTGACCTTGGTAGGCTGGTAGGCTGGCTGAACCTTCTCGAGCTGACTCCTAGTCACTGGTGGGGCGTCCTGGCCCCAGCCATCCTCATCAACGTTCGCGTCTCTTTGCGGCACTAGCCTTCCAGATGCCGAGGAAGCAAATCCAAGATTTCCTCTACTACTTTGTGTGGGAGTGAAGGCAGGTTTTGCTGATACCGCAGGCTTTGTCGATGTAGCCACTGGAGGGGGTGCGTCTCCTGCTGAATATTTAGAGCCTGAAGAATCCGCAACTTTTTGTATGATGCCTTCAGGGGTAAGGTCCCTGTCGGAACGGGCAGTGATTTGGACGTGGTAACCCTAATTGTGTCAATGTAGTCAGGCCATGACAAGAGAACGACTGCTTACATGGAGAAGTTTCGCGACAGCGGCTAGATGGCTTCCAAAGTAGCCCTTCGTCCGTTCTGGAACTCCCTCGCCGCACCATGCTATAAGAGCGCTTTTTGGAAGGCCAGTATTTGGATCTTTGACCTTGACATATCCGAACTGTGTGCGACCATCAGAGAACTCGTCAATAAAGTCGACTAATTCTCCCTCTGTAAGGGCTGTCAGACATATCCGCTACGGACAGGGTGCTGCGAGGCACCTACCTCCTGTGCTTTGGACCTTGAGCACACTCTCCTTGTTTCCTGAATCTTGCTGGAAGGCATTCACCAAAGGTGCCGATACTGTGAAGACTGCCCACTGTCCATAAGTTGGAGAGCCAGCTACCGAACCTGATGGTGGAGGTGCGTTGACCACAGATTGATAGCTTTTGGTTATAGAGGGACCATTCGTCGAGAGATTAAGAGACGCCATGTGCGCTCTATCGGACTGTCAATAATGTCGTAGTAGGTAGCGTAAGATGATTCCAGAGCTGCCGGAAGCCCAGTTTTTCTTCAACGAGCCTTCAGCCCAGCTATTCCCAGGGAGGCTCTGGGACAGTGAATTGTGACAAAGCGATTGGATGGCCTCTAAGTCGATTCGTTCTTCGGCGCAGCTCTTTAAGCTCTATTCTGTGAACAATAAAGTGATTTGACACTGGGCAGTGGGGAGCATGCTAGGCTAGGTTCTCACCTGCGGCTCACTGCGTATGCCAAGCCCGCGCTTGATGCTAGTGCGCAGGCCCAGCAAATGGTTAGGCTGCAATTTGCACCAATCCCAGGCCTTTCAAAGTGAGGCGAAAGCAGGTCTTCAGAAGTTGCTGGATGAACCACTTACCAGCTCTGCAGCCATCCCTCCCCTCCCGCAACAAGCTGGAGCCTTCGACGACGTACAAAGCCCCAGTCAGCGCAGCTTTGCCTTTTCCTTACTCCACCCCGCACTCGTCCCACCTCGCCTGCGGCTCTGAACAGTGTCGCATCAGACGTTCTTTCCTTCTCCGTCTTCCACGCAAAGCATCGAGGCTCACAGCGAACCACGTCTGGGAGCTTTCGATCTGCTCTCTGCTTCCTGCGCCTCAATAAACCCGCGATTCGGCGACCTGCCACCAGAGTTCCCCCGAGGGTGCCCGTCGGCTTTCCTATCTGTGCTCTCTATTTCCTTTCTCCTTACCAACTCCGCGAATCCTTCGCTGCGCCGTGGACACCGGCAGTCACTACATTGGTTCGGAAGGAATGGTCTCACCAGCATATCAAAGGAAATAAAGATCCAGGCGTCCCGTTGGTTACCTATATGTTGAATCACGACACTGGCGTATCCTTGGATTGGGGCTTCGGCCGCGCACAGCCGCTCGTCGTCCCGCGATATCAACTATTCCCTACAAGTTGATGCACTCTTGTTTCATACCTCGACTGATATGGAGGAAAGGCTTTCATCACCGGAATCCATCATGAATATACAGAAGAAGCGCAAAAGGTCTCCATATGCCTCAGATTCGGAAAGTCAAACGATGGTTGGTGATTCGACCTCCGAAGCGAACAATGGACTTGCGTCGGGCCATACATCCCCTGCAGAACAACGTGCCTCAAGCTTGGAAATAGGGCCCAAGCGGACTAGGTTGGACGGTCTTTCTCCAGTTTCTGACCTGACAGTGGCTCAGCCTGCTGGCCGTGCGAAGGTTCCGAGTAGACTGTCAGAGCTCCCGCCGGAGCTCTTACAGCACATTTTCACTTTCCTCCCACCTCTCTTTCTTGGTCGATTGTTGCGTGTCAACCGGGTCATTAATACTCTCCTCGATCCTAGGAAGGTTCTGCCACAAGTACACCATGAGTCCCAGGGTTGTCTGTCACTTTTGGACCAAGATCATGTTTGGTCGGTTACCCGCAAAAGATTCATCCCTGGCTTGCCACGCCCGTTATCCTCGGTGTCAGAGCTCGAATTGTGGAGACTACTCCTTGGTAGTTCGTGCCAGTTTTGCGGAAAAAGGACCACGATGGACCCACTCTCGGCCACGTCTCCCTGGAGTTCTGGTCCTGGACCAGAGAGCGTCCGCATCATTTGGCCTTTTGCCGTGAAGTCCTGTGGCTCTTGCCTCAGTACACGCTTGGTGAAGGTAATTTAATTTATGGTCATACCGTCCGTGGATGAGTTTAGCTGATCCGGCGCCAGGAAACCGAACTCATGTTCTCAGCATCCTCTGCCCTCATGCCTGGTTTGCCATTTGCATTCTTCACTCCATCGCTCCATTTTGTCACCTCTCTTACACTTCGGAACGCAAGTCATCCTCCAACCTTGCAATTGACCAAATATTACTTTCGGCCTCAAGTTGACGACCTCAAGCGGAAGCTGGACGATGCCAAGGCCCTCAGTTTGGCAGCAGCAGAAGAGTGGTACAAAGGCTTGGAAATGTTAGGCGAGCAAAGGCTTGCTGAAGCAGCACGCTGGGAGCAGTGGGAAGCTTCAGGGGGACTCCTTTCATTAACCACCCAACACGGCAAATCATCACTTGTGACAGGCGTGCAGCGGAATAGTTCCTACAGCTCCTCGGGGTCTTCCCACATTGCTCTTGGAACGTCTCCGAACGGCTACGGTCATTCCAACTCACATCCCGGCTGGATCGGTCAGACCATGCCACCTATCATCACGCCGCCTGCGCCAGGTAAGTGAAATCTAAACAAGTTCTACCGTGAATGGTCCTTTGCGCGTCCTTCGCCAAAAACGCAGTATTAACAAAATCACAGGTACGATACCTAGTCTACCGGCCAAACCAGCAACTCCTGCGTTAACGCATCCTTGGACCAATGCAGTACAAAGTCGACCTCCAATGCCGATGCCCGTGCAGCCACACATCCCCCAGCCACGCGTTGAACGAAGCATACGAGATGTGAATCAGATGAAAGCCGACAGAAGAGCTGAAATTGAAAGACGCTGTTCTCAGTTGGATCCGCCCATCAAGCCTTCTACATTGCTCTACATGGAATCCTTCGCAGCTGCAATACAAATCCCAATGGCACTCAACGAGGGTTCATGGGAAGTGCTCAAACCACGTCTGCTTGCGCAGCGAGAGGCAGCAGAAAAACGTGAAGAAGAGCAACGAGCTGCAAATCAACATATGCAGGCCAAAGCCGAAGAGCGACGTCAACAAGAAGCGCAACTTGCGGAAGCCCGAGAAACTTTGAACCGCGAATGGGAAGAGACGCAAAAGCCTGTCCGCGAGAAGATCGACAACTACGCTGACGAGATCATCAGGGCAGATTGGCGGAATGGTGATGCAGTCAATGAGGCCAACTGTCCGCAGTTTGCCGCAGATGTGCTTATGTACGTACGCAAGCGCTTCTTCGAGGTCCTGGCGCATGAGGACGCTATGCTTCTGGCACGCGGCCTACCACCCCGACTCGACTCGGCAGGTGAAACGACGCGGAAGCTTACTTTGGAGAATATGAAATGGGTCTTCGAGGCAAAGGTGAAACCCATTACCGATCACTATCGGAAAGAGCTATTCCTTTGCGGTGTGTGTGACAATCCGGCAAAATTCTACGCGTTAGACGCTGTCATCCAACACTTTGCCGCAAAACATACCAGTTCGCTCAGTATGGGAACTGCCGTCGTCTACTGGAAGGCGGAATGGCCGGAGCCTCCACCTTTTGATCCTCGTCCAAGTGCATCAAAACACGTACAACAATTCAGTGGATTTAACCCGGCCGCAACCTACTCGGACAGGAATGCGCCACCCATTCCTAGTCTAGAAAGATACACCCAAAACTCGTCCCACAACTATTACGTGTCTCAAGATCAACATTCGATCCAGAACACCTCTCCACAGATGTTGCACAGCGCGCCAGCAAACCCGTACCCGGGCTCAGTGCACTATCAGCCTTTTGCGCATCAATCATCTCCTCTGGCTGAACACCTGCGAACCCAGCCCGAGTCATTTGGATACACCCAACGTGTCTCGTCATTCCAACCTCCACAACGTAGGCTCTATGAGCTCACACAACCCCAATATCAGCCACCTCCTTCACCAGCATTCTCTCCATACCAACCGTATCCGCAGTCTGCATCGTACCCAGAACCCTTGGTACGGCCGAACTCGAGCTTGTCACGTCCTGCGCAGTACAATGCCCGTCAAATCACATGGGCATCGAGCGCTAGCCAACATATGCCGCCGGTGGCGACGCGACCCATACCCCTTGGCCCACCTGGTCAACCATCAGGCATATATCAAGTTCAGATCGAGGAGTTGGCGCAGACCGCCCGCGATATCTGGGATCGTACTTCGGGTATTATGAATATGCCCAGCAGTGTCAGATTGAAAGTCATTATGCATCACGTCATTCTCAAGTTTTCAGAAAGATTCACCAACGAGCCAAATCTAGCTCTCTTTACTGACGCCCTAAACAACAATTCTCGGATGAAGCCAATCAGAAGTCTTAGTGAACTGTCTTGCAAAGCTTGTGCGCCTCCCCCACACCTTGAGTACCCTCAATCAAGCCATCGAGAAGGGGGCGAGCATACACAGTTGAGCCTGCATCATGACTACCCCCAAACACAGACTCGAGCAGAAGAACTATACACACTGCCTACGCTGCTTGCACATTTTCAATCGGCTCATGTCGAGCAAAGTGGGACGCGAGTCATTCAGCAGACAAGCGTCGAATTTCCGAGGCTGGATTGGAAATTCGACATGGTAAAACTGCCTGCAGACTCTATCATTCGAGACCTTATGTACGCTCCGGGAATAGATTACCAGAAGCTCTGCCTAATTGCCACCGTCCTCCCGAACTACTTTCCTTCGCCACTTCCGAGGATTGAGCCAGTCCCTAACCCTGGCGCAGTGGGTGCAGATGCAGACGGCACGGATGAACCGCGCAACATTCATAATCATGACCTGCAAGAAGCTTCGTTACACGCATCCCCCCGGAAGACTACCAACCCATCTACGCCATCACAGGCAACAGGTGCGCGTCCAGAAGTCCTGGAAGTCACAGTTGATAACTTCCCGAAATTCGTTGACTCACCAATGCATGAAGCACCGCGACCTACAGAACCTGCTAGGGAGGATGAATATGACCCGCATCGGCCAGCCCCAGCATATACCACTTCGTCGCGCGTCGTTCACACTCGCGAGTTTCCCCAGCCACGATCCAATCTTCAATACGAAGTGGTAAGGTCGTCCCAACCCGTGGAGACTATCAACGATGGAGCGTCATACGCAAAATCATCATACCGTGCGTTTTCGAGTCTTCCGCAGCTTGCACAGCAAGACGATAGGTATAGAGTGCGAGCTCTTACCGAGAACCCCTACCAGACGCACATCGGTTCTGGCTTGGATGGGGCTTACTCGTCAAGGCCGAGGTCTAGGCAATACTCGCCTTCAAGGCCTTCGGGAGGAGGCCGGAACGAAGGGTACGGTCTTCAACCCGCTGAGATTGACACACGCGAGAACGAAATCGCTGGAGCTCCGACGGAAGCTAAGCGCGAGCCGCCGTCAAGCCCGCCTGTCGAGTCGATGAACGCGGCTGAGCAGTTCTTGAATAACTTCGAAGACATTGCAACGGATTCTTATCCTGATCATGAGCCTTCAAATGCCAAGGTAGCGGAACCGATAGCGTCGAGGCTACTTGAGGATGCTCCGCGGCAGACCTCATATACTGATGAAGCACCAGAGAGGCGGGTATGGCGAGCTGATGTTCTTGATGATGGCAGGCAAAGCAGGAGCACCAAGGGCACGCCTCTCGAAGCTGTACCGCTCAATGTCCTCCGTAGACGGTCCAGGAGTCCGGGCACTGCCGCCCGCTTTGAGCGTGTGCGAGATGACGAATATGATCCCAGAATACCCGAAGCCAGCGCCATTCGACCACGGGGCCAATCTCCAGTGCTTGGCGTGAGAAGCGGTCGGCCAGACGATCAAGCACTAACCGAGTTGAGGTATGCAAATGCCGTGCCTGCGCGAAGAGAGGCCACAGGCTATGACGATTACGAGCCCACACGACATCCGTCATTGCAGGCCATACCAGCACACGGTTTAGAGCCACTTCCAACCGATGCGACCGTCTATTATCGACAACGATCTCCACCTCCGCGGCCAAGGGAGGTATACGCGCCGGGGTCGCCAGAGACGCACCGTCGCCCGTATCCTGTGGATGAATCAATCCGATATGTAGGCGGTCCGCCACCTCGTCAGATCCGCTATATCGATGAGCAGAGATACATTGATGCCGGCTACGGCGAACCAGTCGAGTACATTAGAGTTGCCCCACGTGAAGCCCCTCCCTCTGCACGATACTACGTCGAGCGTCCCGGTCCCCGGGAGCTTCCAGACGAATACGTTGGGTACGAAGGCGGGTACCGTGATGAGCCTGTTTTCGAGCGAAACGGCCAATTGTATACCAGACGAGCTCCGCCACAACATGATCTGTACCAGGATCCGTACACTCGTCCGGTACGATATCAGTGAGGGGTCGTTGTGGTGCAATCACTGGAGAGCGCGAAAAGTTTCGGTTCATATCTTGTGTTTCTTCTATACCTCAGCCAGCGGCGCTTTCAGTCTCATCTCTCTTTGTCCATCTCTTCCCCAGATGGGATTCTGTTCATTTCTGGAGGTCGCACTAATAAGTCGTCTCGTTTTGTTGGAATTATTCGCTTTTTCTAGTGAAATGATGCGACGACCTCAAGCTTTCGTTCTCGACTCCTCTAAGTCCGATATATATGTTGGATCTTAGTGGAGAGCGTTGTGCGTTTCTGTGGATAGCAAAACGTGTGGAATACCTCGGGGACGAAAAGTCTCAAAAAATCTTTGCAGTGAGGATTTTAAAAGTCGGAGGACTTCTTACGTGGTTGTTGTTTCTTCCCCATTAGAGGGGGAAAGCGGCGCATCCACTGAAGCAAAATTGATACCCCTCTTTACCGTGTCTTTTCCTGGTTGATCAAATAGCGCCAGGGAACAATCAATTCAACTTATCTCACTTTCACTTCAAGGAAATCCCCTTTCCTCGTAGATTAAGAACGGTAAGACTGACTGAATTGCATCTCGCTTCTTTCAAGTGGAAACGAGGTTTGCAAGGTCTGCACAAGCAGATTTAAGTTGATCCACAAGCACGAATATGACCAGCTCCAGCTATCCAAATATTTGGCAGCTGTATACACGATTGAGCTCATAGTTGTCCTCCTTAAGCTATGGGATACTCTAACAGCCCTTTGTCATCACATTTCTTCCACCTTTCGATCCCAACAACACTAACTTCGAGCCATTCCTGAACCATCTTTGGTTTGTCTCGTATGTGTTGCTTTTGCTCCCATCCAAGCACACCCGTCTTCTCCCCCTCATTTGCTTCAGCTCGCACCGACGCCTACCTTTCTCTTCTCCTCCTTTTTCTTTTTCTTATCTTTCCCAAACAACACAGCCTTGTGGCCTCTCTCCTCCTGCCCTGCGTCTTCGCCTCGGTGGCCTTCCATCCAGCAGTTCGTACAGTAAAGCTCGCCATCGCAACCAATACAACGCAGCACCGCGTCGTCGTTGCAGATGACGCACCAGGTTTCGATCTGGGCGTCGGTGTAGGCCGTTGTGTCTGTTTTGAGATTTGACGAAGTTCTTGCGGAGGTGGATGGGACGGATGTTGGAGCGGAGGGGAGGGTGAAAGCCGACGAGGAGGATGTGGCGGATGCGAGTATGGATGTGGTGAGGGAGGCGAAGCGGGCGGCTAGGGAGGCGTCTACTGAGGCCTCTTTTGACTTGGGGTTGGAGCTGGACGGTGCAGGAGGAGGATTGCTCGGATTTGGGTCTTTGGAGGGAGTGGATGGGAGGTCGAAATCAGCCATTTTGGACTGTGATTGGAGTTCGGATGTCTGCTTCTGGTCGGTCGATAGATCTGAAGGGATGGCAGAGTAAGGCAGCGAGTTGTCGCCTGTAGCCTGGGCATCCTCTTGCGTGTCATCTGAAGGCTCGTGCTGTATCTCGTCGAGAATGCGCTGAATAACCTCGTCTGCTTCATCGTCCATAGACTTCTTCACCTCCGCTCTGCTCTTCTGGGGCAATTCTGGCTCATCGTCTGATTCAGGCTCAGGTTGGAAGACAGAGACATCTACTGCTGGGAGTGGGTGTGGACGTTCTGTATCAGGTTTTGTCGCGGGGGCATCGTGGATACTATGCTTTTCTGCGTCTGCGTCGCCAACGCCTTCTGGACTGAATGCTAAACTGGTTTGAGCTTCACGCAGGAGATTTTCGATCTCAGTCTCTTCATTTTCTTTGATAGACCAGTCTTGTTCGGGCCCGAGTTCGGCAAGCAATTCGTCTACGGACTCGTCATATTCTCCGGCCGCGAGCTCGGAGGAGCTGTGGAAAGGCAGGCTTGCTTTAAAGGGAGGATTTGCAACTAGTGTTTGACTTGAGGTGGCCGCAGGGCGTTTGAAGGAGTTGAAGCGGGTTGAGAGGTCATTGTATAGCGTTCGGGCAGGTAGAGGGTCAAGGCCGATGGTTGGCGGAGTGGAGTTCGAAAGGGGAGCTATGTATCTTCGAAATTTGTCAGCGGAATGTTCGTGTCACAAGTACAGACGGCAAGAATCGAAGGAGAGCTTCACGCGCACTGTTTGTCATCGAGGTCAATGGTGGATTTCCTGAGCGCGTTCAATCTCGAGAGAAGGTCTCGATCTTGCTTTGACACATCATCATTAGGCATGATGTCTCTGTGCTAATCGTACAATCATTTTCATGACACATCAGTCAATGGACAGAGCGCGAAACAACAGTCTTCAATGGTTTCAAGACAAAATCCTGTCGCGAGCTGAGGTGCGGGGAGGAAGCAGAGCCGTTCTCGAGGAAGAATCTGGGGTGGCAGAATGGCGCTAGGCGGTGAGGCTGAGAAGCAATCCCAGTAGAGTGCCAATAACGATCGCATGAAGCTTCGCGTGAATTAAATCATATGTTCCCAAGAAGAGCCATAGCACTGTGAAATGCGTTGACAACCTTCGAGTCTGCCCAGCGAGGTCAGCGAAAATCCATTGGTGCGTGAGATTTGTCGGAAAAAAACGGACAGTGAGCCTCTTTCTCTCCCAACTTTTCCTCCGAGGTCTGGACGAATGCCATGCGAGTTCGTAGACTGTCAGCATGTTAGGACTGAGGTAACACAACGCAACAGGATCAACTTGCCGTTTCAAGGCCCTATCTGCCTCTCGTTCGCTTGACATCTGCGTCCAGATCAAGAAGTGCTACACACTGTTAGACAATTTAGCAACCCTGGGAAACTGACCTACGCGGAACAGAGAAGAGCATTCGTTCATGATCTCTTGCTCAGCCTCGACCTTCGGATCAATCGCACTGTGGTATCTGGCTTCGAGCTCATCCCAATCGAAGTCCTCTAACTCCGCGTCTTGATTTCGCTCGTTCAGTTTTTCTTCAAATGCCTTGTATTGCTCGTCCAGTCGATCTTGAAAGTCTTTTATGGACTCTTGGAACGTTCTTGTGCGTTCAATTGAAGTATTCGTAGAATTATTCGTGCTCTCTGCCTTCATGGTCGAGCGTGTTGAGGTAGAGGAGGTAGAATCATGTTTGGATGGCAGCGTACCAAATCCGTCCTGATTGAATGACGGCCGCGCAACCATTTGCTGATGTACATTCTGCTCTGGTGCTGTACTTGGGCGTTTCGATACTTCAGAGCTGCAAGGTGGGTTTGTGGGTGCAACCTGGCCTGCGCAGTGGAATTCGTCATTGGCACGCTTCCGAGGGTTGCGGGGAGATGAATCCACATTGCCGGAAGGTAAGATGGGACGTGGAGGAGATGGGGCCCTACCGTCCATCTTGCTGTGGCGTTGGATACTTCGAGACCATTCAGATTCGGGGCGTATTGTTAGCTGCAGATGATTGCGGGTGCTCATCATGAAAGTGGGGGACTGGCTGCCAATACGACTATGGGCTTGCTAGGAATGGCGCGTCAGGGAAAATTGGCGGGGTACGCCAACTTTACACGCTATCACATGATCGAGTCTGCATCATCGACACCGGGGGAGTAAGGCTTGCCCATCACCTGAGTGAAGAGTAGAGTACAAGGCATGTGCAGAGAGTGATCTGCCTATGATATTTACGAGGCTTCATGTGACTTCGCACAAATGCTGTCGCTTTGATCTATGCGATCCTGAATTCATTGTCCCGGCCTCTGCCTAGTTCCACTTCCTTTCGACACAATGCACCCAACGACCCATACTTCAAGACAAAGTCGACACCTAGCAGACTGTCATGGAATGCGACATCTGCTCCCGGATAATAAGCTCGAACCTACCTTTTCATTGCATCACATGCGCCCGCAACGTCCTTTACGAACCGCGACTCGAAGCAACCAGGGTGTTACTCGAGAAAGAGCGCCTTGGAAGAAGGATTGAAAGTGCTATAACTACTCGCCCCCAAGGGAGCGAGAAACTAGACAAGAACAGCAGAAATGAGGCTATAGGCCTTTCACAAGCATGGTCGCGAGAAACGGTGAAGGCTCGAAAGGTCGATTCAGAGGAGAAAACTAGCGAAATTCAGAAACACATTCTTATTTTGCGAGGAGAAGTCAAGAATGCAAAAGACGAAATCTCTCAACGTAAGGCCAGGCTCGAGAAACGAAAAGAAGAGCTCGAGTCTATCAAGGCTTCCTTGCCAGCTCGACGGACCGCCGTTACGAACAAACTTGCAGACTCCATGAGGAAAGGCTCGCAGTCTTGGTTGGCAATCCATAAGAAGACCACGGACACGAGAGCGTTTCTTTGCAGAGAAGCCGCTCTGTTATACGGACTTATACAGAAGAAAAAGGCAAGAGGAGGAGTAGTGGTAGATCAATACTCTATCGGCGGGCTTCCTATCGTCGATCTGAAGGATATCAACAGTACGCTGATGGCGCCACACCGTATCTGGGCATCTTCTAACATTTCTTGCTAGGCATGAGACTTACAGAGCTTTCTGCTTCGCTATCAAGCACTGCTCATTTACTGGTCCTTGTCTCCTTCTACCTGTCTATACGTCTACCTGCCGAGATCACCCTTCCTCACCGCGACTATCCGCTACCAACAATATTCACGCCTGCAAACTCATATGCCGGCCTTGAAGTCCCATTCCTAGGCACAACGCCAACGCCTTCCTCCTCTAACAGTCCAGCCACATCTCGCCATGATGATCTTCGACCCATGCCACGGCCGCGACCATTGTTTGTCGAGTCTAGAGATCTTGAAGAGAAAGTCCCGCAATTTGCCAAGAGGGATCCGATAGCATTCAATTTCTTTCTTGAAGGGATATCATTACTTGCGTGGGACGTCGCCTGGGTATGTCGGACTCAGGGATTCCATAGTGGTACGGAAACATGGGAAGATGTCTGCAATATTGGCAGAAACCTATGGCAATTACTCTTAGCCCAACCACAATCTGTTGGGCTGAGGCGAGTTCCTTCAAGCCGAGATGTCCAAAATCGGAATAAGAATGGCAAAGAAAACGCCGCTGCCGGGCAGCCGAAACCTACGCCGGTCCCAATACTCGGCTCGACATCCCACTCTTCAGCGTACTCATTTCTCGGGAGTGCGGAAACCCAGGAGCTACTACGACGGTGGAAGATGAGCAAATACACAATTATCGTGGACCCGCTCAAAAAGACCTTGATCGGCGAGATGAATAACGCTGAGTGGGAGCTTTTGCAAGAGCAAGAGTGGGACGATGGAGGTGAACGATTCGATGGCGATGCAGCTGTACACGTCAGGAACAAGAACATGGACGGGCATAACTTCGGCGATGCCCGCAGTATCATGACAGCAGTGACCAGGGTCGAGGAGAATCCGGAAAATGCGGACGATTCAAGTGGCGCTGGTAGGGGCAAGGGAACAAGTGGGTGGACGAAAGTCAGAGGCAGGGACAAATGATTGACAGATCTACGGAGCAAAACAAGAATACTGTAAATTCCCTTCAGCTTGGCTGGATACGGTCGGCGAGAGCAGACCGGATACATCAGTATCGTTGAAGACAGCATCAGACACCAAGCTCGGCTTCGAGTATATCCCATATTAGCAACTTCGCTCAGCCACCGTACTGTTCGCGACGAAGTATGACAATCAAACATCACGATGCCGCAATCTCACTATTCTCACTTATCCAGTTTCCAACCCACACTTAACACGAGCCATGATGACCAGTCTCCTCATCAGAGTTTCAGATGTCGCTACTTCTGAGCAGAAAATCCAAGTCGCCCATTTTGGAATCAAAGTATCGCCTGCGACCACCTAGCCTAGTTTACAGCTAGTGCTGTCATTTGCTCAATGATAAATCCCAGCTCTAAGAATGGGTTCTAGGAATTTACAAGAGGATTTACAGCCTGTGGCGACGCCCTTGTTCAACCTAGCTACCCCCGAGTGATGAAAGAAGTGCTAAAATTGACTACTCAGAGAATAACACACACCAGTCACAGCCACAAAGGGCGCGAATGAGGTCGTGGCGCGGGCGTTCAAGGATTGGAAAGAAATGGAACCAGGAGGCTTCCTTTGTCAAGTGTAGATATGAAGAGCCTAGACGCCAAATGCATCTTCTCTTCCATTTTCACAAGCACGTAGACCTTGCTCATCCTATATATCTGCTTTATCATCTCTTGATTCTTGGCATGCATTCCACCCAGAGCAAGGTAAAATTAAGTCGAGGTGTGTTGGGCGTGCAATTGCTGTGTCACACAAAACTGCACGAATAGATCTGGTGCCTTTCAAACAGTCACCGCCGCCACCTGTCGTCTCTCCTTCTCACCACCGCAAACACCCGAGTTCAAGTCCGTTCGTACAGGAAGCGTTCTTTCACTCTTTCACCCCTTTGATGGCTTAGCCGTCCGCCCACTCATTATCGCCACTTCCATTTATACTTGCTGTGCAATACCTCCTCGGCAGAGATCCAAACACCGTTCACATTCCACAGCATATTAGCCCCAGTCTTCCAGCTGTCTTTGCGCATAACGAACGCTACGGCCGTCCATTTTCGTCCTTGCTCATTGCACATAACATTGAAACAATCCATACCTCATTTGACGACAATCTGTGACATAACGCACAATCATGAAATTCGCATTCGCTGCAGGATTATTTGCCGCTGCCAGCACTTCCGGTGCAGCAGCTCAGGCCTGCGCGGCTGGCGCGGCGCAGGAGATCAACGGCAACTGGTACTGTCAGGCAGTGAAAGCGATCACATACTCCAACTTCAATACGCCTGGTACTTACGAAAAAGTCACGACCATGGCAAATGGTGTTTGCGGGCCGACTCCACAGAGCTATGGCGGTGCCATGGCGCCCATGAACGAAGAGGTATAACCGCACTTGCTGATGTTGACTAGAACGTGGCTAACTGTGCCTGCAGGTGTCCTGGCATTTCCGCGGCCCTCTCCAACTGAAACAGTTCGCTTTCTACTCTCCTGGTTCAGAAGCCAATAAGCGCGACCTCAAACCTGATATCATGCAACATCGCCATGGTCATCAGCATTTTCATGCCAGAGACAGAGAGGTCGTAAAAATCCTGGAAACTCAGGTTGTCGAGGAGAAGCGCGCAGTCGGTGACATCGTTAAAGCCACGATAGATGGTCAAGTTGTCTCGTGGACGAACGGATACGCCGGCCCAGGCCCAGCATTCACTTCAGTTGTAGGGGCAGGCTACCCTGCTGATCAAGAAGCTCCCTCCGCTGCATATTCTGCGCCTTCCTCTCAGCCTTCCATGAACGCGGGATCAGGAAATTGGAGTTGTCATGCGTATTACAATGCTAACACCCAGACCGTTGATGGACTTGTTTTCCTCAATCACAATGGCGGCCAGGGTTCTGGTGTTTTTGATGAGTAAGGTGTCCTCGCTCTTTGCCGATCTCGTGCGGCAAGCTAACTCGTCTCAGAACCTGGGGCAACTCCTTGTCCTACGCATCAGCTGATGGCACAACTGGTTCTGCATCCCCTCAAACGCTTGCAGATACCATGATCGGTGACAATGTCGAGATTGTCATCATGACTGACAAGCCTTGTTCGAGTGGTGACTGCGGTACTGTGCGTCCTGGGACTGTCGCGTATCGTAAGTCTATCTATACGCATGATCCTTCCCTTGGCTGCAATTGCGCACTAAACAGTTCACACAGATGGCTTCGATGGGCCCACCAAGATGTTCCTCGTCGAGTTCTCCATGCCACTGAGCGGAAAGACCGGTTTCAATGCAGACATGCCCGCCATCTGGATGCTCAACGCTCAGATACCAAACACGCTTCAATACGGCGAAGCCACGTGCTCATGTTGGCAGTCTGGTTGTGGTGAATTTGACATCTTCGAGATCCTTGACTCAGGTAACACGCGCGCGAAGTCAACTTGGCACAGCAATGTCTCCGGTGGTGACTCCAACTACTTCGATAGGCCTACCGGATCAACCATAAAAGCTGCGATCATTTTCGACGGAAATAGCAGTGCCGCACATATTGTTGTCCTACCAGACAACACCGACTTCGCAACAACAATCTCTGCTGATCAGGTTAACGGGTTCTTGAATTCAGTAACAGGGACCCAGGCTGCCTCGTTCGTGCTCGGGTCGTAGCTGCTGCTGATGTAGTGATCTGGAGGACGCGACGAGTGCTGATGATTTCATACAAGCTCTCGACAGGAACGAGCTCTCTACTCCGAGCTAAAATGTACCATACTTTCAATAGTCGAATCCTGCAAGATAGCCATCGGCGAAATTGAGTCCTCCTATTGGCATGCTCTTTGCAAACATAGATGGAAGCTTACTCAATCAGCCTTTGCGCGCAGAAAGGTTAAAGGTCGAAACAGTTCTCACTTAGTGCGGTCTCTGGTGCCAAGCATGCATGAATTGGCATTGTTGAGGAGCCCCAAACCCGCTCCGGTGCAGCGCGGCCGTTAGGCCAGCCGCTGTTTTAATGGGCGGAGTTTGCCGAGCGCTGTGTCTACATATTCGTCCCAACCCGCACCTTCGACCACCACGTCCCAATGCATGCTAGGTCGACGGGGACGATCTCACCTCCTGCACGCCGCTTTGTCTTTGAGGGGCAGCTAGCTCCTGGCTGCGCCTCCCAGGTCAGCGTTCCTAGGGGGCCCGATTTCTGCCACAACATGCAGTCCATACGACAACTTCATCTTTGGATGAGAGCCAGCTCCTCTCCCAAAATTTTCAGGATCTTGACAGTAGTCGACTCGGGCAATGTTGATCGGCAACGATTCTCCTCTTCCAACACTCTTTTCTTGATGTGTCGGAGGTACGAACTGGGAGTCGACTCTCTCAGCCACGCACTTCGCTCAGCACGATAGAATTCGCGGCTGGTCTGCAAGAAATCTGATTCGAGTGCGGAGATGTAGAAACTGTCACCTTCGGTTTCGCCGGCAGATTCCGAGATGTCTAAGAAAACGTCCACACAAGACTTAATAAGGCGTCTATCAATGATGTCACCGTTTCGGTCGAATTCCATTTGCTTCAGAATGATTTCTTTCAATATTTCCTGAACAGTGATGCCGTGCTCGCGTTGGTTGTCAAGCCGCGCTTGCAGGATACGATTGCGAAAGCGCACTTTGAAACTCGAAGAAATAGAGCCTTTCCCCGAGTCGGCAAGAGTGCGACCCTAATTGTATTAAGCCTTCGCTATGACTGCATCTCTGGACACGGTGATGCTCACCGGGAACATGAAAACATACGACACCATGGAGATTTTCACGGCATATCGTTCCCAAATTCGTTTCAGCTCCACAAGGAAGTTTTGACTTGCAAGCCGGGTCTCGTTAGAAATTGAAATGCCAATATCAGGCGGTGTTCCGATCTCATCGCAAGCAGAGGCAAGTCTTGTTATGTGGGGTTTGACTTCTTCGCTCAGCCACTCTTCTAAGACGTCGTAGACCCGATCAAGCAGCATTTCAACCTTTTTACGTAGCAAGGCCTTGTAGGCACATCGATATAAGTCTTCGAATGAGTACTTGACGGGCTGATCCATGAGTAACTCCCGTACAAACAAACAAATCGTGGAACCCTCAGACTCGACGTCGTACGGACGCAACTCGACATCCTAAGGTTCAGTTGAGTATATCAACCATAATCTAGGGGAAATAATTCTCATTGACAGCCAGGGATTTGCTCTGAAGTGCTGAGCTGCGCGCTAAGAATATGACGTGCACTCACTCTGCGAGGCGGCCTTATCTTCGCCCTACCCCTTAACATTGTGAAAGTAACGCAAGAGAAGACTTGATATAGGCCTCTTCGTAGCCGATCCGTGTTTGGATTTTTGCATAGGCAGAATGTCGATATTTCCCACATCTAAGGTTGAGATCGAATTAGTTCGGATGCCGAGTAAGTTCAGCTTGTACGAGATTCAAACATGGCGATTGGCTGGCTTCTTCAAAGCCCGAAGTATCCGGTCTGATGACGTGCCGCATCTCCGCGAAGAGAATGGTGGTGGTGGTGGGTATCATTTACCCTAGCCTCTCGCTCCTCGGGATATGCAGGCTACAACTAGTCAACAGGTGCTGTCGTACATATCTGTTACCTGTTCTAATTGCCTGAAAGTGGATGTCTTTCATCCGTTGCATGATTCGTTTTCTGTGTCTCTCTTGCAGAATCTCCCTGATTGTTCTGCAAAATCCAGTACCGCCTGAGGTTTAGTCGCTGTGGTGCTTTTCTTCCCCCGAAGATCTCTCCCATACGCATCCTGGCAACTACATCCTTGGGGGTTTGTAGCTGATCGTGCCATATTCTCGCAGCATGTGATTCATCGGTAGCTAAGACTAAGCCTGGCTATAGTTCGTTACGGAGGTGCATAATGGTTGTGTAAGGTGCAAGTTGAACGACCTTTTTGGCACGGGAACTCGAACAAAATACGTGCCAAGCATTCCCTACCTAAACTAGCCAGTAGCCTCATTTCTTTCATTTTGTCAGCTTCACCCCACGCGTCCTGTTCAAAGCATTCGGGTGGGTCGGGTGAATGAGCAGCGAAGTGTCCATCGATAGTGAGAGGCTCCGCGCCTCTCCCACGCATAACAAGATGATTGTCCGGCAATTGACAATCTTGAGTGGTCAGAACTCCCCACTCCTATGAGGAGAAAAGCGTGGAGATGTAACAACCTCCGCAATCCATCTCCCCTAGGCAATGACGTTGCACACATCTGGTCCTCTCCACGCGGAGTTGTTCCGGTCTACCCTACGCAGGCGTTGATGGCGATCATATTCATGTGGTATTTCATAATGGTAGGACCCTTTCTTCTTCGTCGTCCTTTTGCGCGCTGTCTCTCATGGTCTCTCCTGGTCTCTCCTATCTGAAGCGGCTCCTTGGTATCGCGATTCCGTTGCCAGCAGCTTTTCTTCTTTCGTCACACTGCCTAGGGCTATCATCTTCCATTGGAGAGTTACTCTCTCACCGTTACCCTGTAAGGCCCTGGCCATGGATTCGCTGAACGGCAGTTCCCATTCCCCGGTGGAGAAGGACACCGTCGTCGAACCTTCGACAATGCATGACGAGATCCCACTTCCTCCCACCAGCCACCACTGGAAGCTGTCCTCGAAAAGCAACGATGGTGACGTAGCGCTTCAGTTATTCAACACGCTTGACGACCTCCATGAGCCAATCGATCCCGCGGAGGAGGCCAAACTGGTCCGCAAGATCGATTTCATGATCCTGCCCTATCTGGCCGTCTGCTATGCCTTCTTCTACATCGACAAGACTACACTATCGTATGCTGCCATCTTCGGCATTCGAAAAGATCTCGACTTACGTGGTACTGAGTATAACTGGCTGTCGTCGCTCTTCTACTTCGGGTTTTTGGCCTGGGCATTCCCGACGAACTTTCTCATGCAACGACTCCCCATTGGGAAGTATCTGGGCTTCAACATTTTTATGTGGGGCTTTTTCTTGATGTTGCAGGCTGCTTGTCATAGCTTTGCCACACTGGGTGTCCTCCGCGCCCTGGCTGGCGCTGCCGAGGCTTGCTCCGACCCAAGCTTTATGCTCATCACGTCCATGTGGTATACCAGAAAGCAACAGCCTGTCCGCATTGGATTGTGGTATACGGCGAATGGCTTTGGAATCGCTTTGGGTGGCCTCCTTGGATATGGTATTGGCCACATACACGGTTCCTTACCCTCGTGGAAGTACGAGTTCCTCATCATAGGAGCTTTGTGCTGCGGTTGGGGCATCGTTATGTTCATCATGCTGCCTGATTCGCCTGTTACTGCGAAAGGCTTGAGCACACGCGAGAAGAGGATTGCAGTCGAAAGATTGAGATCGAACCAGACAGGCGTTGAGAACAAGCACCTCAAGCCGTATCAGGTCAAGGAAGCGTTTATGGACTACAAACTATATTTGTTCTTCTTTCTGGGAGTGGTCGGTATGTAAATTCACAAATCTTCTGTCTACCGATTGTTCACCAGACCCCATACTGGTTTGCCTTCTAGGGCGTGTGCTGATACTTCAGCAGGCAATATCCCGAACGGCGGTATATCCAACTTCGGTACCATCATTATCAAAGGTTTCGGCTTCACCACGCTCGTAACTACGCTCATGCAGATTCCGTACGGCACCTTCATCGCTCTGTCAATCTTGACATGCGTCTACCTAAACAACAAATTCGCGAATAAACGCTGTCTCTTCATTCTCATTTTCCTCTGCCCAAACATCGCCGGTGCGTTCGGCCTGCGCTTCGTCCCGCTTGACCAGAAGGTCGGTCGTTACATCTGCTACCTCCTGACTGGACCATATAATGCGGCTTTCGTCATGATCCTGTCATTGCAGATTGCAAATACTGCTGGCCATACGAAGAAGGTCGTCACGAATGCCGTGCTATTCCTGGGATACTGTACCGGAAACATTGCAGGACCATTTTTCTACAAGACGGATCAAAGTCCGACCTACTCACTGGGCATCTGGAGTATGATTGTCAGCCATCTCCTCGAAGTATCCACAATTATCACGCTCTGGCTCCTACTTTCGAATGAAAATAGGCGGCGAGATCGAATACAATCCGCAGAACCAGGAGGATTGGAAGGAAGAGATCTGGATGCTACAGCATTTGGAGATCTAACAGATCGAGAGAACTTGAAGTGTGCCCTCCCCTCTGTTTCTACGGTTTGGCACTAATATCGTGCACAGCTTTCGATATATCTACTAAGTACAACCTCCTCCAATGCCCTAGAATAGTTGCAGTAGCAACCGCCTCATTGGCCGCTACCTCCCTTTCCCCCGTTAGCGCATTACCTGCATCTCCCAACATTGTCTATGCACTTCGCATCTCACCACCCAACTTAACTCAACCTTCAACATCCCAACAACAGGCGCTGTGCTCCGCATCCATGTCATTGTACATCCGCCTCCCGCTTTCTATTCTTGTCATCGCGATATAGATGACGGCGCAAGCCACCCCAAAAGTCTCGTCAACCATGCCAAAAGTATCGTCGACCCACGCTCACAATCGCAGATGGCGGTGATCTGCCATGCGGATTGAGTGCTTTTGGTTTAGGAGGTTGAGGTTCGGCTTCGCCCTCGGAGAGGTTTCACCCTCGTGCGCTCCGGTTTGATATGGCTGGTTGTTGGGTGTGGTTGCGTTCCCATTCGGTAAGGCCGATCCAAGTACGGATTGGCTGTCAGTGCCATAGCCAGGCACATCCGGCCTATCGCCGTCAATGTTAGTGACCGATTCGACCGCAGTTGAGGCACCGTATCGATTGACGCCGAATCCCCCGCCTCACAAGCGCCGGACACGCGGAGCGGGCAGAGGGTGACGGTTGCGGATTGCGCTGACTCGTGTCTTGTCAACCGCTACCGACTACTCAGTGGTTGCTGCTGTTGTTGGAGCTCATACCTGGCCGACTACTGTGGAATGTGAGAGCAGAGCCGGAGAGTAACCAATTACCAGCAAACCGCTCTTCTCAGCGATCTCGACAAGTTCAATAAGGCTACGCAGACTCTAATATCCATGACAAACAAAGACCTGTCGCTCCTTGTTCCTCCCATTTCGCGACGCTTCCACGTCATGAAGGACAGCGCAAGAGCTTTCTGGACCGATTTGGACGATTCGAGCCACAAAACAGCGCTCATCAGTGCTGGTGAGAGGCGTTATGAGCTATCGCTACCCTGGCGAGGCGAACTTAGTATGAGCGATCAATAAAACTTGAGCAAATGCGATCAGAATCAATTACATTATCGTCGCAATGTCGCCGTCCACATTTCCTCCGCTGGCATCATATCCCTGCACCTATCGTTAATGTCCGCTTACTGGGTTAGCTTTCTTCCAACATATGAGCCTTCTTAAGGTTTTCTTCTTTGCCCATCTTTTTAACTCCTGATGTCCTTCACCCTCTTCTTATCCAAACCTGCCGTAGTTTTACTGCCAACTTGTTAGATTGGATTCTAGGGCTTACCCATTGTTCCGGGTTGGGCCACGCTACGGTGGGCCCGAGTGCGGAGGGCCGATTAACGCCTTTTTGTATTCCTCACATTCAACTATTGCCTCTATCTCAACTTCATGACCACGCATTCGAACTAAGTAATCTCTACATTAAAATGATCACCTAATCACGCTCTATTCAACCATGCTAACTTCGTCAGATTTAACCATGTCGTCGATGACCCACGTCGTCGACACTAAAGCCGCGTCCACCGCGCCAACCTTTACAATTGACCACTTTCAACCTCAGCTTTTCACGCCTACGAGATGCATGCCCACGATATGTACGCCCATGATGTACACGGCTATGATGGAGAGATGTATCCCTATGAGACATATGCCGGGTGAGACGTACGCTCGTGAGGTACACATCCGTGAGATGCACGCTTATGAACTGGATGTTCATATGCGGCGGTTAAAATCTGGCAACACGCCCATGAAGTACACGCCTGCGAGATACACGTTTATGAGGTACACACCATGAGGTGCATGCCCATGAGGTACACGCCATAAGATACACGCCCATGAGGTACACACTCGTGAGGTGCACGCCTATGAGGTACACGCCCATGAGGTACACGCCCATGAGGTACACGCCCATGAGGTACACGCCCATGAGGTACACGCCTATGAGGTGCACACCTATGAGGTACACGCCCGTGAGGTACACGCCCTTGAGATGCACGCCCATGAGGTGCACACTCGTGAGATGCACATTTATGAGGTACACACGCATGAGATACACGCCTATGAGGTGCACGCTTATTAGGTACATGCCCATGAGATGCATACCTGTGAGGTACATGCCTATGAGATGCAGATGACACGTTCATGAGGTACACACCTATGAGGTATACGCCTATGAGATACGCGCTATGAGATACGCGCCTATGAGGTGTACGCCTATGAGGTGCATGCCCGTGAGGTACACGCCTATGAGGTACACGCCTATGAGGCGCACGTCCGTGAGGTACACGCTCATGAAGTGCACGCCCGTAAGGTACACGCCCATGAGGTTATGCCTATGAAATGTATGCCCATGAGATGATCGCAGAGGAGCCGGAAATGAAGTCGGTATCAGTAGCGGTAGCGAGGTTGATCTCAGAATATACCCCGGATAGCTCCCATAGCTGTAGATATTGCCCAGTAGGGATATATGAGTCCCTATGTCCCCAATATCAATCAATTAGGCTGTGGTAGAGATGTCTAAACATCAGAGAGGCCCAAATGCGCTAATCTGCCCCTCGGGCCCGCCGCCGTACACGCACTAAGTGATCTTGGCGACCAAGAGAAATGTTAAAAGCTGCCCCGAGCTCACTTCTCACTCGCCCACACAACGCCACCTTGCCAGGGGTGATTCGTTAGCCTCGATCTCACCTTCTTGGTTCATCTAAACTCATACACATGACCATCCTCCATACACAATCATCCTCCTCCTCGCAATGGCCGACACGGAATTTCATAACCCAGAACGCATCGAACTGCTAACCGCTTTGAAAGAAACTTTAGAGGCCAATGTACCATCAATAACCTGGGCCTGCCTCTGGCTCAGCCATATCGACAAATTGAGGCTTTGCGTCCATCAAGCTCGAGCATTTCCCGGAGGCACGCTACTTGCACTACTGAATCGTGAGGCTGATCAAAATTTGGTCCTACTGTGTGGGTTTATAAACTCGTATACTTTCTCAGTGTTTTGCTAACAATATACAGGGACCCAACGATACCGCAGGTCTACTTCGCGGCAAACACCTACTCCCCAGCAAGCATCTCCACAACCAGCATCTCCACAGCAAGCATCAGCTTCTCTACAAAGGGCAAATGTACAGAGTTCATTGACTTCTGTTAATCACTCCGATAAGCAGCGAGAATTGGTTAGTCTTCTTTAGCTAATTCCAGAATTCTAGCTGATAATCTCCAGTGTCGCGAAAGAGACGGTCAATGTGTGCTCACGGGAAACGCTATATATGAAGCTGCACACATATTTCCTTTCTCAATACTCGAACATCCATTAGGCTCTGATTCTCAATTCAACTTCTGGGGTATGTTGAAGGTATTCTGGTCCGACGATCGTGTACAGGAATGGCGGAACGCAATACTTTCCGAAAAAAAACAATCCTGATAAAGGTGTAGAGACATGTCGCAACCTTATATGTCTTTCTCCTGACGCGCATGCGTATTGGGGGAAGCCGTATTTCGCTCTTCAACCAATCGAACTCTCGGCCGATGAGAAACGTCTGGATGTGAAACTGCACTGGGTGCCACGACGCGGCGGCTGTACTGACGTTGACATTCTATCCCCTCCCCCATCACTGGAAGGTTTAGATGATATTCAGCTATATCATTTTCCAACCGATCGGCGGATCTCCTCTGGACACGTGTTTTCTCTTACAACTGATGATCCGGTAAACCACCCTCTGCCTCATTATGAGTTGTTGGAAATGCAATGGATATTACACCGTGTGGTAGCGATGGGCGGAGCTGCTGACATCTATGACGACTTCGACGATCCAATGATATTACGGACCGAATGGGACCAGTACGAAGAAGATGAATGGGAATGATACATGGGAGATGATCGGAATTCATACGGGGGCTCGCTGATATAATGAGTGACTACGCCCTGAGGAAGAGCGTGTGCTGAATATCAGAGGAGGTGGGCGTTGAGCGTTGATTTCGTCGGAGAGTATTCATGGCGTTGGAGGGCAAGCCATACGATATGACTCAGTGACCTAGTTCGAGCTATCGCCATTCACGTACGATCCGTTCTCCTCGATACGATGCAACCTATTTCCACTCACGTTCCGCCCCTGAAGCCCAAACTCCTCTCTCAATGCCTCCCCAAACCTTCTCATCGCCTCCGCAATATCCCCACTGCTCGCGGCCGCAAATGTCGTCCTAAAGAACATCTCAGTGTCGGTGTCTCTCTGTGCTCTAAACCAGCTTCCCTTCGAACACAGCACCCCCTTCTCGACCGCGGCTAGGAAGATCTTGTCTTCGATTGCGAGTAGTGCTTTAACAGACCTATCTTGGGTGTTAAATTTCGGATGTCGATGCCAATTGACCCTGATCCAGAAAAACATCCCCGCTTCCGGTGGCGTCCAGCTGCAAACTTCCCTCGGCAATTCCGTCTCGCATGCATTGACAATAATATCGCGGCGTGCGGTATATTCAGCGCGGATAAACATCAACCATTCCAGAAACCCTTTATGGCCCCACGCCTCATCCAACAGCTTATACAGCACGATCTGGCTGATGCCGCTGGGGTTCTGTGTGCTGACTTCGTGGTGACGGACGAAGCGCTCGATGATCTGTGCGGTGGCAGTGATCCAGCCGGTTCGGGTTCCAGGCGCGATGATCTTGGAGAAAGAGTCGAGGCGGAGCACGCGGCCGGAGGTGTCGAAGGAGAGGTATGACGGAATGAGCGCTGATAGGAATTTGGCTGAGGTTGTCGGTTCGAATTTTGACGGAGAATAGCGCCTTGCCGCGCCAGTTTGGGTTGAGGATGACTGGTAGGGTTCCATTTGCAAGAAGTAGTATGGCTCGTCTTCGATAATGTAGAGGTCGTGCTTTTCGGCAATGGCGTATATCGCTTTCCGCCTCTCTAAAGATTGAGTTGCGCCTGTGGGGTTCTGGCCGGTGGGGACAGTGTAGAGTAGGAACGGTTTAGGACCCCCGCGAGCAGAGACATCCCAAGTCGATAAGACATAGTCTAGATCAGTAGCTAGTAGGCCCTCAGCGTCTGCCTTGACACTCGCGATGTGTATCCCGAGGGGCTGTGCTGTCTCAACGGCAGTTGCGAAAGTATATTCTTCCGTCAGCATGTAGTCGCCACGGGTGCAGAACATGCGGAAGGCCATCTCAAGAGCGCCGGTGCTGCCGCCTGTCAGTGAGCACGCCCAGTCCGAGTACGGAGGATTGTGGACGATCTCTGTATGCTCAGTCACAAAGCGGAGGAGTTGCGCAGAGCCGGTCGCTTGGCCGTAGTTGAGCGATATGGAGAGGTCGTAGAGTGACTTTCCTTCTCGGATGTCGTACTTGCCAGCGGTGCGGATCTCGCCCGAGGCAGCGGTCTCAGCTTCCGAGAACCGTGGCGGCACGGGGATTTTGACGCTGATCTGCTCAAAAGGGAAGTAGTCGTTGCTTGGTAAGCCACCTCCAAGACTGATCAAGCCCGGCTTCTTGAGATGCTGAGCGGCGCCTTTCAAAGACGATCCCTTTCTCGAGCTGCTCTCAAGATTGATGCGGTGATCCCAGCGCTTAGCCTTGGGTTTCTTAAAGCACGATGGGCTTTTGAACATGTCGGAGCTTGAGAATGCCGCCACACCTGGTGGCATCGGTACGGACTTGGCGCGGTGTGGTGCGACATCGTCGACAGAGAAGACGGCATGAGTAGGTCCATTAGCGAGAACGGGATTGGGAAGGAGGATGGAAGATGTGTCGGTCACGCCTTCGACATCAACATCCATGGCTGGTGGTGTCATATTGTACAGTATACAGATAGATGAGGATGTATATTGTCCTTGATTTCAAATGCCAAGCAGACTTAACTAACAATGTCGGAATATTCAACAAAATTCTACCGGAGCGCAAGCTATGCGATACAAAGAAAGCGAAGCAGTCCCAGGGCGAAGGCGGAACAGTATGAGCAAAGCAAAAGCAAGAAAAAACTGTTAGGTAAGAGAAAAGCAGGGAAAAGCTGTGTGGGTGCAATATATGGCCGCTTAACTTAGGCTAATGCCGGGCGCAACAACTTCCTCTTTCAGAATTGATCAGCTAACGCCAAGACATTGGCTTGAAGGGCGTAGAGGCGTGGAAAATATCACGTGCCAGACACGCCGTGGAAAAGAGTTGATGGGTAGATATCGACAATGGTGGCCGGGTTTCTAGACATCAGGATATGGAACGGGCCGGGTGGTTGGGATGACAAAGGATAGTGGGCAGACACAGTATCCCATATGAAAGTTAACTGGATGGAGCTGGAAAAGACTGTAAACTAGTACATCCATCGAAGATTGCCTCCAGCCCCCCATAATTCTCCATCTTCCCAATAGTATTTCAGATCCCTTCAGCAGCCGGTTCTCCCCCTTGCCTCTCTTCCCAACCCCCCTGTTCCCATAGATGTACATACGACATTGCAACAGTAATCCCCATCTAGGCTTGCCTGATGCCCATTCTCGCCACCCACCCTTCCATTATTCTTTCTGGTCTTGCTCGAGGCTCTGGTAGGTAGTGTATACTCGTGTCATGTTGACCCATGCCTGCCATTGCCTCGGGACGCGTCGTCTGGACTAGTAATTGTCTCCACTGGTACCATTGTGCCCAGAGTTGACCATGCCGGAGTAGACGTGGGCGCCGGCGTTGTCGTGTTCGTTTGCATCCAAGCCATAAGTCGGGCTCAGTATGTTGTTGGCATTCTCGGGTTGCCCAGGAGCGTAGCCTGAGGAGGAGGTTGCTGCAGGATTCCCTGAGGCAGAGGAGCCGCCGACTGGTCCACCATATCCGCCGCTGCTGGTGGGCCGGTTCTGATTGTCCCCCCTTGCGGATTGGGTCTCATCCCAATCAGTTCAATTGTTCAGATATTTGTTTTGTCAAAGATGACAAACGAGACGGGAGAGGGAAGTGGGCCAGACAAAACTCACTTCGCGATATTTGGAGAGATAGATCTTCAGTGCTTCGGCATAATTCTCGAACCCCAAAGAAGTCATGGCAAAGAGAATGTCCTCGCCATTGACTGTCTTGCGCTTCTCTTGTTGACACTTTTCTGAAGCTTTGCGACGGCCAGAAGGTCAGCGTGATGCCACTACCACGAACGTGGGCCACGAGAACAAAGGGATTTGCATACCTTCGCTGGTGATGAACGAGATAAACTCGCTGACGCACTCCTGCATGCATTCTTTGGCTTCTTTGGCTATTTTGGCATTTTCGGGTAATGCTGTCTTCATGATTCGGGCGACTGGTGCAAAATTGCGGATGTTAGCATCGGCGGCGGCGGCGGCGGTGCCATGCGAGAGATTTATGGTTTCATGCGAGGCCGACGGAGAGGGCGGGGAGTGATCAGAAGACATGGTAAAAGTGCTGAGGAGGGGGCTTAAATACAACGGACCAACGAGAGCTGAGCTGCGATGCAAATCATGGCTGGAATGAAGGGGGACGCGACGAATGAGCAGGTGTTGGGAAAAAGGTCCGACTCGAAACGGACCGTCTGGATTCGCACAATGCCATAGTCAAACACGCAAACACGCAGTAGGTAACGCAAGGGACGAGCAAATCAAACCCTGCGACAACGGGGATTCGGTTATGAAACACAACCAACCATTTGCGATGGGTAGCCATCGGTCTTGTTCTTTGACCTCGAAATCGCCGAGACCTTGTTGTGTGCTTTCTTGTTCGCGATCCATATGATTCTCCTCCTCGCCTGACTGTGCACTTTGTTCGACATCTGTCTCTTTCGGTGGGGAGTCCGACATGATGTAGGCTTTGGGATACCTGCCGCGGGTACTCGCCTTGCTCGAAATTGTCTGGCTGGGCTCCGCTGGTTCGTTTGACCACGTCACACTTTTCTCTGCGATAGCTGACTTGAGGTCTATGCTCGTTTGCGTTACTCTGGTGGCCAGCCAAGATAGGTCGTTACTGGAATAGCAACCCGGTGGTCCAGGCCTGACCTTGTTCGAGACAGGTTGCGGGAAAACGCGCCACCTCGTGATGTGCCTCCAATACGCTTGTGCTGCGCGCTGACGATATGCACACGGAACAGGGTAAGTGAAGCTGCAGATTTGGAGGAAGGCCCTAATAGCGACGCAGCGGAAGTACGCGAGTAAGGAAGCTCGGATCTTGGGACGGAGTAGATGTGGTGCTGTTTACACGTGGGGCTATGAGAGAGCTTTCGAGAATGGGCTGGACAGCAATTGGGCCGCACGAGGCTGGCGAGGAATTAGCTTTGGGCTGATCTCACCGAAGGGGGAATGTGTATGCACCTGTTTCGCAAGCGCCACGCAGCATCTGGACAGTGCAAGAAGTCCCAGGTCACTTGGCAAGGATGCTGGCTGTGGAGTTGTTCGTTAGAATGGCTGCCCAAGACGAGTTCCTTAGCCCGCGTGAAGTTTGTTTTGCTGCTTCCCGGCAGCGTCGCCGCAGCTAAGCCTAAGCCGCCACTTTTGCCACGGCCAGCAAGCGGCCCCAAAACGAAAGGCTCTGATCACTTGTTTATAAAGAGTACACAAGGCTGTCGCTGCTATGTGGCTTTAACAGGGCAACAATGTCAGCCAGCAACGACAACATCACTGGCACTCATGTGATACAGAGGGCCACAGAATAGAGACGCAAAGTACTTTTCAATCACTTGTCATTTTCCAGCTACGCTGATTCACATGCATTCATTTCATCAGTTAGTGCAGTCGACAAATCATTCGGGCATTCGAAAGACGGGTTCACCTGCAAGACGGGGCGGCTGCGAAAGAGGCTCATCATGCTAAGTCCATGTCTCACGGAAAGGTGACCCTGTTGCAGCCGTGATGCTCCGGAAGCGAAAAAAAAAACTATGACAAAACTCTTCCCTGTTCACTCACATGAACAGACCGCTTTGCGAAATCGGAAGCTACCAAAAGCTCTTTTTGTCATCGGAAACTCACGTGGAAGTCGCGGTGAGGCCACCGCCTTTGCCGCTATGGTCATCTTCCACTTCGGTACATTGTTGGCGACGAAGAAATCTTGACTGCGGTGTCAGGAAAGCTGATGCGCCATGTTTGCCGCTTTGGTGTTGAAATGAAGCTGAGGTCAAAGTCAGCCAGTCAAATGCGTGTCCAAATGGCCGGTAGTTAGGTCTCACTGAAAGTGAAGTTGAATGGTCTGATGAACTGGGTTCGCAGGCTTGAGGCCCAATGGCCTCTGTGAAGGCTTGCAAATTCGCTCGCAATTGGGCGATGAACCAAGGCTGCGATTCGGTGCGTTTGCTGTGCATAAGCGCGGGTTGGCGTGCTGACCAACGAGGGATGCCTTGCACTCTTTTTGACCCGTTGAGCAAGCCCCAAATAACCCATCTCGACATGTAGAAGCTGGATGACGAGACAGAAGTATTACGTGATGACACAATCCGCAGATTCGTACAAGCTCGCCCAAGACATATGATGTAGCTAGATCATTGTCGTTGCAAGTTGCAAAACAGGCTGGCAGACGAGGTGGCCGACCGGCCGGCCGAGTTAAATCGCAACCATGCCTCACATTGGGCAGTATTGCATACGTGACAGTCATGAGAATTTAGTTCCTCGCAGGGCTCGCTGGACTTGCCGCCCCGTATGTACGCTGACGTTGTAGAAATGAAGTTTACTCCTTCAGGTTTCCCTCTCATCCTTCGGATTTGCCCACGACAGACTACAACCGAGCCCGGAGATGTCTGACAAGAGTAATCCTCGCACTCTCTGTCCATCGAACTTTGTGGCGAGATCGGTCAGCCTAAATTAAGCCCTCGGTTCTCGGTTCAAACTGGCTCAGTAAAGGCGTCCCAATGCTTGACGGATTTCAAGCAGGAGCTCTGAATGTAACATAAATGTTGCTCTGTTGCGGAACCCATCGCTTCTGGGGTTGATCTCTGTTGACCTGCTAAACTTGAAAGGATATCCCTGAGCTTGGTTCAACATCATTTCTTACCTCGAATCCTCACGCCATTGGGGCCTCCATAAGTCCTGCTCAAGGTCAGGAAATTCAGGCGGAGATGCCCATTTTGGCGGTGAGGAGCCGTAACCATAGGGAGGATGATCGCCATCGGGCGGCACGGGACGTCTACCATTGTCAGGTTGAGAGTAGTACGGACGTCTGTTTCCGTCTCCGAGGAGGATGTGGCCACATTGGAATGTAACAGTACTCGTCTGCTGAGTACAGTTCTTCGCATTTGACTTCGTTAGCTGCTCATCTTAGCTCATGCTATGAGTTGTTCAAGTTCCCCTTTCCACGACAATGCTTGATCGGTGATGCTCGGTGATGGCGCATCTGCGGCCGTAGCATTCGGTGTGTTCCAATGTGAGAGCCATTCGTACTCGATCTGGAAGCCAACCTGGATAATGACAATGCAGATAGTAACCAGCACGTCCTCCGTCGCCTCGATCACGACCCTTTCCTACCGACCGATTTTGTCTCTCAGCTTTCCTTCAATATTGTAATGCAGACCATTATAAGAGTATTTGCATCTCGAGAACGTTTCTCAACCCCTTTGGGACTCCAGTGTCCACTCACTTTTTCCAAACATCGAGTTAAGCCATGCGGAGGCTGGGTATTCCATGAACGGCATAATCAAAACTGTGTGACTTATATCGTGCTTGGGCCAAAAACTTGTGCGCAGCGATCCCATTCATCGTCGACGGCGGTGGCGAAGCCAGGGCGTGCGAAAGCTGGAGTAATGGCACACAAAATACCGAGCAGACATCTCGTGAGACATACCCACCCAGTCAGCTCCAGTACAATCAAAATTACGGCTTGCTTCATTAAAGTTGAAAGCACGTAGATAGTCGGCAATGGCGGCATTTATGAATGGCACCTCCTTGGGGTCGGTGGCGGCGAGTGTATGGTGTCTTCGCCTCCTCGTAAGTTCCTTCAAAGCCGTCGAAACGATTAGCCTTCAGCCCTGGCTCCTGCCAGAAGCCCCTCACAGATAAATTGAGATCATGGCGCTCCATAGTGGCCCGACCAGATGCAAGACTGTGGAAGGCCAGATCGTAGTAGCTCATGCGCCTACACATCAATGGTTTGACCTGTGCCTCAGCCCCGTCTCGGACCCATTCCGGAGGATCCGTAATACCAAGTTGCACTCCTAAACTATTCATACGTGCTTAACACTGTAAATGACTCTCGCGCCCATTTTTCAATCTGGTGGTCTAACAAGGCTGGGATGCGAATGAGCTTTCTTTGTTGTGGACGACGGCAATGGGGGCGTGGTGTGGGTGGGACGGGGCCAGCCATCCCCAAGATCTGGGACGCATCTCGCAAGTCTTTGTTGATCAATTCCTGTCATATGCTCATTACTGAGTAAGCTCTCCGGCAGCAGCGGAGCAGTCACATTGAGATGGCTGAGAAGCCTAATGCTAGGACTGCTGAAGTTGCACCAGATCATCTCGGAACCTGCGTTCATTCTGACAATACCTTCGACTCCCCATCCAAGTCCACCCAATTCGTTGTCCCGTACCCACTGGCAAAGATGTTGGGCTCTCCCTAACTCGCCAAATACGCCAGGCTCGGGTCCTGCAGGTTCAGACTGTGACAGTCCCGTAGTATTGCCATACAAGAACACCATCTGCGAGTCTAACTGGCCGGTACCCATCAACGCAGAGCTCATACCGTCGAAGTATAGACAGCCGATAGACTTCACAGATTGGTATGTAAGCATGTGAGGATTACGCCCGCTGCCGAATATGCCATAACTCATTCGAATACCAAACGCAAACCATTCTGGACCTGGAGGGATCCGATCGTCCCAGCAGGCATGATACAGATTAATATAGGCATGGACTTCACAAGGGACAATTGAATGCCCGTTTGGAAAGAATGCGTTAGGCCATTGCTGGAGCAAGGAGCGTAGAGAAGAGAATATATAGGGAGATAGAGAGGCAAAGTTGAGCGCATTCACTGCAGCAGCTAAATCTTCCGGCAGGCTCGGAGCACCCGGAAGCAGCATATACCAACAATGCACCAAACTGCGAATATAAGGAAGCGTCAATGTCCATCATCAAAGCCTATCCTTTGATCACACAGAAGCATCCGCATAAATGGTCCTTAGAACCAAAAATTTACGCAGCATGAAAAGATACAGCTTCATGCTCAAGCTCTCGTCTCTGCCATATTGGACGCGTCAGCCTGACAGGATATTGGAGGCAGCAAGTTCACAAGCAACATACCACAAAGGAATTCTGACGCCTAAGCGGAAGGTTCAACCGACCTGACATTCATCCGAGGTCATGGCTCGTGGGCACTGACAGTCAATTCTGGTTTCTTGCTCACAATCGCAGGTTGAACTGCCCAGCCGACACGCCAAGCGTATTTCGTTGATCATTGTTCTTCCCAGCGTCGCCCCCATCAAACAGCCTTCACCAATACACTGACTATTATGGATGGGGCACGGTAATGGCGGCCTGTCGCATAATAAACGAGCGTAAATCATGCAAACATTCCCTGAAATCATCCCGAGCAGCGTTTCTGCGACTCGCTAGCCAATGGAATCAAAGAAGCAACATCATGACAGGCTTTCAGGTTGAGGCTTGACATTGCATGTCCTTGTGCAAAAGCGATCAAATCAACTGCCGTATATGCGCCAGTCAAACTGTCGACCATCGCCTTGATCCAGGAGATGCTTTGTGGGGCGTTGAGCTCTCCGGGGATCCTTCCGAGGAGGACAGCAAAGAATTCAGGAGCAAAAGGATAGTGAATCTGTTTCCGGACACAAAGCGACTCAAGAGGGAACATACTATTCCTACCATCATGGCTGGTTGACCTCCCATCTTCCGCGGTCCGCTCACGATTCATTCTCACGGTCCCTGTAGCCGTATATTTGCTAAGCAAATGCAAGGAAGCACGAATTCGCTTCTGTCGCTCATTTCCTGTTCGTTCTCTGGGAGCTTCTCCTATTTTCCGTCATCAACCTTTTGGTGCTGTTGATCCCCCACCATTATCGCATACCCATCAACCTCCCGTGCAGCACCGACCTGGTCGTTCGGTAAGGTCATCGCATCTTACAAAGAACATACCACTGGACATCTCAAGAGCTGTATTGTGGTCACATCGCACTCTAACGTATAACAAACTGTCTGCCGGCAGCAACTGAATTGATTTGCGGGGAGGCGGAGTGGGAAATACTACGGGGCAATCGACCCTTCGAGCTACAATAGTCCAAAATGTAGCAAATTCTTTCGACCCAGTCCAAGAACCTCCAAGGATAGTAGGTGGACCATGGGGCAAGAAGGGCGACTCTGATCGCGATCCAGCGGCTTTTGGCGGCGATCCCAGGACCACCGCTCCCTGCCAGGTTTTGACAATGACTTCGAATGTGGCTAAGCAGTCTTAGGCATTACTTCCAATACCTCAGCTTTCCTGCAGGACAGAAAGGACATGGATTGGGAGCCTTAGATTATTCACTAGCCGTGCTGTTTGGAAATCGTACGCAGGGTGGTGGAAGACCTTGCTGAAACTTCACTCGCATGCCCTTGGGGTTCAAGGCCTTGCTCTCTCCTTCGCAAGTCACTCAACATACCCGTTTGAATTACTGACATCCTCGAGCCCAGGATCCTACTTCAAACCACCTCAACCACCTAGCGTCCATCCCAGCCCAATAGGCGCAAAAATGGTAGCAACGGCGAAGCACCACGTAGCAATACTTAGAAAGGATGCCGGCACTAGCCTCTTAAGGACAGCGAGAAGGCACCCGATCATCCAACCAACCCGGATATCGTCTTGACGCTGAACACTTCCAGGTTTATCGCTACTACCCGGAGTGCGCCATCAACACGGTATGATCTCACGCAGGAGTTGAGATCGACCTTCAATCGGCATCAATCTCCTACACCATACTCCCAGATATTCAATCTGGCAGCATCTCACCATCCAACGACATTGTGCGTCAATGCTCTCAGCCTCCTTAAGCTCCTAGCAGCACAAATCTTGGAAAGGAGTGAGACATACGGTGGTATCAGTGTTCATCGGAGCTATTGACATGGTGCACGTCAGGCACTGGAGATACAGGCCAATTACGAAGCCTAGGTCGAAAAGGGCAAACATGGGTCAAGAGGACGGCATGGCTTAAAGTTTGTGACAATTGTGGCCATGCAAGGACCAGGTTTGGCTGTGAGAGTCAACAGGATGAGTTTACAGGGGCTGGTTGAGACTTGATTGGCGAAAACTGAAAGGGAGGAATTTCGGATTGGGGGAAAGGACAGAGCATATTACGTCATGCGTGGAGTGCCAAGAATATTACTAAGATGGTAGTCAGCACAGGGTGACTGCCCTCTCTCTCTTTTGCTCACTCAGCAGGTCCTCCAGTTCTTTCTCATACGAGAAATCCAATGAGCTGGCCAGAAAGAGAATCGTGGGTGTGCGAAGATGGGTCAAGCCTGAGGTTGAACAAATTTTTCAACTATGCAACCAGCGAATGGTAGGGCGAGATCTGAAATTTTCAGTCTCGAGCCACGTTGCCATCCCCCAACCGGAAGCGTCCTCACGATGCTCCGGAAGACTTGAGTGGAACCTGAGTGGAACCTGAGTGGAGATGGATCAAAGCCATTCCTAGGCCAGCATTTTTTCAGCTGCGACTTCCAGGGCCGACGATGAACTCCACTTGGTAAGCTTCACGAAGGACATCGTTTGGAACGTTCGGTTCTGTTTCCAACTTCAAAACGACAAACGTACGCCGAACACCTCGCTCAAATTTCCAGTGCTCCAAAATCATGACAGACTGTGTAATTAGATTAGGACAAGTGAGATTGAAAAGGTGTCACCGTAACTTCAATGCCGGCTGTGCGTGCTTTGATACTTTCGAGGATAGCTGGCGAGTCTTTACGCGCTCGAGGGCCAGCCGCGCGTGCTCTTCTTGCAGCATATTGGCGCTGTCTTCCTCTTCCGATGAGATGACGACGGAGACGGTACCATTCGCCTTGTCCGCATCTCTGTTCTCACAGTGCTCGTATTCCTCATCCGAGCTGTCATCGTCCTCGCTCAGATCATACCCATCCGAGCTTCCGGACTCTTCCTCTAACTTGTCCCTCACGACTTGAGTCCATCTCTCTACCTTGGACTTTTTCGTAGGCTTCTTCGTGCCAGAGCAAAGCTTGTTAAGGTAGCTGTCTTGCTCCTCTTCCGCATGTGCGAGGTCGAATATGAGTGTGTCGAGCATGTTTGCGTGGCAGACCAGTCGGTGGAGATTGTGGTCTGGGCAGTTGGCTTCCTTTGCCAATTTCTCGCGCGCCTGATGTGCGATGATGTATGTTTGCGTCACCGACATCCTCTTCTGGTATATCGAGTGCTGTGAAGGCTTGGTTGCCGTGGCGGATGTGAAGCTGATAGCGGAAGGCATCTTGTTAGGGTGCCAGTTGAAGGTGTCGACATGTGGGGTGATGTTAAGTTTGCAGCGGTGTCATTGATCGTAAGGCTTGATATTATCTGCTATACCAATGGGATTAGAGACTGTTCTGGGAGGTTGTGGTATGGAGGTTGATGCTGCAGGCAAGCTGCGATCTATATATCCCAAAATCTTTGTTGAGATATGGAGGTGTATAAGCTGTCTATCACGTCAACTCATCTTCAACAAACATGCTCATTGGGCCTCATCATGGAAGAGATTCCGGTCAGTCATGGAAGAGATTCCGATCAGACGCTGAGGCATGCATATCCTACGCAGAGTGATTGCAGTTTAGGGCCTTGTTCTGACAGGGCACCGCACGAACCCGCAGGGCCCCCGCGCTACTGAGAGCCATATCGGTGAAAGAATTGCTATTCCATTTGTGGCATTTGTTCAAGAGTTTGAGCAAAAATTGCCGCATCCTTTTCCTGCGAAAGGACAGCTTGCTATTTGCTCTCTTAGCCGACAAGTCACAAGGGCTATGCTTAGCGTCTGCCTGCCTCTCCATGAGAGATAGACAGGTATCGCCATGTCATAACTCGGTGGGAAGAACACTAGCGTTTGAGATACTATGCATATGCGCGGAGCTCCTTCCGAAAGGAAAATTCTCATGCTGTTATTGGCGGGCTGCCAGAATGTTCACGGACTCGCCCGAGCAACAGTATGTAACTCCACAGCACTGCCTTACTGAGCCTGTGAGACTCTACATGAGGGATGAAGTGTCTACCACAAGCTGTGGGTTCTTTTGTTACTGAGCTACGTTAATGCAAGGCTATGACTGTTGTGCACGCAGAAGCAGCATTCTTAGGGTAGTTATGGGACAATACCTTCCGTAGCAGAGGACAGCGCCTTTCGGAATCTCTTCCATGAATGACCAGAATCTCTTTCATGAATGACCGGAATCTCTTCCATGAATGATCGGAATCTCTTCCATGGATGGCTTCGCTAGGCCAAAACACGCCGCGTGTACAAGTTGTAGGATCTGCAAGAGAGGGTTTATGACACGCGCTGGGAGTCCTGTCATTTGACGACCACGTGGTCCTGCAAAACTAGCGCAAGCCGCATCCGTTCTCGTGTTCTTAACACCATGAAGTCATTGTTGAGGGCTCTGCGTTGCACTCAGCCTCTCATGAGGGACCTCACTTGCTGAGCAAGCATCAGAGCGCCATATGTCAGAATAGCCCTAGACCTATTCAAGACTAGACTCCCGTTCGGCGGAAGCTTGGGAGCCCTGGCCTTTTCGCCACTAGCGAGCAACTATTGCTCGACGCTCAAAGCTTATCGCATATCAACAGGCCCCTTTGGCGCAAGACCGAACGTTCCAGATGCAACATATTAGCTGATTCAAGTACTGATCCGATGGTCCAACGCACGCTTGTCGCTGAGTGATTCGCTCTATTAGAATTTCCCCGGTCTCTAGCTAAAGCACACTTGCAATCAGATGTGCCAAGGCCCTGTCCTAACGAACCAAAAGCTTTACTGAAGAACCTCAGGTCGGCTCTTAATACCTGCGTCATGGCTAGAGGTCATAAACAGCGCATCAAAGCTGCTATGAGGCAGACCTCCTAACTAGTGACGTCGTCTCTGCTGTGATACCTGCTTTAGGGAGTTGGAATGCACACCTACAGCACTGTGACATCCCGGAACGTGGCCATGGCGGTAGGGAGTGGGGCATTTCATCTCAATCACATATGATGCAACTTCCCGTAGATACCCGACAGTTTAAACCCCTTTCCACATTTAAGAGCACCATCTCTGCAAGCAATCTGATCTCCATTTCCTACGCAACTTTCAGTCATAATTCGCTACAAGTATACTGGTTACAAACGTAGTCCCTTGTTGATCAAATACAAGCTTTCTCATTATTCTCGCAAGTAAAGCGTGAGGCAGCATGTCTAATCCACCATCGCCCCCGTCGCAGTCTCCGTCACCACCCATCGACATCGTACGATGCTGCCGATGTAAGCGAGAGCTTAAGCTGGACAAATTCTTACCCAACATGAAAGGCGTCATACGATTCGGGACGAACTCGTATTACTGCATTCGTTGTGCGAGAATGGTTGGGTACGCAACATGAAGGGGGAGAGGCTTTCTGCCGGGCGCATTGGCACACTGCTTGCCACAGTACGCCGGAATCCAAGGACCGACTTTTCAATTCGCTTCGTGAAGCAGTATTCTGGATGCACAGAGGCGATATCCTGACACCTCAATTTCAACAAACTTGTCCTATGTCCAAGTCCGCCTCCAGTTCGCTAGGGTCCTACAGTGTTCCACAAAACCATGGAACTAAGGCGTATTCCACATCTCATCCAAGATGCCTCCACAACAGAAGCAAGACCCTGAGAAGAGAACCTCCCGCCCCAAGGCTTCTAAGCGACAACTGTACGACGCTCTCCGAGAGCATTCTTCAAAGAAAAATGAGGCCCTGAGAACAATGTTACAATGTCCCCCTGAAAAGCTTCCTCACAGGCATGCAAGACCAGAGAAACAATCCACAGCTCCACAACTTTCAGCGCGCATACCACTCCACCAGTTCATACAGCTGGATGAGCGCTCTACATTCCTCCTCCAAATCTCCTGCTACACTGCAATGCGAGGCGACAGAAAAGCATTCTACATTCCACGTCGCGCTCTGAAAGCTTCCTTTCCTTCTTTCGAAGAAAGGATCACATCTGAAGGGCCTCTGAAGGAGTATATGTAGACTGCACTCCTTCTTGGATGCTTCTCTGAAAGAAAGATTCGTCATCTTGAATGTAGTGGAAGAGCGTCTCTTATCAGCTTTGGGTGAAAGTTCTTTCTCAGCTAGCGGTACATCTGGCAGTGTCCGCGTCGACCGTTGCTTGTAACTTTGGAAGCGCAGTAGAGGAATAGAATGCTAAATAGTCTCGTGACATGTAATAAAGCACATTTCCTACATATGCACGCCCCAACACTGCACTGGCAGCGTCGCGCCCGAAATGTGGCAGCTAAGACAATCAAAACGCTTCCGCTAGAACGCTGGAGCAAGGCGTACGCCAATATCAACCGCAAAAACACCAGCTGTTGGAAGTGTACGCACATGAACCACAGAGCCTATTGCACATGCGCCATAAGTTTTAGACAAAGGAGCCTTTCAACCTTCCTCGCCCTCCGCTTCTCGGGTGACGTTCTCGTCATCTGCATTGAGCAAGTTGCCCACATTCGAGCTTTCACTGAGCACGTCCCTTGCTCGCTGCTCATCCATCAGGCCCATGTCTTCCATGACTAGCCGCACAGCCAGCTCAGGCACCAGAACTGCGTTGACATACCCTCCGACTCCAGCAGCCCTCGCGACTTTGTCTCGCTTTAGCTCCTGCTTCAGTGCTTCAGACATATGCGTGGCGATGGTGTGTCCCATTATCCGCGCGCCTTTCGGGCCATAATACCCATGTTTTGCCACGTCCACGACACCATCCTTCAGATACCGCTGCAGACCTCTCCGGCTTGTCTTGGCTTCTTGCATAGCAGCGTCAAGTCGATCGCGGTAGTGGCTGGGGAGTGTCCGTTTGAGGATACCACTAAGTACTGCAATGTGCTTCGGTATTCGGTTATTCGTAAGGTTCGGCCAGTCGATGCATGGGTACTCCTTTTCTTGTCTTTGCTTTTCAGCATCCCGGCGTTTGTGCTCCTGGCAGAAGCGTTGCTGGTCTCTGATGTTGAGTCTGCGGCCGAAGTTGAAGGTTTTGAGATGGACTTGGTCGACTTTGGAATGGCAGAGGGGACAGCGAGATGTGGAGAATTCTCTGGATTGATCATCATCATCCTCTCCCTGTCGCAAGGCTTCTTTTCTTTCCTGTGTGAGGACGAGCGAGGCGATTGAGTCTACTGAGGAGAGGGACGAAGTGGAATTTGCCCGCTTGGTGGACAATTTTGGTGAGTCAGCGAGGTCGAAAAGTGGTAACGACTCGCTGACTGTTGTGGCAGAGGATGTAATGTCCGTCGTTGTGTCTGCAGGCATATTGAAGGTACATCCTGTGTTCTGATTTCGTACAGTCGGATCGGAGAGTGGTGGTGGAGGAATGAACTTATCCTTGAGCGATGATGGTGTCCGGCCTTTGGGGCTGCGATGACTGATCTCAGGCACCGAGAAACTCGATGCTGGTTTGCCCCTTTCTGGCGAGCTTGGTGCAGCAGGGACTGGCATGAAGTTGCCGGTAGTGCGCACATTTTTGGCACCGTAGGTCGTCTTCCGCCGTTTGTTGGGTTGCGACGCCCATAAATCCATCACTTCATCCTCCCGAGACGGCTCATTCTTGACCTGCGGCGGCGACGGCAGCTGGGGTCCTTCATCCTTTAGTCGAGACTGTCGTGACCTTGTCGACCTCGTGCCACCTTTGAATTCTTTAGTGGCAGCCACCTTGCCTGTCAGAACATCTTGTTCTATATCCTTGAATATCTGATCGAGCTGCGGGGACGCAATAGGCTTGACTGGTGTTGAAACTTCTTCGTCGCTGGAATCAGACTTGGGTGGGGCATTGATGTCCTCACTGGACTCCCTCTTCACTGTAGGTGGCATTTGGGCAGGCCAAGAAGCCGCTGCCACCATCGGAGAGGTGCGCTTTCGGTTTATAACTCGTAATAGGGTCGGGCCTTTGAAGTTTCTGTAGGTAAGAGCGATTGAAGCTTGGGCCGCGTTGCGGCTTGAATATTTCATTTGGGAGAGACGCACATTTCTGCCAAGTGGCGGCAGCTTTGTGCCTACAGACTTGCAAAATGGGAAGACCAGCTCCAATGGCAAGCTGGAAAATGCGTCAAGTTCCTTGCGGAGACTGCTTGACGAAGTCATTGCTTGGCGCGACACGGGAAGCCCGCGCGTTTTCACGTGTGAAGAGGTGCCGATCGTCTTCCTCTACCAGACAATGTCATAATGCTACGTTGTACTGCGTGCAATGAGAGCAGAGAACACTCAGTCCCAACCACGAAGGTGCAGAGATGCAAGGTTACTATGCCTGCTGCATAACTGTGCGACTTATTGGATGCGATAAGCGAATGCGAAGCTCTTCGTGCTACCTAAAGTATTTCTCGATTCGATCTTTGTCGCTCCTTGTCTGGAGAAAGCGACGTCACTTTCTCCTTTCAGTACAAGAGAAATACTCACAGTCGACAAGTTACTTTCTCGGCAACCTTCTCGTCAAGATCGCAAGCATCTGTTCAACTATACTTTACCACTCGAGCAATTACTCAGATGATTCGTTCTGCTAGCAAACTGGATTTCAGCAAAGTACCCGGATGATTCAGCGATCATAAGCTATCTCAATAACGAGCTGTAGAACCTTAAATGATCTCGACTGTGTGAGAGATCTTGTCGCCACAAGTTGCACTTTATTTTGCTAGGCCATTTAAATTCACCTTCGATCATTCGTGCTCTGCAAGTGCTCTTGTGTTAGGCTGCAGGTAAAGAAGGAATCTAGGTACAATAAGAGTAAGCGCGAAAGGTAGGAGAAGCGTTTTTTAGTGCGACAGCAGAGGATGCTGAGAGTGTTGGCAAGACGAAGTCCAGTAACTAAATTGACGATTGAATAGTGCGGCAGACAAGCAACTACCATGAGGGGTTTCTTGGCTAATCAGAGATGTCTGACATTGTTGTGGCTTGTTCAGGGCCAAAGCCCTTTCACACTCTCCATCGTCTTGCTCTCGCGTGGGCGTGCATAATTCGAGCCTTGAAAGTCTTGAGGGACTTGTGTCACGCACCTCTTTGGTCAATTTGCGGCGCTAAAATGCCGTAAAGCTGTTTGGCAATTTAGAGAGCAGCAAGAACAGGCAAGAGTTTCCATGGCCCCGTTATCGCAATCCACATAAAGACGACTCTGCATTCCCACGTCCCGCCTTTCTGCCACTTCTCCATGTTCTTTCTGTTTGCAATCCGAAGAAGAAAATCAATTCTCTCACACAAAGCGATCATATTGGGATTCGGCGGTGCTGCCAGTTGGCACCGTCGTATCCCGTTAGAGTTGTGTGGGCGAGAAGAAATTCTTCTCTCGTCCCTTTTTTCCCTTACTGCTTGCACTTCGATTTAGAAGTGTACAACTTTCTTCTCCCTTACCATTGTCACCTGCTTGATCATTGCAATCGATCTCACCGTGCAGGTTTTAGCGCAGCCCTTCGGTGCACAACCAAACAATGGCCAGATCCTTTACCTTGAGCGAATTGGGCAGGGGGGAGCGTGCAGAAGTAAGCATAACCGTCAACTACATAAAGCATCATTCTCACCACGTAGCACAGGTCGCGGCTCGGCTGACGTCTGTACTGGTGGAGATTCAACAGCTCCTCTCAAATGATAAGAGGCTATCCAAAATAGTGAAATACCAAGTCAAGAAACGTGGAGCTAATGATAAATCTCGCGTGGAGAAGGTGTTGCGATATCAGGGACCCGACCCGGACACGCTCGCGCTCCTGCGTGACCATCACGACGGATGGCTTCAAAGTCCAGCCTCATTCTGGGTTCACCCCTTGCCCTTACTGGTTAACCCAATCGACCCACAGGAGGAAATCCTGTGTTGCTACCTGCAAACGATCCGTGACGACGCGTAGTCACGGATCATGCGCAGAAGCTTGTGTATCCTGTTGGTCGAATTCCGAGCGCTGTATAGCAGTACTCCAGTAGCTGAGATTGCTTCGATACTCTACCACGCTGGAACCGTTCAATACAGCCTTGAAGAGCTCACAACTACGATGGATTCAATGATCGACTCGGGGTCACGGTACAAAAACATCGAGAGAGTGTTAGGACCTGGGAGCACTCTTCTTCTCGGCCAAAACGTAAAAGAAACGGCGTAAGTTAAACTCGCCTTGCGAAAGCTAGCCACTGACATCTACAGGTGGACAAAATTGGTACCGAAGAAAGGTCCGGTGTTTAATCGGGTTATGGCACACCTTATCGACCTGGGAATCCGTGAAGAGGCCAAAAAGTACAGCAATCTGAGCACGGTCATCACTAAACACCAATTGAGCGTCTTTGGTAGCAGACTAGGTGGGAGCAGCGCACCAGGGCGTGCTTCATTTGGTGCCAGTTAGTATTCAAGATGATCGGAGTGCATATGGCGTAAGCTCGGTGCCCCAGCGTTGAAGGTGCAGGACTCTATTGGGTATGTGGAAATGGTGCAATGACTCTTTGAATGTAGTTATGATGGAGACAGTAATGGGTTTTCTTGTGAGCTTCGCCGGAGTAAATGACATTCGAATGAAGTGAAGTTTCTAATGGTTTACTATTTGGCCACTGTCCTCTGCTCAATCGGGACTTTGTTTCACTGTGAGAAAAAGGTAGTTCCACCGGCTGCACTTCTAGAGTAGCTAGGCCTCGTTAGGCTTATTGGTTGGACTGTGAGTCGCTCACTGGATTTTGGATTACGTCGCTAAGAACCCACCCCATCAGTAGTACTCACATCACCGTTTCAAGGACATCGCGACATTGGCCATAGGTTCTTGACATGTGCTTTTCGACTGTACAAGCTGATTGTGTGAACACACCAATGGAAACGCCTTCGGACTCAATCGCGTGAGAGTTTCCAGAATCATGACACTCAAGTCACACTCTTCTGCACCTCGGAACACTGAATACATATGTAAGCAAAGCGTGTGGAGAGGATCTGCAAGGCTCGTCATACAAAGCATCACCGTATAACAACTCTGTATCATCAATTGACACACAGCACTCCTCCAGACGACATGTCCTCCGACAAGAAACACGCGCTCGTCTTTGGCGCATCAGGTATCTCGGGCTGGTCAATCTTGAACCAAGCTCTATCCTTCCCAACCCCAACCACATTTGACCAAATCACCGGCCTGACAAACCGGCCCCTTGTCAATTGAAGACGCAGGGACACCATCAGATCCCGTCTCCAACTCGCCAATGGCGTCGACCTGACTGACTCCGTTGAAAGTGTAGTATCATCTCCGAAAGGAAAATCAAGAATGTCGAATCCACCACACACGTCTTCTTCACTGCGTATATGGCCGCGGATGACTTCGAAAACAGCCAAGAAGGTCAACACATCCATCCTCGCCGTCGCAATCCGGGCCGTCGAGCAGCTCGCTCCCAGACCACAAAGTGTCATCCTCCAGACCGGCGGCAAGGGCTACGGCGTCGAGTTCCCGGACAAAGTCACCATCACCGCACCCCTTCGTGAAGACCACCTTCGCATCCCGAAACCATATTACGAGAACATTTTCTACTACTCTCAGGTGGATTTGTTGATGTCCTTCTCGAAGGGCAATTCTTGGACCTTCTCCGATATCCGTCCCGGCGTCATCGTGGGCTTCGTACCCGGCACCAACTTCATAAACGTCCCACAAGTACCAGGCCTCTACCTGAGTCTCTACCGCGCTGTACACGGCGAGGGCGCCCATGTGCCCTTCCCCGGTAGCCAGCGAGGTTGAAAGTGCAAGCATTCGGACACATTCCAGGACATTCTCGTGACGATGGAGATCTACGCTGCGCTGAACGTCGAAAAATGTGGTAACGGCTCAGCATTTAACATCGCTGACGGTGAGGTCACGACCTGGAGTCATAAGTGGCCTGGTAGGAGAAGAGCCAGGAGAAAAGTACGAGCCGTTTGACGAGTTTGCCAGGAAGAACCAGGGAGTTTGGGATGGGGTTGTCGAGAAACATGGGCTCAAGACCGGGAGGCTCGAATCTTATGGATGGCCTTTCTTAAACTTCATCATGGACAAATTCAATTTTGATTGGCAACATGACCTGAGCAAAGCCAGAGCTGTAGGTTTCAAAGAGACTATTGACACGGTAAAGGGTTATACGATTGCATTTGACTGTATGAGAGCAGCCCAAGATGATTCCTTGATCGGTAGCTCGCAGGATGAGAAAGAGCTTTTAGTACGTTCGTCTAGAAAGGGTTTACCTCCATAAAGGTAGTAAAAGGCTATACGATAAGGATTATGAATACAAATCTTCATCTCCATCATCGGTAAACCCATCGATGATTTTGCCTTTTACTTTCCCACCATTCAAGCTTCCGTTCAGGTGGCTGGTCTTGATAACATAGTCATCGTCGTCGTCGTCGCCATCAGAGTCGGGGCCAGAGTCAGGATTCGCGATCCCTTTGCCCTTGCCCTTACCCTTATTCACGCTGTGTATTCTCCCATCCACCTTTGGCCGACTAGGTATCGGTGCTGATGGAGGATCTGGCACATGGTTTTGATGAGGTGGGTGTACGGGAAGCTTCGGCGTTGGTGGGAGGCCTGTCTTGGAAGTTGTGGTGGATGGCTTCGAAAGGTCTTGCTGCTCGAATTGGTCACGTATGCGTTCGAAATGGGCCAGCTCCTTCGCACTGGGGTAATGTCAGTAATGGAGAATATCGTGTGTTAGTGTGAGCCCTCAACAAACCTGACACTAGCAACCAACTCCCTTTGAGCGGCAACGAAATCTTCCTCACGGACCGTGACTTGTACATCATCAGGACCAGCAAGGTGGTCGAAGAAGTAAGGAGTGCTGATGTCCTCTCCTCTGATTCGGCTGGATCCCTTGACCTTTTCATCCACAAGTCTTGTCTTTCGCGATATAGCTTTCAGCATCGCATCGGAGCACAGAGCATATAGATCTGCCCCCGTATACGTAAAAGGCAACTTTTCTGCAACACGCCTGAGATCAACATCAGGCGCCAAATTAAATTTTCGGGTCAATGCCTGCAGGATTGTGAGCTGTTGATCGTGTGTCGAGGACACGCCCAGGTACAACATCTTGTCAAATCGCCCGGGTCTGAGCAGGGCGGGATCCAATAGATCAGGTCGATTCGTGGCGCCAATGACAAAGACACCGCCGCCATTGCCACTTGATCCGGTACCACCACCGTCTTCGGACGTGCTACCACCTGAAGACATGCCATCAAGCTCGGCCAAAAGCTGCGAAACAATACGGTCCATGACTCCACCACTGTCACCTTGATTGCCACGTTTTGGCGCAACGGAGTCGAGCTCGTCAAAGAACACTACGCAAGGTCGCGCGTCCCTAGCCCGTTGGAAAACACGACGAACGTTCGCTTCTGATTCGCCGATATACATGTTGAGTAGCTCAGGACCTTTGACCGAAAAGAAGTTGAGACTGAATTCCGTAGCAATGGCCTTTGCAAGAAGAGTCTTTCCCGTGCCAGGAGGTCCATAGAACAGGATGCCAGAGCGTTTACGCATTCCTTTCGCAAACAGTTCTGGACGAGTCAAAGGTAGACTGATAGTCTCCATAATAGATGACTTCTGATCGGCTAGTCCTCCAACATCATCCCACGTGACTGTGGGGATTTTTGGTGCGCCAATGCTGTCGCTGAAGGTAGACCGGGCATGAGAGACTGCAGAGGTGAAGTCTTCGTTCAACAGGCTCTTCACAGCAGAGCCACCGGAGAGGATTATGTCCGAGAGAGACACATTTTGATCTTCTGCCAGCTTTTCGAGGCGTTTGGAGCGGGCAAGCGACGCACGATTGACCACGTCCACTAGGTCGCCAGCTACCAACGCAGCTGTCTTGAGAGCTACTGAGCCCAAATCGACGGACGGATCTAAAGAAAGCGATTGGTCGAGGCAGGCGTTTTTGAGGATGATCTCGCGTTCGTTCTCATTGGGTGCTGTAATCTCGAGCTCATGTGTGAAGAGACTTCGGATTCCATCAGGCACCTTGTCAATCTCCGTAGTGGTCGCAATAACCACACGAGCCTCTGAGAGAATATCCCTTAATGCCGGGACCATGCGATCGGCAGTTAAAACGTCGATATGCTGGATTAGAAGGGCTGTGAATCGAGCACCGCAACTGAATGCCCGTTCAGCACGACTTGATAAGATGCTCTCCGTCTTCAGATCACCGCCGCCAGTAGTTGAGGAACCTTCTGCAAGAACGTCATGAGCAGACACTGAGAAGGTCTGTGTGCCAACCAATGAACATGCTGCTTTTGCAGTGTAAGTTTTGCCCACTTGACGTTGAGTCGAGTGAAGTAGCACCACAAGAGGAGGAAGGCCAAGGCTTATAGCCCGGGGGCTGGTGGCGGCAGAGATCAGATCACCGAGACGCCTCACCAGGGGCAGAGCCAGCGGCATCGGGATGTCTGGGACAGGCGCTGAGGACACGGATATGGGACCGGGTCCCGTCGTCAGTCTCCTCAGCCCGAACCAGTACTGCCACGTTCTTTGAGCCAGTTTTGGGATATGCTGCACACTGCCTCCGACTTGAGACATTCTCGTAAGGGAGGTTACATCGACAACGGCTACTCCTGCCCAGGTATCGTCAGGATCTCGATCAGACCCGCCGATGGGTTCAAGGCTCGTATGTTCAATGCAAAACCAAACCACGCCGATCTTTCGAGGTTTGCGGCCAGATGTCAAACTGTTCTCATCAGGCAATTCATCCTCAAGGCCTGCATTCTCTGGATTCTTCGCAGGAGAGAAGGTTGCACGACCTGCTTCTTCGTCAACAGGAATCGCAACCAGATCTCCCGTTTTCACAATTCGACGCTTTCGTTCGAAGTGCTTCTGAAGTCCGGTGTATTGAGCCTGGTCCAGGTCTCGCATGGTTGCCAAAGGTGTTAAAATTCTGCGAAGGGTCACTTCTCTCGCCAAAGGAGGCGACGGGCGGACATTTGGTTTCTGCTGAGAGTTCGAACTTCCTCTATTGGAAGTGTCTAGTAGCGGCGAGAGCTTGACGAACGGCGCTTCGCCAAGACCACTGAGCAGTATTGGCGGAATCAACGCGATGGGGTGCGCGCCGAAGGGCAAACTCTGGGAGAAGCTGGACCTTCGATCACCTGACTTGTCTACGGCGTATCGAGGACTCTTCGCAGCAAGTCCTGCGAGCCCAAAAATCCGGACCGGTCTCCAAATTAGGGCCTCTTCCGGAAGACCATTGAATTCACCGAGATTCAGGGACGCTAACCCATGCACAGGAGGTTTGCGCACAGCCTCGAGCCGGGCCCAATCTCCCGAAAAGCACCCTATCTTCGCGAGAGCAGCGATGTCGACGAAGACAAAAGAGTCTTCATCATCCTCTAAGCTCGGACGGGGATGAAGTGCTTCTATAGGGACCTTTTGCAACAACACCTCGGTTGAGAACAGCCTTGCAGAACGGCCAGAGGCTCGGGCGGCCGTAGAAGTCCAGCTCGAGTAAACGGATCCGGGAGTATGAGCCCCAGTTCTTCGACCGCCTGGGCGGGGTGTAACAGGCGCCATTGCAGAAAGCGTGCCTGATTGTTGCGGTGGAAGCCCAGGAGCACTTAAAGATATCATGTTGTCCAAAGAGTCATCAGAGCCGTCATCACTGTGGCTCTGGGAGGACTCCGTACCGGAATCGTCTCCATTTGAGACGTCATCGCCCTCAGAGACACCCTCATTTTGTCGGTCTTCTGCAGCGGAGAAGAACTGGTCATTCGACGTGTCTTCAGCTTCATCCTCGACTACGGCCTCTATGATTTGTCGGCTTGGCCGGAGTCTTTTCAAAGCCTTTTCTTGCGAAGAGCCTGCCTGGATCAAAACAATCTTCGTGCTTGAAGCTAGCAGTCCTTGCGAGACCGGTTCGCAAGCCGCAACAATGGCAGGGGGCGGTGGTACATGAGTGATTGGATGAGATGGCAGTGGTAGGGCGAAGATATCTCCGGAATGCACGACATCAAGTTTAGCGAGACCTTCTCTGGTTATAGCAGTCAGCCGGTCCTCTGTCGTCGCTGTTGACTCGGCATGTAGCTCCTTCTTCGAATTGCTGACACTGCTTCTACTACCTAGTCTCCTTTTTGCCATGTTTTGAAATCCACCCCCAAACTTGTTCTGCACGTCATCCACATTTTTCAGTAAATCTTTCTCGACTGTCACGAAGATGGTGCTCAGGCAAACCGGATGCACACTTAGTGCACGCACGTCAATGGGCTTTTGCAGAACGTTCCCATGCTTGTCCGGGTTCAGAGCTTCGAAGGTCTTCAGGAATGATTGAAATCCGGAGGCAGCTGGAGGAACGCGGACGGTGAGTTGGCTTGTGGCATCAATTTGTGCTTCTCCTGCAGCCCCGCGTCTGGCAGGTAAGATTGTCCACGGAACATCCTCCACAGCGTTAATCAAAGGCGAAAAAGGTGATAGAGCAATGTAGGAGTGGTTCGTTGGTTCACTTGATTGAGGCTCATCTTCTGCAACGTGAGGTTCATCAGCAACACACGGACGCTACCATGGTTCAAAGTTCTTACCCAAGGCACCTTTGCTAGAACCGAACACGTTCGTCCATAGATCGTCCGAGACCACGCTGGTAATACCTCGTAAGTCCTCAGCTCCAAGTAGCCGTGCTGATGCTGGAGATCTTTGACCAAGTCTCCGTCGCCTCTTCTTTGGATGTTCGGACTCCATTTCAAAACCATCCATCTCTTCTGTCAACTTGCGTGCTATGGAAGCATCGTAAGGTTAGGACGAAATTTTGGACGCGTCGAGACAGGGCAATTTCATCTGCAATTCTCGCTGCCGAGGTCCAAGGCCAGAAGTGCTTGGTCCTGGATATTGTCGGGCCTTGGGTGGCGATCTTGACCTAGACAGCGCCACGACTCTTGTGAAGGGGATTGAATACGAAGAGTGGCTCTGAATGCTAGGAACAAACAAGTGCTTTGCACAAGCCTAATTCCGTCAGTGCGAAGCAGTGTTGGAGGAGCTTTTACTTTTCCCCACTGTTTGCAAACTGCGGAGACAATCTCAGGCGCTTGCCCGAAGAGCCCCGAAACACATGCGCGTGAAACATGATCAACAAGTTCTCTTGGGCATTCGTTGGACGACTTGTGTAAAGTCATCAGGAGAGACTATCATCATGTTCTGACTGCCATTAGTTAGACCAGACGTAAATAACGATTTGGGCATTTTGTTGAGTTTTTCTACTCGCGAGACTGCGTTGGAGAAGCTAACTAGAATAACTGTTCGTCCATCTTCTCTCTTTTGATACTAGATCGTTCACCAATTAAGAGCTCTGAAAGTGGATCCCACCATGGTGAAGCCATTCGTTCAGCATTGTCACATACGGCCTACTAGCCTCCCGCGGCAGCAATTCAAGCAAAGTTCTCGTCGCAGGGTCACTAGAGAATGTAGCGAGTCTTTGTGTTACCGTACCAAGCACATTTTCACCTATGCAGCGCTTCTTCGTCATGCTTCCAGGCAGTAGGTCACCTCCTTCCCGTAGTCGTTCAATTATATTGTCAGTCGAAATCGTTAATCGAGTCTTCTAGATCGTCCTCCTCGAGCGAGTTCTTCTCGAGTAGTTCTTGAGCTAGGGCATGCAAGCGTGCCAGGCTTTGCGCACTAGGAATGACTTGCAGATACATCTGATGTAAGGTGAACGCTCGTCGTGTATGATCTCCATTTCTAATTGTGCTACTAGGATCAGGTAGTCTTTCAGCAGGTTCGAATGGCGGCACATAGGGCGTGATTGACAGAGCCAAACTCCTCGCGACTTTGGGTCTCCGCAGATGCCTCCATTGCACAATAATGGGCGGCCATCTTCAGTATGGACGTCATCAAGTCCTGTAGGCTTGGATCGAGTCCAAGTGATATTCGAAACTCGGGCCCAACAAGCCGAATCTTTTCCTCAACCGGACTATACGCTTTCGCGAAACGTATATACTGCCTTCGTACCCCATAAATACATAGAGCAAGTTGTCAAGCAGTAATGCCTCTTCCTCCTGCATCGTCATATCATGTAGGAGTCGCGGTTGAAGGGAAGCGGGCGCAGTGGACGATAAGGGTGGCGCTGACACCTGTGTGGCGAGAGAAGCAGAAGAATGAAGTCTCAATGTAGCCGAAAGTCCAGGGGTCCTGCAAACGGTCAGCGCACCTTGCAGGATTGGCCGCCTTTACTGCATACCTTGCCCGGCCTCTTTTGCTTTCTTCTTCTCAATCGGGCTATGGATACTTCTCCTCCTCTCTCTGGCTCTCTTCTGTTTCCTGCTAGCACTAGCAGATTCTTTGACAGGACTTCATGTCCGTACTATCTTCTCTTTCGTAGTTGTGAAAGTCCGCTCCATCCTTCGCTCGAGTCAATTCGACCCGTCGAATGCTGCGTCAGCATTTCCAGTGTTGGCCAAGTTTTCCGAAAAAACCGGTGATCCATCGCCTCGAACAAAAGGTTTCTCATATTCTCTGGTGCGTACAGATGGGGCCCTGGCCCTGGATGCTATCCCTGCTGTTAATGCTTCGTCAATCTGCAGTAGAAGCACTGCGGGAATGCGCAGACGCCATGACTGACATGTCCAAAGAAAACCCGGTCGCGAATCTTCAACAGATCAATTGTTTCGTTAGTGTGGCGTGCCAAGCTGTCCGAAAAGCGCGGCAACGGCTGTCGTGCAACCCAATTGGCCTCGTCTTCACCTTACGAGCCTTCCATCTATCCTCTTTAACACACCATCATTCTTTACATCATATTCGATGGGCTGCATTCGAGTGATCATCCGGTTTCCGACAACCCAGGCATGCGAGGTAGATATGATTTGTGAATGCTTTCGGTGCGATCGCCAATAATTTTGGCAATCATGGGCTCCGGGACAAACGGATGGGAAAGCTCTTCGACGAAAGGCATCTGCCATTCCGGGCTATCCATATCGTCTTCATACTACTCTTTGCAGAAATAGTGTCGCAAGTATATGAGGACAAAGTTGAATGTGAAGGTGTACCAGCGTCTTTGCTAATTACATGGAACTCAAACCAACAGAATTCTGGGTCGAAGACAACAGAGTTGCCGAAAGCTACGGACATTTGTATGAGTGGAAGACATCCATTCTCCAATGAATTGCACCCACCTCGACAGAGACACGCGCATAACATGGCGTCTTTAGGTCTGTCAATTTCCGCTTGTCTAACCGGTTCTGTCACCACTTTGCGGTCCGAATCCATCACACGTTTCCCGCTTCAGCCTTGCCGGCGACTTGTTTGCTTTCATTATTCGCTTTACAAGGCGCATATCGCGAATCAATGAATTGGAATACGCTCGCAATTGCCTCGAAGAATCATGAGGGAAGCTTTGCAACCAGGCTGAGCGTTCCGGTTTATTGGAGACAGGCGAGGCTGCAGCAGCTTTTCTCAGCTGCAATGGCTTTTCTCAGCTGCAGTAGCTTTTCTCAGCTGCACTGAGGCTTGTTCGTACCCCGCTTCTTCTTGAGGAAGAGTCTGCATAAGGCTGCATATCAGAAGTATCTTCCATGGTGTCTGCCTAATCACCACCTCGTTTTACTCGGCTGGAATGTCTACAAACCGCATAGCGGTCGTGGCTTTGACCTAGAACAAAGGCCAGCTGTGTGCGCCTCGTGAGAGACATATCTCACTGCTTCCCAACTATAAGGCTGCGATAAAGTGATGATGGTCCGAGCCTCTTATTTTGTCAAAACCAACGATCTTCCCTTGTTATGGCAGGACTGCATTCTCTAAATATCCTTCTCATTTCCACTTTGTTTGCATTCCCAGCCCTAGCGCAACCCCCAACAGATCCTCTCAAGGACTTTTGCAGGCGCTATGGCCATCAAACAGCGGTGATTGATCGGAAACTCTACATTGATGGGGGCTGGCTATATGCGAACCCGATCACGCTAAATCCGATACCTACGATAAGTAAAGGCCAAGTTACCTTCAATCTTTGAAAGTTTGAGTCTGATGAGCCTACAGATCAAGGCCTACTTTACGACGATCTAAACCAAGTCTACGATGGCATGCCAAAACAGTTTGCGAACTTGACGAAGAACAGCTCCATACCGGACGTGGCTGGGGGTGTTTTGTGGCAGGATGAAGTCAACAAAGTGTTTTGGCTGTACGGTGGAGAATTCTCACAAGCGCCATCTTCATTCGAGCTCTGGGGCTACGATGTGATTTTGAATCAATGGAACTTGTCGACTGCTTCCACTGTTTCCACTGCGCCAATACAAAGGGTGTCTTATGGAGCAGGCGTGGCCAGTTCCGCGATCGGCCAAGGATTCTACTATGGTGGATACCTTAACAACCTAACAAATCCTTTATGGACGGGGCCGCAAATTGCAACGAGCAATCTGCTCATTTTCGATATGGATGGAAACACCCTTTCCAATAATAGTGGTTATGATGACACGGGCAGGGCTGAAGGAACCATGGTGTACATCCCTGCGTCAGGGGAGGGTCTACTTATCTACTTTGGCGGTGTCACCTTTCCGTATGGAAACGAGACGGAGGTGGCGGTGCGTTGTTTTATTGAGCCCAATATGTATCTAAAGACTACCACTGACCTGGCTATAGGCGACATTGGATACTATTCTGATTTACGACATTGGAGACGGTAAAAACTCCGCATGACTTAGTATCTGCGACAATACACTGACGCTTCATCAGCCAATTGGCATACGCAAACAGCTACTGGACAAATTCCAGAGACCCGTCGAAAGTTCTGCGGGGGTGCAACATGGGCCAAGGATCAGTCTTCGTACAATGTGTAAGCTATGCCACCTTTATGAAGGGTCCTGGCTGATGCGATCTCGCAGCTACATATATGGCGGGTTCGGGTTTGGTGAGAACATAACAGTAGGCACCATTTCCCCTCGAGTGATTACATTGTGAATAATCTCAAGGGATTCGATGATGTATACATTCTCACAATGCCTGCTTTCGAATGGATTAAATGGTATCCTGATAAGCCAGGCCCCGGATCACCGCACGGTTTGTGCACTTGCAATGTTATCGACAATTCGCAAATGTTGGTCATAGGAGGGAACTTCACCAACACTACGAACTGCGATGTTCCTGCTATCCAAGGCCAGCACAACCTGAATCTTGGACAACTTGACAGCACCGACGCAAAATGGTATGCCTATCTACCAAACGTGACCGAGTATTTCGTCCCGCCTGCTATTTTGCAAATTACGGGTGGCACGTGAGTGCAAGCTTTCAATTGACTTAGATTGTGGCATTTAGCTAACAAATCTGTAGAGCTGATGGTGGAGCAACTCAGAAGGCACCAATCCTTGGATGGGACGACAATAGGGTGGCTGTATACTTCGGTGAACAAGCTTCGGTCGCCTCTCGTACTCCAACACGGATTATACCTACACCGACCGCTGTTCTCCCTCCTCCGCCACCTCCTCCCCCTCCAAAACCGAGCGGGAAAAGTAACATAGGAGCCATCGTCGGCGGTACGGTTGGTGGTGTAGTCCTCTTGATTATTGCTATTAGCGGACTCTTGTTCTATTTGAAGCGCAAGAGGAATCGACAAACCCAAGCCTCTTCAGCGCATCCGGATATTACCCGTGTACCGTCATCCACGCGGGGCTACGTATCTGATCCAAAGTACCCTGTGTCGCCCCATTTACCCCAACAAGCGGATTATATCGCCCATTCATCGTCCTACACAACTCCGCCTCCAGTGCATCCGGAATTTTCGTACCATCATCCAGCACACGGCCAGCCGCCAATACCGTACTATCCCCCTCCTCTCGATGTAAGCCGTGCTGGTGCTGTGGCACGAACACACAGTCACGAGATGTCGGTGGCAAACAGTCTGGCGAGCCACGAGATGCCCACGGTCAGGAGTCCGGAAGCCATCAACATTGCTCAGCCGAGGCCGGTGAGGAAAGAGGTCGGCAGTGGTGAATCGAACGTATCCTCGGGAGGTACATAGGGAACAGGTTTGTAAATTGCGGAAACGGCTTCCTCCTGCACACGGGCCTTGTCGCGCCCTAGGCCTCAGCCATCTCCATCCGGCCCCCCTTCAGCAAGCCCCTGATCCGCACAGGCAGATACGACGTAGCCAGTGAGAAAATTGCCTCTGCGCAACCGCCGGCTCTTATTTGCTCGATGTCTCGGCAGGACTTTCTCGTCAACCGTCCGACCGTGGGTCTGTCCTTAACAATGACGCTGATAGATTGCCTGGCTTTTTCAGGTTATCAGTCGCATATTCACGTGACGGTGTTAGATGCAGGGTCATTAATCGAGAATGCCTCGTCAGGCTGATATAGAACGAGAATCTTTTGATCTATTGCTCAACTAGGACTTCCTTAGCTATTTCAAAGCTCTACTAACTCCATTTCAAAAGCTTCCACTAAATTTGTTTCACATTCATCCAAGGTATCATATCTTCTTCATCAATATCCATCACGCTTTGCAAGCTCGGCAGTCCTCCGTACTGTTCGAGAGATGGGTTCCTCGTCCAGAATCTCGGGCACTTCACCAATAAGACGCCTTAAAGCATCTTCCAAGATGCTTCTGAACTTCGGATTCCTCAAACACAAAGACCACTAGGGGTCGGTGGCGCAGGCGTAAGCCATCCAACACTCCTCGATATATAGTATCCTTCACAGCTTCCCATTAGCACTCTTCGTTTAAATTATCGTGAATCTTTTCGGACCCGAGACTGAAATCCATGGCCGGAGGGGACGCGCGGTAGGGCAAGTTCCAATAAACTGGTCTAATAAGGCTCAATTCTACGCACAGCGAGTCCTTCGTGTGGAGTCTAAGAACAAAGAAAAGCTGAGGAGAAATGTCCTAGCACAAGGCAAAGCTGAAAACGAGGCTGCTGGGAGGGAAAAGGCCGAGAAGGAATGTCCTAAGGAAGAAAGTTCCAAAGATGGAGCTGTTGGGAGGAAAAAGGCTGCGGAGGAATGTTCTGGTAAGAAAGAAAAGCCGAGGATAAAGGCAAGGGGATGAATGTCCCGGCAGACGGGAAAAGCTGAGGAAGAATGTCCTCACAAGCAGGATATGCTTAGGGCAAATGTCCTGAGCATGTCCACTGCCGCCGCTCAAGCTCCACTATTGGCTCCATGGTGCCCGTTCAGGCCCCAGAGGATCCATTCAGGTTCAGAGGTGCTCGCTGTAGGCTCAGAAGATACCGTTTCTAGCTCCAAGTGTCCCAAGTATGGTGGTGTTAGAAGTAGACTTAGGCAACTTCAGGCATCACACGGAACCAATTCTGATGCCACAACCAACAGGAATGCGAAGCCCAGGCGGGTTCCTGGCCGCATATTAGGGGCCTTGAAATAGGAAGTTTTGCGGCTATGCCCTCAAAAACTACCGACCCGCCACAGCGCCTTCGAACCCGTTCTTTGTTACGGAGGCGTGATGCAAGAGTGCCTGCTGGCAAGAGAATTTTCACCGCCTTATATCACTGCGCCAGGGCTCGGCAGTCATCCAGACAACGAATTTTAGAGGCCGACCTCGCGGTACTCCAGGGATAGGCTTTAGGGGCCTTTAGGCATGATTAACCCACTCGAGGCCCTAAAATAGGGTAGCCCGGAGCCAGGTCACAGATTACAGCGAAGGTGGCAGAATTTCCGGCCAGGCACTTTTGCATCACGCCTCCGTACGTACACTAAGTTATGTCTGTAAATTCATCCTCTGGCGCATTGTGCACTACGCAAAATACGCGGCTCGAGCATCTTCTCTATCTATGGTAAGTTTAAGCTGATTCTCGCGCTCGGGCTAGGGGGGCTTCAGGCTTGCTTTACTTGGCCATCGAAGCCTAGGTCACCTTATTTTCCTGGCTCGTCTGCTAAGCTACCTCCGGCGCGTGGGCGCGATAGCAGTTCTGGTTGGCATGCTGGGAGCACGAACACACAGAGACAGCCCCTCGAGTAGGTAACTGACTTGCAATTTCCAATAGCGACCATGGCCCCGAAGATATCTGATGCAGCTATAACGTCTACCTCCTTGCCTTCGAAACGAAGCGTCATGGCCGCATTTGACTTTGGAGGCCGCCCCACTGTCGTTTCCCAGACGTCCATACAAGAATGTGACCATTCGATTCCTCCTCGAAGTCGTATCGACCCCTCAAAACAAATGTTGACGAACAGGAAGAAGGAGAGTCTATAGACCTTGATGACCTGATGTATCATAGCTCGCATGTCCTTCAACCCAACAGCCGACCCATCTCGAGTGGAAAGCCGTCTCAGCAGAGGCGCAGTGCCCTCTCGTTCTCCCCCTACTACTTGCCATCGTCTGTATCACAATAGCCGACGTTGTATATAGCTACCTTGCACCAGAACGGAAACTGCGTCAAGATGAAATCGTACCTCCATCATCGGGACCCGCGACTACTACCGCAGGTGGCCTCCCCCGCGAGTGGCGCATTCTCTCACAGTACGAGAAAGACCATTACATCTCCTCTGTAAATGCCTGACAATAATACCCTCAAAGATAAAGTCCGATTGGACCTCATACGAAGATTTCCCCTGGATCCACAGTCACGTCGGGTACTACACACAACTCGGCGCCCCTCTTCCCCTGGCACCGCTATTTCCTGCACATCTACGAGACGACATTGCGCGAGCAGTGTAACTTCACCGGTGAGCTGGTCTACTGAGACTGGACGCTCGACTGGGAACATCTCGAACACTCTCCAATATTTGATCCTGAAAGCGGATTTGGCGGCGATGGAGATAAGAATGGAAACATCACAATTGGGAGGACGGGACGCTGTGTGGTCGACGGTCCGTTCACAGGTATACAAGCGAAATACTACGATGTGAAGTACAAGCCGTACTGTTTATCGCGCGGATTTCGAAATGATGAGAGCAGTCTCGGACATATGAATGGGGATGCTATTAGCCCGTAGAGCATTGAGGTGTTGCAAATAGGGGATTATGAAAGGTTTGTGGCGGAGATGGAAAGTCGGGTCCACGACGCAATTCCATTTGGAATTGGAGGCGACTTTGAGACATCCACGGCACCATACGGTAAGGGCTCATCGTTATTCCCCGCATATAGTTTCGAATCCTAATGCACATAGGGCGAACCCTATATTCTACCTCCACCACACACAGCTCGACCAGCTATGGTACATGTGGCAGCAGCGGAACCCTGAAGCAAGGCTTACGGCATAGAGCGGGCATAATCAACGGCATTCTATGGAGTTGGCGAAGTTGTCTGACAAGATCAAGATGCAAGGGTGGGCACCAGAGATTGAAGTCAACGAAGTTATGAATATAGAAGGCGATCTGCTCTGTTGTAGGTATTGAGGAAGCTCTTGCAGTATCTAGAATTCCAATTCTCTACAACAGTCTTGAAGCTACCGACCAGTTCAGACTGGCGCTCATTGTTCCATTGCAAGAAAGTGTGCTCTCCTTCGTTGCCATGGAAATATCGACAGGAGAAAGGAGCAGTCAAACTTAGCACGCGAAGAAGAGAGAATTCTGGCATGTACCTAGGCGTTTACTGCGGGCGAGAGCAAGCAGACCAAGAAGAGAGAGAAAGAGCATACACCAGCCTCGGCTGCCGCTGCCAAGTAAAAGCATAGGAACAATGATGACGTCCTGTAGCGTCCGTTGGAGGAAAAGTACCAGGAAGACGCACTCCTCCTAGCACATCAAATCTAAGAACACGGAAGAGTCAGGTGTCAATACCAGACGGGCATGGATCGCAGAAAAAAAAAGGTGCTCGAGAACTAAATACAAATCCTTGCCATAAAAGGTACGCGTGGGCGCTCGTATCTCGTATGCAACATTTCACGCAGGGGTCAATTGTGCATTACGTCGCCTCCTAAAACACTGCTAATGCTGGCTGGCCTCAATCACTAATCACACTCCATTTTGTGTCAAAGATTCAAGACCTACCTTGCGAGCTTTGCTGCGGGCTTTGGATCGATGCACGGAGTCTGACGGGTTGTCGTCTCAGAAAGTCTGTGACTCGCAACGCATACTCGCTTCAAAAAAGAGTTTGGTCTGCACAGCGTCGCGGCGACTGCTTGCGACCGTCGACGCTTCTGAACCACTCGAATAGCCCGGAGCTTGCGCGGAAACGGCAGGGTGCTTTAGTGCGTGCTGATGACTCATTGGTAGGGCTGACAGGGCGCCCCAGCCAAGTTGAGCGAACTTGGAGGACCTACTACGGAACTTTTGATTCGTGGCTTGGTTTGCATAGAGGGGTGTAAAAAAGCAATCATGACTGCGTACCACGATGCAAGTGCTCAATAGCGCCGAGTGCACATTAACGATGATTTGAAGGAAGTACGGCCAATCAGAGACTCTATCGGAAGCACAGAACAATCGTCGGCCGGTTTCAGTTTCACGGCTGGGCCGAGTTGAGGCTCAGGCCGCATCACTATGCAGATTCTAAAAAGCTTTCGTGGGATTCAAGCTGATCAATGGCCTAGCATTGGGCAGCGAGGCTAGCAAGCATTTTTAACGAACAGTGCAGACTTCGGGTGTTCCGCAAGCTGCATCGGGGCCCCCAACGGCATCAGGAAATCACCCTTGGATTTTGCTTGTTAATCCACAGAGCCAAGATCGACATGGAAGCCAGATGACCACGATAGAAAGTTGGGGCAGTCGGGAAGTCGGAGGTCATCAGTCAGCTGCTAAGCGCCATCTGAGGCTTTGTCGGCTGGCTCCACATTTGGTAATTTGGGGGTGTGAACGGTATGGTAAGACCACCAGGCTCATGCGGTGGACCTTTGGCCGCATCTGCCCTGTAAAAAAACTCGTCACCGCAGCGTTGCGCATTGGGTTTTGCGCGCTTTTTTATCTCTCGTCTAGCAGATTACCTTAAACAGCGGCGTAAGTAAATAGATCATCGATTTTCGGCAGTGGGGGCGCGGCGATTCCGAACTGGCAGTGTTTGGACTTTCGCACTTTTTGGTCATCCGACACCGAACAGGTCATTTGTCGTTTCGTCCTAGTCGCGCTCGAAGTCACAAATCGTAGCTTCCGTGATACGCAGTATCTGCTGCAATCACAACATCCTTTAAGCATCTGTCCATCCAATACCCAAAGTCTGGATTGCGACTTGGGATGCGATGACGAAGCGAACGACCGGTCAGTACGCGTGGTAAGGGCTAATACAGTAAAAGCCATGCGGCGAAACTGGTCCCCTGCAACCCCCGAACCCTGGGTCTCTCCAATCGGAGCCACGCTCATACGCAGTAGCTGCTTGGCGGCCAGGCAGACATCATGACCTTCAACTGCTCACGTCGTCTCAAATCGAGTCCACGAGTCCGCCTCGCCTCAGTCTCCCCTCCATCCTCTCTCCCCCCTTGTCCCCCCATTCTCGACAAAAGCATTCCTGTTTCCCTTTAGCGGACACGGTTTTTGCTTCTCATCCAAAGTAGCCTGCACAGCCTTCTTGTTCAGGTGTCGCTTTGCCATCTTGTTTTCAACCCGTCGCCTCCGACCTCACTCGCGACCAGACTGTCCTTTCAATCCCTTCCCTCTGCCACGATCCACATCCTACACTTCCCCGGTACGACAATGGATGGCTTGAGATCCTGATCATCGGCTCAGCTTTCCTCGGGTCCTTCCTGCTGCGTGCCGACCGTTCCCATCCTACATTACACTCCCTCTTCTCGCCAGGCCTCGTCCCTAGATCCACCTTTTGCAACGCTAGCCATAGCCTCACACCGGGTCCGACCTTTTCTGCGGCCCTTGTCAGTTTCTTCACATCGTCAAAGACAGAAAATACATTTTTCAATCATACGCTCCACTTCGCTTTTTGACTTCGGATTAAAGTGTCCGTTTCTGGCTCAGCACATCGGCTCCATCATTTGACTGCCAGAACCACGATTCTGGCAAGCGTGAGTCACAGGGTAAGCCATTGGACGCATTGAGCCCGAGCTAACCTTGACTAGTTCCCCCGCGTGTCGCCAAAACCATAAAGGTCTTATCTCAAGTGACTGGTCTGGCTAAATACTGAGAATGCCCACTTCGTCCATGCCTCCTCCACCTTCACCTCTTGCCCACCGTCGGACTCGAACCAACACTCACACCGGCTTCCCTCCTTCCCCTCCACGCTCACCGAATACTTCACCATGCGGTCCTCGTAAGATGTCGCTGTCGAAGGGAGCAACTTTCCACGTTCCCTCATCCCCGCCTACAGACAACGACCCGGTCTTGAGCATCCATCACTTGACTCATCGGTCACCCACATACTCAGCATCATCGCTCATGAGCTTGATGTTTGACAAAGAAGACGTCGCCGCAAAGTTCATACAAGATTTCGAGCAGACTTTTTCTGGTGCTCGCGGAAAACAATTGTACAGTCATCGACGTGGATTCGATGACCTTGGCCCTCGTCTTGGGCCTTCTCGCACCAACTCGCTTCCCTCTGACGAAGGCCTTGGATCGTCGATCAGTGGCTACAGTGATAACGGGCTGTCAAAATCATTCGGAACAGCTCTAGACCTTGGCTCAGATAGTGCCTTAGGCACCTCTGTCAGCGCAGGAAGCATCAAAGAAGAGCCTTCGTCCCCCAACACCGGGGTCCTTGTTGACAACTTTGAAGACGACGGTCTTGCTGTCAAAGACTTGATTCTAGGTTGGCTTGCTCGCTGTGTCTTGATGAACTCAAGCAATATTGACTCGCTCTGTACAGATTCTGAAGCGCCCATTTCTGCCTCGCGACTTCTCAGGCAGCGAGGCACCCCAGCCAACACAACGGCTATTTCCCTCAAACACTCTGCTGTGACACAGTCAATCTCTCCACAACCCAAGTCTTCACGTCGAGAACCACGTCTGAGTCGTGTTGCTCGCAACGCTTTCGCAAAGAACATATTTGATCCTATCCTCCAAGAAGATCGTTTCAAGGTCTTCCACCCGCTCACCACCTCTCTTCGATCGAACAAAGCTATTAGATGCCTGCGTGACCTCGAGCAAAGTCTCATCTTCGAACCTTTGGTAAGCAGTGCCCTCGAGCTCGAATCTGACACAACCGCTCACGTGTATCCTCTCCAACCACAGAAATTTTCAGTCTCACAACAACTCTACCGAACCTTTAGCGAGTTTTCCATTCAACTCGTCGTCGATACATACCATCACCTTTCAGAGCCCGAGCAGAGGCGTGCTGCTGACCGTCCTTACGATAACGGTTATTTCCTCGACCTCGTTCAACAAGTTGGCCGCCTAGCTGCGCAGATCGGCCGTGCTCGGCAAGCACTTGCTTCAAGACAAGAGACGGAAGAGGCAGAACAGGCGGAACAGGCAGAACAAGACGAAATGGCTTACTCGCCTGACGATGAAATCACCCTCGAAGGAGGCCTAGGCCAGACTGGGGACATGGCCGAGCTCGTTCGCTGGAAGAACGGCAAAGGCATCTCACTTCGCACCAACGAGCCATACGAACCCCTTCCTGGTATCAAGCGCCAACACAGCAGCGAATCAATGGACGAAGATGTTACCCGGTCCATGGCCAGGCGGAAGAAGAATGCCGAACCAAAGATAGTCGAGCTCAGATGTTCTGACAGGACATGTGACAAGACTTTCAACCGAAAATGCGACCTAGCCAAGCACGAGAAAACGCATTCGCGTCCCTTCAAATGCCCAGTCGAGGATTGCAGATACCATGAACAGGGATTACCAACAGAGAAAGAAAGGGAACGGCACGTGAACGACAAACACGCGGCCAACCCGAAATACTATCACTGCACGTACTGTCCCTTCAAGACAAAGCGTGACTCAAATTGCAAACAGCACATGGAGAAAAAGCATGGCTGGCAGTATGACAGAGTGAAAGGGAATGCTAGGACGGTCAGGACGCCAGCCCAGACGCCACAGACACCAAGCATGGAGTATTCGCCCTCTGTTGAGAGTCCGGCACCTTCAAACTTGGGCTGGGGAGGGAGCTCTACCTCAGGAAGCATCGCAGGCAGCGCCATGGTGACACCGCTTGACCAACCAATGCATGACTTCCATGCATACAGTCCGGCTTCACCGGCACCGTTCACACTTTTTCCGAGGGAGCAGCCCCCCACGCAGCCCTTCGAACCATTCAATTTTGGACTTGTTGACCGATATTCGCATCAACCACAGACCCCGCTTCACGGCTACGGCTACCAGCAGACGCCAATGACTCCTACTTTTACAACATCTCCCATCACACCTGCTCAAAGTGGTGCCTATTCCTTTGGCCATTCTCCACACAACTCCTACAACATTGACATCAACCTTGGTGCTCCGTCCACTTACAATTCAGGCCTTCCAACACCAGGGCCACAATATCTCCAACCTACTTCACGCAATCCATCCATCTCTTACAATTCTCCTCTGGCCCACGAGCCGATGGAGGATTTCTTTGCAGCCCCGCCATCCGCAGCTCACGACATGCAAGGAAACAACTTCAATGCCTTCAGCCCCGCGGACACACTGCCAGCAAGTGACTTTACTTTGTTTGGTGGCGCTGGCAACCATGTTGCATACCCGTCCTCTACTGATGGAGATATGTTTCTGGAGATGGACTACGCTGGTGACAATGGGCCGGTCCCAGACATCGATGAATACATCAACATCAATTAGAAGATGCATCGATCTTGCGAGAGGAGACTCGGACCAGTGGTGGCTGCTGAGCTTCAAGCGATTAAAGAGAAGGGGCCAAGAACGGTTATTGGATACAAGACATAGATCACCGCACAAATTGGGTTGACGAGTGTGCAGCATAACGAGAGCAAGCGCGGAGTTTCTTGTAATTTTCATCTGAGGGAGATTTTCATGTTTGGCGAATGGGCGCCACGGTATCAGCATTCCCGCACTTACCCACTCTGTATATTGTACATTTTCTGCTGCTTACTCCACCCGTCTACCCAAAAAAATGATGGAGGTGTCGAGATGACGTCGATGACGACGACAATGATGATGAGCGAGGAGTTTCTGGACAGAAGCAGAAGCAGAGACAGCAGGTTTTGGGGGTTGTTCTATCTCTCCCGTCACAATGGCTTTCATGAATTAGCTACACGGCAATTTTGAAAGACTTAACAATTTCCTCTCGCTCTTTCCGTGTACGCTACGTGCTTCTACCTGTTCCAATCCAAAGGCGCCCCGATGATGTTGTAGATAATTGATACGGAGTCCCCCACTTGGTACTCGCTCCGATCTAATCCTCCCTGTCTCGCACCGTACCCCCACTGCCTCTTGGACTAACTGCCCATGCAGCTGGAAAAGAGACCAAGCAAACCATGCTTTGTAGGCTCAGAGACCACTACCACAGACAAGCCGATGGAGAACGAATTTGCCGAGATCAAATATACCCGTAATCGAGATGTCGAAAGGCAGATTTTCGCGACCTGGACAGAGATCGCAACTTTCCGCCGCACCCTTCTGGCGTACGAGAGCCAATTTTTCCAGCAAATTTCTGGCATCAACGTCATTACGTACCATGCCGCCATCATTTACTCAGGACTTGGAATGAACGATTTCCTCGCACGTCTGCTCGCCGCCCTGAACGGAACAGAATACTTCCTGGCGTCCTGACCTGCCGTCTTTCTCGTCGAACGTGTTGGGGGGCGGAAATTGATGCTTTTCGGTGCGGTAGGCCAAAGCGGCGACGACGGCGATTTTGGCCGGGGTCATTTCTCGTACATCCAATATCAAAGTGCAGCGAAAGAATACAAGTGAAACCAAAAAAACCCAGAACGACCCCTCGCAGACTGCTTGACGCGTGTTCACAGCCTTCAACACACATGGGCCTTGATCGAGCACATCTGTCACGTCCAGCTCTGAAGACCCGATCAAGTCGACGCTCCCTCGACCCTTATTCCCCCAAATGGCGGTATCTCCCGGACCGTAAGAATGTAGAACGACGGGATGGCGGTTCCTAAGTCGCCCGTGATTGCGAGACCTGGTGAGAGGGCTGCCAATCCGGCGGATGGCTGAAGAGATGCTGAGCAGCCGAAAGACTCGGAGCGGCCGAGCTAGTCTAATCGCTGAGCTTCCTTGTTGAGTATGGAGCATGTTTGTATACATTATATCTGGATTGAGCCTGGGCGTTTTTGAGCAGTTTGGGATATACTTCTCTCCAGATTTGAACTGGTGAACCACGCCTTTCAAGCTCCCTTTTAATGTAGGCATACTTGGCGCTCGAGACGCCCCTCGAGCTCCAATACCCGCCCTTTATGGTAAGGACTAGCCTAAGGACGGTTTCGGAAGGAAGCTTGTCCTGCCTAATGAAGGAGACAGCTTCGTGTACTTCTCCACCGATATTGAGACGGTAACGCTTGTCAAGGCGCCCTGTGAGAAGGCCATTAAACCCCCCTGTATAGCCAACCGTACTCTGCGGGCCAGCTTTACGCATCCGGGAAATAGTCAGGGAGCTCTGGCCCTTTGCTGTTTGAGACTCCACATAGAAGATTGGCGTGTACTTCTGATGAGGGATAAAGCGATGACTTATCGGTCTTCTTCCGTGTATCAAGATGCGGCCCGTCTCGTTGAAGAAATCTATGCACCTGTGTCCAGGATATCGCCCGCTATGACATGGCTCAAGCGAAATCAACATGCTGTAGACCTGGATATTCTTGTGGCCCAGTCGATGGAACACCTCCTCCTCCGCGTGATGCTCCCTCGGTACATTATCGAAATGTTCGATGGTTTTTACGTTACTCGCGGGGTCTAGGTACTGCACAATGAGTTCGCATCTCCCATTAGCTCTCAAAGCCACTAGCTTACTGCGTTCCGCCTCCAATTCCGCGTGTAAAGCAGTGGTCTCCCCGGTCAGCGGGTCCGTGAAATCTGGTACATGTATGATCTCTCCTTTGAGGTTCCTTATTTTGAAGTCACCATTCAGAGGGATGAGTATGAACTGGTTCAACCCGTTCGGATCAGCCCTGTTGACGGGATCACAACCGACGTAACAGTAGACGTTGAGTCCATCCCCGGTCCCGATCGGGTCGGGCGACAGCCATCGGCCAAGCCAAGGCATCAGATAGCGGTTCTCGAAGTAGTAAAACCCCGTCTCCTTGTCCCTTTCTTTTGCTGAGAAACGATACCGCTTCTGGATTTTCAGGTTCGCCGTTGCGTCGTACGTAGTGGCCCCGTACGGCGCGTATTCTTCCAGCGATATCAGCTTTCCAGTGTCGTCGAGCTCCAGGCTGATGGAGCAAAGATGATCAGAGACCATGTAACGAGTCACGACCTGCTCGAAACCGTTGGAATCGGCATTCGGAACTCTGTTGGCCTCCACGAGCACAACTCGAGAATCACCGCCATGGACATGCCATGACCACCTCTCTGAGGCCATCGCGGAGCCGCTGCCGTCATACTTTCGGAAGACTTCGACTTCGGCCTCATTAACGTAGAGGTGGTCCCTTGCGCGAACGGGTGTCTCTCCAGGTGCGGCGTATCGCTCAGTGACCTTCCGAACCCGCTGGTTGCTTGAGTCGTATCGATACCATGTCGTTTCGGGTGTTCCGCCGTTGGTCGCAACCTGCGTTGATGAGGCTGCTAGACAGCCATTGAAATCCCATTGAAGGACCGGGAAACCACTCATGCTCGTGATCAGGCCGACTTTGCCGTTTGAGCCATCGTATTTATATGTTGAGACGGAGTTACCCACGGTTGTAGAACTCAAGCGGTTGTTATTCTTGTCTGGCTCGAGGAGACTGGGCTCGGTGTACTCATATGTGCGAGTCCATCCCGGAATTGTGTTGTCTGTCAGGCTGTGGACAACGGAAAGAATATTTCCCTCGGAGGAGTAAGCGTACTCCTCGGTGTAGCGAGCCATGGCTTTCCCATCTGACGGACTGGCCGTTCTCGATCCGGCATACGCGCTTGAAGGAATGCAAGTCCAGTTTTTGTCTGTCTGGCCAAGATGTTCTCTCCCAGTTGCCTTGGTCAGACGACCATTGGCGTCGTACACGAATTCCTTGGTTGACGGAACAACCTCGCCACGGAAGAAGATATCTTGTTGGCTGAAATCGTCGATCCGCACGATTTTCCCAACACAATCCAGAGTATAGTGAAGATCCTGGAGGGCAACACCACCTCGGCCTGTCCACTTCGACAGCGTCCAGAAGGTCTTTGAGTCGTACTCAAAACGAGACGTGGTTCCGTTTCCGAAGCTGACCGCAACTCTCTGGCCGCGAGCATTGTACTGGATATCCTTGACGACCGCTCCATCTTTGCCGGGCTGGCGCTCAGCATGAACAGACGCCAGCAAGCCTCGCTGGTCCCAAGCGTTGCTAATGACACTGCCATCTGTCCGTGTCTTGGTCAAAAGTCGACCCAAGGCGTCAAATGTAGCTGACCAAGTGAACTCCTCGTCTTCCATCGCGACGGAGGAACTCCAGTCGACCACGTTCTTGTATTCCGTGACAAACTGCTGTGCACCTTGAATGGCGTTCTCAAGATGATCATATCTCTTGTACGTCGTCAGAACAGCCTGGTCGCGGACCTGGTACAGCTTTCCTCTGAGATTATTAGCCTCGGGGTCAACTTGGTATTCGCCGTAGACGAAGGTTTGGGCCGTGAATTCCGGTGCATCTCCCATCTTGATGCAGCATGTGGTGGGCCGACGTAACTTGTCATATGACAAGCTCCCTTGAATTCCGCGACTGTTCCATGACCGAATCTGACTTCCATAGATATCATTGAGATTCCACGTCTCGCCGGCCTCCATGCTGGCAGTGTAGACACACTTTCCGACCAGGTCGTAGTTCGAAACGGTAACCAGTCGTCCTTCAGTGTCTATCACCTTTCTAACCCTGCCTTGCACATCTCTACGGCTCCGTGAGATGTACTTCCCTGCTGCACCATTATCTGTGATACAGAGGAGCTGGTATCCGAGGACGTCGAACCACTGAGAGCTGGGTGTATCGGCGTAAGCTGTGCAAAGCTTCGCGGTGCGACGATCAATAGGACTGGCAGATTTCTTCAGCGTCGAGTACCATATTGGCAGTAACAAGGTATCGTCTTCAAGTCCAGAGAGGTAACTTCCGACATCTGGGTCGGCTCTGGGATTAGGAACCAACACATTGTCACCAGGGTCGTACGCCGTTTGGCTCCAGCACTCGTAGATATTCTTAGTCCAGGTGTGATTTGGAAACACGGTCGCAACCAGACGTCCAGCGGGGTCGTAAAAGTTTGTTGAAAAGACGGCTCCAGAATCAGATGGTCGGCTGAAAGCGTGAGAAGCGTCGAAGACGGTATCGTACTGCCTTACGATGGCGGAGCTCGCGTTCACAATTTGGCAGTCGCTCGTGATCCACTGCTCCGGACCAGGCTCAATGCTGGCGAGGGTCTTCTGCTGCATTAACTGCCCATGCCCGTCGAAGTATGAGATGCAGAGTTGCAGTTTGGCTGGGCCTCCGCCGGCCTTGACAACTGCAACGGATTTGTCTCTGGCTACCGAAATGTCGAAACCAGGACTCCAAACGCCGTCGGGACACTGCGACGGAAAGTCAGAGAAGGAGAAGCTGGTGCTGTCTGCAAGCACTGACTGCATCATTCCCAAGGGGTCTGACATGAGCTCGCGAATTGTGGCAGGGCCCAAGAACGGTTGGAAGCTGTCTAGAGTGTCCCCGAGGGGAGCAGTTGGCTTTCCCATCACGGCAGTGCCGACACAAGCTCCGAATACATCGAATGCACAGGCCGTCTGATTGCCGTTCGCATCTGTCAGCAGGCGAGGCTGCAGGGTTCGGTAATCGATCACAGCCGTCACCGTATTCCCAACCGCGTCAACCGTCTCGACAGGGCTCAGGAAGTACTTATCGTATGATACTGTGTCCCGATGTCCGAAGGGGTCGATGTAGCACATGGGTGAGAAGAAGGATGCCCGAGCGGTGGCCAGCTCCTGTTCTGCTGTTGCGTTGGCGTCCGGAGAGAATTTTGCCTGCCCTAACGGAACCCACCAAGACCCATCATTCTCCAAGTTGACATATCCCCCACCATTTTCGCTGATATCTCCCAGAATAGACAGATCAGTTAGTAATGGGTGTGATCTGGAGCTCTGAAAGGCGGTCTGAACCACATCCGTGGTCATGGCAAGGAGGAAATCCTGTCCTGGGATAGCTAGAGACTCTAGCATACCTGGTCCCAGGATCTCGGACAAGTCGTTTGCTCTGTATCTGATTTGTTCGTAAGCAATAAGCCTCAGTCCAGCCGTCTCGCTTTCGTCAGTGTAGTCCTTAGGTGGCAGTTCTCGTATCTTCGCCGGTGAGAGTTCGTCGAACGTGACCAGGCTCGGGCCTAGAGAGAGACCCGTAACTTCATATGCACGGGTTTGCGCACTCGCCGGGGAGAGATACTCGTCAGCTGTAGATATGGAATTGGTGTAGCCTTGCTCTGTGTACGTAACGACGGTTGTGCCCTGAGCCTTCCAGTCGTCTGCAGTGTGAAGAGCGGTACGATGCGAGCTTCTTCTTCCGTAGGCTACCGTGACAGACTTTGTGATATTGCCGAAACCGTCCGTTTCCAGGGTGAGTTCATGCTTGATCCTCGGATCCGCGGGATTGCGTTCGACTTGGCAAACCACAGATTCCCTCGGGGTTACGAGGAAAACCCCTGGCTGATTGCCTACGGCCCTTTGGAGCATCGTGACCGAACTATTGTCATCATTGATGGAGAATGGGATGTGTTCTTTGTCTGACCCGTCCAGGAGGAAACTTTCTGTGTGAAGTGCTGTTCCCTTCAAAGCTCTATAGGCTTGACGCACTTCTGCCGGCGACCACGTCGGGTCGAGAACCGGATCTTGGAGTGAGACCGATATCTCTGAGAGACCTGAGCCGCTATAGTATTCGGACTTCCACAAGTTACGCGCCTTTTCCCATCCTTCATACGTCCCGGTATGATACCATGAAACTTGAAGGGTCGGAGGAGACGTCAGGCCCCGAAGTTCTGATGGGTAAGGGAATGTGGACGAAGATCTCTCCAACAAGAAATGCTCAGACGCTGTTGATTCGACCTTGCCAAAACCACGGAACTCTCGCTCGAGCCCATCGTAATAGCCGTCGTGATATGCGAAGCGGCTAGCATGGTAGGTCCGGCTGAGATAGTCATAAGTTGAGACCTGAGTGAGGCAGTGAATTGGAAACGGCAGTCGAGTGGGCCACGGCCGGCCGAGAAGTTCATCTGCCTGGTAGAACTTCACAGAAGAGGTGTATTCCATTCTGGTCTCAACCGGCCCGTTTCTGTATCCTCGTAGAAGGTAAGGCTTTATGCCGTGAGTGAAATCCAGGTACTGGAGGGATAACGATCTAGAATTTGGAAGCGTGGTAGACCAGACTACCGACGAGAGTCCTAAGCCAAACAGATCAAAACTGTTGATCTGTGAGAAACGGTCAAGCATCGGAAAGGGAACATCAACCGCCGAGCTGAAGCCATTCCCAGCTTGGTTGAAAAACACCTTGAGACCCCCTTCGGGCGGAAAGTAGAGCAGGTCAGTGACTCCGTCACCGTCGATATCTGTCAATTGAACGCGGCCCTGGTTGAAGCTGTCTTGGGTATCCATCCATGGGGCGTTGTCCATCGTGATCTTCGCTCCAAATCGGCCATATCCAATGTTTGGCCAGTAGCAGATATTTCCATTCCTGATTCTTACCAGGTCCACGAGCCCGTCTCCGGAAAAGTCAGCGAGGAAGATGGTCTCCAAGCCATCCGAAAAGAGAAGCCTAGGGCCGTCGTCATCTGTCTCGCCTGTAAATGTCCTCGTCCCCTCGCCGTAGCCCTCTGTGCCCAGGGCCGGATACCACAGGAACGTGTCCACCTCGGCAATGACAATATCGGCCAGTCCATCGCCGGTCAAATCCAGATAACGACAATTGCGATCCTTCGTATTGACGGTAGGCCAAGAGGGAAACGCTTTAAACTCGGTCCAGCCGTCTTCATCGGTTCTCTCGAAGAAACCATGCTGTCCCAGTTCTTCCATTACCAGAGTGAGTCGTCCACTCCCATCGAGGTCCACGAATTCTGCACTTTCACCTGATCCGGGACAAGGGGCTTGAGTCAGGAGTTCAGCAAAGCCAAACATGACTTCCCCCACGCCAGCTGATGGGTCGTGATAGCTTGGCTGGTAGGAACTGAGATTTTTCATGTAGTACCAGCCGGAATCGTGCGTAAACAGCGAACTTGGCTTGCCTGTCCCGTCTAGATCAACCCAGTTGAACGGAGACGAAAGGCCCACTGGCAAGTTCGCCAGGGCCGAGGAGGGAACTGTCGAAATGGAAGCTGTGGACAGATCGACCATGCTATAGTCAAACTCTATCGGTGGCGTTGACCTCTTGACATACTTGTTGGAAGTATCTAGAGCGTGGCTCGATTCACTGATGCTTGACAGAATTGTGACAGCCTGTGATTCGTTGAACGAAAGATCCATGGATCTAACTAGGCAGTCTTCAACGCCGAGCTCTTCTTTCAAGTGATGGAAGAAAAGCAACCGCCGGCAGAGACGGTAAGTGCGAACCTCAAAGCCCGCAACATATGTGGAAAAAGGGTCTTGCCGTACTGGCCAAGCCTTGTCTGGTGTGGCAGTTGGGTGGTCCCCGGTGTGGTCGCCATAGTCAAAGACGACCTCGAACATCCAGCCCTTGTTGTCAACTGGCTGCACATTCCAGTCTTCGTCGCGGTTTGGCTTGATATTTCCGTACTTGATGGACTTAATGTAGCGGTTCCTTGACCGACATTCCGTAGTGCGGTGACTTTCGTGGGCTTGTTCTAGTAACATCCCGACCGAATCCTCCTCCTTATAGGAGAATTGGACAGCATTACCCCAAGAGTCGTAGTTCGCACACGGAAGCCACGCAAAAACACGGCCAGTCGACGAGTCGAGGATCTTGGAATTGGCAGTGTGGCCATACAGTGACGTGGTGTTTGATGTTGATATTGTCCTCCAATACGTGTCCGCGGGGTTACCTTGCTTCGACCATCGCTCGATCCTGGTAAAGGCTCCCTCGGTTCGGGGCCAGTACTCGCGAACAGTCCAGTCCCCACGCACTGTCTCCAGGTACTTCAGTTCCCCGCCGCTTGACCTAGTCATCTTGGGCACAAGATCTTCAATTCCCGGGAGCATAAAGACATCGGATTCCACATCGTCATTGTATCGCGGTAATCCCTTGGCAGTCTTGCGAGTGATGGAAGGAAGGGAGAGCTCCCAGCCGATCCCAAAGGGACCATTACCCCCTCCAGAACAATAGGAGAGCGACACATCTGGAGTGAGTCCATTCCGGCCGGGAGAAATATCGAATGGGACACTTAGTGAACCTGTTCCTGTAATGGGATTTGCTTCGAATTTCTCGCCGATGGACTTTAACGCACCGCCGCCAGAGGGAGCCGTGATCGTTGGCGCAGCGGAAGCAAAGTGTGGCTGATTGCTTCTACCGCTTGGCGAGGCTTTTGTTTCCATTGAATTTGTCTGCGCCGCACTATCTGGCCTTTTCTGAGCGGTGGCAAAGGGGTCCCATGGATTCAAGTTATGGGTTCCACGGGGTTCCGCATGTTGTGTGGAGGTGTGCGGCTGTCTCGTCGCCATTGCAAAGACTGGTAAGTGTACAAGGCATCTGAGACCGACAGCCGCCTTGATAGTTTCTTGAAGAGGGTATAATCAAGAAAATTGCAAGACGCTCATGGCGAGAAAGACGTGCTTAGAGGGTTGGTGATTCAGAAAGAGAGAGGGCCCCGCTGTTTGCCGTCAGTTCGTTCATTTGCACTCAGTTTGATCGCACGGGAGGCTAGAGAATTCCGATGCTCAAGAACAAAGCGGGGATCTGCTGACAGAATTCATAGAAGTGGCTGGCGTGATGGTGCTAGGCTGAAGCACCAGTATGAAGCCCAGGCCCACACAGAATATCCGCTTCGTGAGGGGCCGCGGAGAAGTGAATGAAGATTGCTGGATAACAAAACAGCATGGAACAGACTCCCTGCCTCTCATTGGGTGGAGTGTAGACATGCATCTTCGACTAGCGCTGTCGAGAAGCGTCCGCACGGGCTCGGATGTTGAATGAGGGTGGATTGGAGATACCGGCGGTTGAAAGTTGCGTTTGCTTTCTTCGTGGTTGTGGCTTGCCTGAACTGCAACTTTCAGCTCACCTCAAGGATGAATCTTAACTCAATTGGGAAAGGTTGGAACCCTGCTTCATCATGCAGTCGCTTCGGAGATAAACATGTGCGTTCTTATAGTGGCAGCTGTGCGCAGACGACTTGAAGAGAAGGATCATCGAGCTTGTTCAGAGCACCTAGATTCGGTGATTAACATGGTGTGAAGAAGCATTCATATCACCACTACAGCCACTAGCGAAATCGGGCTTCCTCCCCATCCTGGTCCAGAATTTCTCAACGCACTTGACTTTTTGTACTTCTTGGCGCTTAACCGCGCATGTTTTGTATGTGATCATATGCCCATATATTTAACTGAAGGATAAGCTTGCAAACATAAGGAACTAGTTACAAACAACTCAGCAGTGAAATGACCGA